>Ga0182030_10022449_pt1 | contig 11740 bp, 7 predicted proteins | sample 812S3MmetaG_FD_121299 | JGI IMG/M metagenome (GOLD analysis project Ga0182030, IMG submission 121299) | Permafrost microbial communities from Stordalen Mire, Sweden - 812S3M metaG (Illumina Assembly) | ecosystem: Environmental > Terrestrial > Soil > Wetlands > Permafrost | place: Sweden... | reverse complement strand
TTGCGGATAGTCCCCGACCGCGACCTCGAATTGCTGTTTTTTCTGCCGGCTTGGCTCCAAGGCTTCGGGATTCTTCGGCTGGGTCGACACCTGGATATCGCCCAGGGCGCTGAGCGTCAATTCCACGTTGTCCATCTTGACGTGGGAGCGATTGGTCAGGGTCGATGTGACATGGAACTTCTGATCGGGAATGGCCGCACGGAACGTCGTGCGCGACCGGAACATCTCGGGAATACCGTCATTCGCAGCGGCCGGCGGATCCACCACGGCTTCCAGCGAAACGCCCATCAACAGATTGCCGCACCGGACGAATTCCTCTTCCTTGTTGTACAGGCGAAACAGCAGCTCATATTCGCGATTGTCCCCGGACGCGGAATCCTGCACGCTTCGGATCGCCGTACGGAGAATCCGCAGGGCCGGCGTGATGTGCCGCACCATGATCGCCGATGGATCGCGCGCGTCGAATTCGCGAATCGCCGCGTCGATCTCTTTTTCGACATCGCCCAGAGGTCCGTCGAGATTGAGCGACGGGTCCCATCGCGCCAACCCCCGTACGGATGTGTCGAGCCCGTCAAGAGGGCTCTCCTCGTGCGCAGGTTTGGGCCCCAGCTTGGTTTCGACTAACGCCAGCGCCGAGATGGACGGCCCCGCACTCGCCCGCCGTGTGCCGCTTCCTTGAGAGCGCTGGAAACTCAGACCGGTATTCGCGACCTGATGGTAGGAGGCCCCCAGGAGCGGGTCGTAAACTCCCGTATCGATTTTGATTGTCGCGGACGCCTCATTCTCGCGGACACTGCGGTAAAGCTTCTTCACCTGCCACGGGCGCAGGCCATCGCGAGCCAATTCAGGAAAGCGGTTGGGATCCGCCGCCGCCGCGAATGCTTCGGTGCTCATGAGCCCCGCGGTCTGATGATTGCCGTGGCCATCGCGCGCAGCGCCGTGAAAACGCGACACGATCACGTCCGGGCGATAGCGCCGGACGATGCGCACCACCTCGCGGAGCACGTCTTCTTTGCCCCAATGTTCCAGGGTTTCATCCATGCGCTTGGAGAACCCGAAATCGATGACATTGGTGAAGAACTGATCGACGCCGTAATAGCGTCCCGCCGCCAGCAGTTCCTCGGTTCGCACCAGTCCCAGCGCGTCATACAACTCCGGGCCGATCAGGTCCGCGCCGCCCTCGCCGCGGTTGAGCGTCAGCAGGCCCGTGCGCACGCCTTGCCCGCGTGTCAGCCAAGTGAGCAGACTGCCATCCTCGTCGTCAGGATGCGCGGTGATGTGCAGCACGGTTCCCGTGTTGCGGAGCCTCAGGAGGCTTTCGTACGCGGCCGCCGCATTGGAATTGATGGCCGGCCGCTGCACTTGCGCGGTCGCGACGATAGTAAGAATCGTGGCAACGGCAAGAGCCAAAAGCGACGCGAGTGCGCGGCGGCGAATCTTCGCCGATCCCGGCGAACGGAGAAAAACGGAAGAAACGATCATTCGGCGCATGGATATCGAATGCGAATCTACCAGCTTATCTGAATCGCGCTACCCGGGCGATTTCGTTTCGGCCTGGGCCACAAAAGAAAACGGGAGCGCCCGGCTAGGACGCTCCCGCGATTGCGATTCTGATTCGCTGAGCTATTTGCCCCCACCGGCGGCGCTCATGCCGGCGGAAGACTTATCCCGCTTGTAGGTATCCTTCAGCAGATCGTTCATATCGAACATCCGGCCGTTCGACATCACCTTCTGGACGTGATGGGCGTTGGCGATGCTTTCGAGAGGATTCCCTTCGACGATCACCAGATCCGCCAGTTTCCCGGCTTCGATGCTGCCGGCGTCGAGGCCGAGCGCCTTCGCCGGATTCACCGTCGCGGCGCGGAGAGCCTGATACGGTGTCATCCCGGCCAGGACGTAAGTCTCGATTTCGCCGTGCAGGTTGAAGCCGTTGGGCGTGTCCGTTCCAGCGACGATCAATCCGCCGGCCTTCATCACGTCCATCATCATCTTTCCGTTGCCGCCCGGATCGCCGGGCGTGCCGCCGCCGCGACCCTCACCTCGACCGGCGCCCGGACGTCTCACCTGATTCTGCATCCATTCCGGATACAAGTTGAATCGCGGATCCTGACGCATCTGCGGCTCCATCTCGAACAGCTTCTGTTCGCCTGTGCCCGAGATCATCGGGCAGAGAATGCGCTGGGATTTGCCGAACAACTGAATTACGTCTTCGTAACTCTGCTGCAGCGTCGCCATCTTCGGTGAATAACCTCGCCGGCTGGTCGCGCTGGTGTGCTCGGTGCTATCCACGCCGACAAAAGCTGCCGGGTAGATCTCATGCGTCGCAACCGGAATCCCGATGCTGTGCGCGAATTCCACCATGCGCTTCTGCTGCAGGTCAGGCAACCGCACATAGCTCTTCAGCAAATCGAGATCGAGCTCCTTGGTGCGCTGCAGCTCCATCTCGAAATGAGCAGGACTCGAAATCGCGATGCCCATCTTGTAGTAGGTCCGCTGCCATTCAAAAAGCCAGCCGGTACCATAAATGCGCGGCATCGGACGAACGCCCGACAAACTCGCCTCGCGATCCTCCGCGGCTTCGTACGGCGTGTTTCCGGGGCTGCGCACGGTGGTGATTCCAAACGCGAGCCACGCGCGTCCCTGCGCCTCGCCGAAGTCCTTCTGGAGGTGCGAGTGATATTCGATCAAGCCCGGCATCACATACAGATTCGAGGCGGTCGCATCGATCACCTTCGCGCCGGTGGTGTCGAGATTGGCCGAATGGGGCGTCACGCTCTTGATCCGGTTGCCTTCGATCACGATGTCCATATCGGTCTTGGCGGTCTGGCTGTTGCCGTCCACCAGATGGCCGGCGCGGATGATCGTCCGGCCCGTGGGAACATCCGGGGTGTATTTGAGGTCCAGTGGAATGGTTTTGACTTCCCCGGTTTCGATATCCACCGACTTCAGCTTGTTCCCGAGCGCCTGGTACATAATGCGCTTGGAATCACCGAACCAGCTCGGCGCATGCGCGCTCTCAGTGGTTACGTGGCGCGGCGGTCCTTGCGGCTCGCCCGACGATGACACGGGCCACACGGCCAGAACACCTTCGTAAATCGCCGCCATCTTGGTTCCATCCGGCGACCATACCGGTCCGCACTCACCGCGTGAATCGATTGAGAGCATCGGAACCGGCGCGTACCATTTGTATTGCTTGCTTCCATCAGTGGGAATGGTCAGGACTTGGTTCGTCCCTTCGCGAAAGCGGCGCGACATCGGCGCGATCATCGCCAGTGCGACCAGTTTCCCGTCCGGCGACCAAGTTGGTGTCCCGGGAGAGAACATCGAATCGTGAATCTTCGTGACCTGACCCGTGGCGACGTCGACTACCGAGACGCTGGCCGCGCGCCACATCGCATCCACATCGAAGATCGCGATCTTCTTGCCGTCCGGCGACCACGTTGCGCCTTGAGGTTGCGTGGTCATATGCGTGAGTTGACTGTCGCGGCCGGTCTTCATGTCGTGAATCCAGAGCTGGAGTTGCGCGCCGCCTTTATCCGACGAGTAAACCAACTGGCTACCGTCGGGCGACCACGCCGGATCCGTATCGAGGAATTTATCGTTAGTAATGTTCCGTGGCTTTCCTCCGACCGGCATGATGTAGATATCGCCCAAAGCCGCGAACGCGACCTTGCTCCCATCGGGCGAGATCACCGGCCGTACAATACCCAATGCCTGACGAGGCGTCGTGGAATCCCAATCCCGCTTATGCGTGAACAGCGTGGGCGTGACGGTCATGGTGGCTTTGAAGTCGATGGTCTGCGCGTCGCCGCCACTCAAAGAGCGCTTGCGAATCTTGCCGTCGGATACGTAGTAGAAGTCCGTCGGCGACGCCCAGGAGACGCGAAACGCGAACGCGTTTTCTTTGCCCGTGAGCACCTTGCCATCGGATTCCAGGCGGCTCTCGCGGTTGGTATTGACGTTGTAGACGATCTGCCCGCCGGGCCCCCATGAAGGCGAATCGATTCGGCCGGCTCCGGTCAAAACCTTGCGCTCCTTCGCGCCGTCAACGGTTACGGCCCACAAACCGGTGCCGCCGTCGCGAGTGGACGCGAACGCGATCTCCTTATCGTCAGGCGACCACGTCGGCATGTAATCTTCGGCCGGATTGGTGGTGAGCTCTTTGAACTCGCCGGACTTCATATCGAGGACCCAGATGTTGTAGTCGCTTCCCAACGGGCTCCCGCGATCGGACGAAAACGCCACCTTTGTGCCGTCGTGCGAGAAGATTGGCTCGCGATCGTCGAACGTTCCCGTGGTGATTTTGTGCTGGTGCGTGCCGTCCGGGGCGATGGCCCACAGATCGTAGCCTCCGTCGCGATATCCGAAATAGGCGATCCATTTTCCGTCGGGGGACCACATCGGCTGGCGCGCATCATTAAACAAGTCCGTGATTCGTTTCGCCGTTCCGCCCGTCGCGGGCAGGGTCCAGATGCTACCCTGCATGTCGATCGCGAGAGTCTGGCCGTCAGGCGAGACCGCCACGGACATGGACGTACCTTCGCCAACGGTGACATTCACTTGCGGCTTCACGTTCTGCGCAGCCAGCGTCGCCACGGCCAGGGAAACAATTGCGCCGGACAATAAGATCTTCATTCTCAATACTCCTTGGAGGAAACCACTTATGGTTCTACCGCATTGCCGCTTGAATTACAACTGCTGTATTACAAGTTTCGATAATGCGCGTACGTGCCATACGGAGCTAGCCACGCAAAAAAACGGGGATAACCGGCTTATACCTGTCTCCCGCCTGTCCGACTATACTGTGAAGAATCGAAGCAGTTTGGAGAACAGCCAATGCATTGTCCGCTTTCTGCCCGCCCGCAAAAATCCCGGCGTTTGACCGGTTTAGCGCTGAGCGTCGTGACCGTTGCCGCGACCGTCCTTATTGGATCGGCCTCGATATTAGAGGCCCAATCGAAAAACGGCGAATGGCCCAGCTATAACGCCGACACCATGGGCAGCCGCTACAAGCCGCTCGATCAGATCAACGCGTCGAATTTCAGCAAGCTCGAGGTCGCATGGCGATTCAAGACCGATAGTATCGGCAATCGTCCGGAGTTCAAGCTGGAAGGTACGCCTCTAATGGTGAACGGAGTTGTTTACGCAACGGCGGGATCACGCCGCGCCGCCGTCGCGCTCGACGCGGCCACAGGCGAGCTGCTGTGGGTTCACGGCGAGCACGAGGGGGTCCGTGGGGCGAGCTCACCCCGCCAGCTATCCGGCCGTGGGCTCGCGTATTGGTCTGACGGGAAAGAGGAGCGCATCCTCTATATAACCCCCGGCTATCGCCTTATCAGCCTTGACGCGAAGACCGGCGCGCTCGCGCCCGGATTCGGCAAGAACGGTGTGGTGGACCTGAAAGTCGACGCGATCTTCGGAACCAACCAGCCGATCGATCTCGATACCGGCGAAATCGGGATCCAGTCCGCGCCGGTCGTCGCCAAGGACATGGTCATCATCGGGTCCGCTTTCCGCGAAGGAATGACGCCCAAGACGATGAACAACACGAAAGGTCTGGTCCGCGCCTTTGACGTCCGCACAGGAAAGCGCGCCTGGATCTTCCGGACCATTCCGGCGAAGGGCGAGTTTGGCTACGATACCTGGCTCGACGGATCGGCGGAGCATAACGGCAATACCGGAGTCTGGGCGCAGATCAGCGTGGATGAACAGCTTGGGTTGGTTTATCTCCCCGTCGAATCGCCCACGGGCGATTATTATGGCGGCCATCGCCCCGGTAACAATCTGTTCGGCGAAAGTCTGGTTTGTGTCGATCTTAAGACCGGGCAGCGCAAATGGTATTTCCAGTTGGTTCATCACCCGATCTGGGATATGGATATCTCTTCCGCGCCGTTGCTGATGGACGTGACCATCGATGGCAAGCCGCGGAAAGTGGTGGCGCAGCCGACGAAGCAGGGAATCCTGTACGTCTTCGATCGAATCACTGGAAAACCCATCTGGCCGATCGAGGAGAAGCCGGTGGAGAAGGGAAGTGTTCCCGGCGAGTGGTACTCGCCGACACAGCCTGTTCCAACCAAGCCGCCTGCTTACGCGCGCAACGGCATCGGCCCCGGAGATCTGATCAATTTCACGCCCGCCCTTCACGACGAGGCACTCACCAGGATCTCGAAATATAAGATTGGTCCGGTATTCACGCCACCGACGCCCAGCACTCCCGGGGAACTCGGAGTTCTCACGGCCGCGGCAAATGGCGGTACAAACTGGCCGGGCGCGTCGTTCTCTCCTGAGACGCATACCGTCTACGCGTATGCCTGCAACGCTTGCATCGAAGCGGTCGGCGTTGTCCCATCGCCCAAAGAAGTTTCGGATATGAATTACATTAAGGGGACCGCGGGCCAGCAGATTCGCATCGCGCGTGGTCCTGGCGAGAATGCCGGCGCCGATTCTCCGATGCCGGAACGAACTCCTCGTCCGGCGTCCGGCGGTGGAGGCGGAGGCGGCGGAAATGGCGGCCTGAACATCCAGGGCCTGCCGCTGATGAGTCCGCCCTACAGCACCATCTCAGCGATCAATGTCGACAAGGGCGAGATCAGCTGGCAGATCCCGGCCGGCGAGACTCCAGATGCCATCCGTAACAGTCCCGTGCTCAAAGGCTTGAATGTCCCACGCACCGGGCAGATGGGGTATAACATCGGTACGCTGGTGACCAAGTCGCTTGTGATCGCGGGCGAAGGCCAGGTGACCGTGACGCCGGATCATCCACGCGGAGCGATGCTGCGCGCATATGATCAGGCCACCGGAAAAGAGGTTGGCAGCGTGTTCATGCCCGCGCCCCAGAGCGGATCTCCGATGACGTACATGCTGAATGGCAAGCAATATATCGTCGTCGCCATTAGCGGCGGGAATTATTCGGGCGAATACGTCGCTTATACACTGCCGTCGGAATAGGCCGGAGGAAAAACGCCAGCGTGAAATTCGAATTCGAATGCCGCCAAGCGCTGCCGAAGCTTGCGTGGGTGGCGAGTGTCCGGAGAGGGGAATCCATCGTCAGGGTGCTCCACGGTCCTCAGGTGGAACTTCGTTCAGACGCGTTCTTTGAGGGCGCGTGGTCCGGTTCGTTTCATGAGTTCGCGTTCGACGAGGCGACCTCGGTTGGGGGCAGCGGAGCGCGGCTCCGCGATGGGAGGGTGATCTTCTCCGGTCCCAGTTACTTGGGGGACCGCTTCTACTCGACGCGCGTGGGCGATGAGCTGTTTCTCTCTAATTCGCTCGCGTTCCTCCTGGCCTGCTCAAGGCAATGCCTCGATCCGGCCTATCGCTATTACTATTTCGATTTCCTCAAGTTTCGCCGCACCGGAATTCGGCAAAAGGTGAAGCAAATTCGGCTGCAAGGGGGGAATTTCGTCGATTTCCATGATTGCTGCAATCTGGCGATCAATTCCGATCTTGAAAAGAAGCGGATCGAGAAGCCGATCGATCCCTGTCCGAAGAATTTCTCGGAGTATTACGCGCTGCTCGAGCGTAATCTCAGCGCGATCATCTCGAACGCTGCCGACCCGGCACGCCGGTGCTCCTATCGGCCGATCACGATGTTGTCGCAAGGGTACGATTCCACCGCTGTCTCGACACTCGCCAGCAAGTTGGGTTGCCGCGAAGCGGTCACCTATCGTGAAAGCGGATCGGACCTCGGTTATGAAAACGATAGCGGCGTGGCAATTGCCCCCCATCTTAGCCTCGCCATCACCGAATACAACCGCATGGAGTTCCCCTCGGCCCCGGAGCACCGGCCCGAGGAGTTCTACATCGAGCCTTGGGGCGCCGATCGTTCCATGGCCCTCACGGTGCAACAAATCGCCGGCTCGCTGTTATTCGACGGAAGGTTCGCGGAGAACATTTGGCCGCGGCAAGGATCCAAATGGTGGGGGCCTATCTCCGATAAAGGTCGTCCCCTGCTGCAGGATCTGACCTGTCCCATCCTGGCCGGCACGGCTTTAGGCGAGTTGCGGTTGCGGATCGGTTTTGTCGGATTCTCCCCCGGTAGCATCGGAGCGATTCACGCGCCAGTGATTCACGCGATCGGACGATCGAAGGAAATGAAACCATGGTCGGTGGGGGGCCACTACGACAAGCCCATCGCGCGGCGGATTGCGGAGGAAGGCGGGGTGCCGCGTCATCTTTTCGGCCAAAAGAAGAAAGGCGGGCTTCCCTTCCTGCCCGCCGCGAGCAGATCACGAATCCAGCGCTGGCGAAAGCAACTGGCAGGCGAAGTGGTTTTCAGGACTCTGGCCGTCCGTCTGTTGGGAGTTCGGATAGATCCACTGTGGAAGCGAGGTTCGCTCGATGTCCAGAAGTGTATGGATCGTGCGAAGGAGCGCTATCAGGAAGCGCTAGCGGACTCTAGCGCGGGCGCAGTGCGCAAGGCCTCCCGCGCCTGACCGGGGTCGTGCCTACCTGCCGCCGCCTGAACCTTGCGATGCAGCCGGGGGATCCGACTTCAGGAACTTCAGCAGCTCCCGATTGAAAACTTCCGGCACCTCCATGTGCGGGACGTGACCCGACCCGGGAATCAATACGAGCTGTGCGCCCGGAATTGTATCGGCGATGTGCCGGGCGAGTTTCGGGAAATCGGGACCATCTTTATCGCCTCCCAACACGAGCGCTTTCACCTTGATGTGCGGCCAATCGTACACTACCGGATCGTTGATGATCATCTGACCCCACAGCGCGCGAACCTTCGCGAGCCGGGGCCAATCCGCGCTGATTTCCGGGGCGTACATAATCCGCACGAGTGTTTCGTACTCCGGCTTCCAGGGCGACGTGGCGAAATATCGGTGAATGGTCGCCGCCGCCGCTTGATACAACTGATCGTGGGTCATCGCCATCGCGGCCTTGTATGATTCATCCACGGAGCGAAGGCGGCCGTTGAACCGCGCACCGTCCGTCGAATCGTAGCGCGCGTCGGTCAGCCCGATGGGATTGTAGAGCACCACGCGTTCCGTGATATCGGGATAGATCGCGGCAAAGCGCGCGGCCAGCATTCCCCCCATCGAATGACCCACCACGGCGACTTTCGTGATGCCGAGAGAGGTAACCAATGCGCGGCTGTTGCGGGCCAGGTCCGTGAAGCTGTACGGAATGACCGGCTTGGACGAACGCCCCCAACCGATCTGGTCAGGAACGATGACGCGGAAGCCCTCTTTGCGCAATGCCTCGATCGGTCCGCCGAAGTAGAAACCTCCGAAATTCGCGCCGTGGAATAGCAGGACGGTTCGTCCGTTCGGAGAACCCGCGGGCGCAACGTCCATATAGGCCATGCGAACGTCCTGTCCGTAGACGGTCAGCGGGAGATAAGAGACGGGATACGGATACGGCACCTCGTCGAAGGTGATGCTGCCCGGCTGCACATCGGCCGGCGCCTTGAGCGTAGCGATCGGGCTGTTCATTTGCGCGTCGAGCGGCGCGGTCGTGACGTACGCCGCGATCGCGAGTAGACCCACCGCCGAGAGGAGATTGCGCCGAATCCGGCCATTCTGTTGAAGCATTTTTCTATGTTGACAGAAGTCAACGGGAAGAGGGCAATCCGGAGTTTCGGGTTTAGTCGATCGGGAATCCGACGTAATTATCCGCAAGGCTCGTCGCGGCCGCGCGCGAACTGGTGACGTATTCGAGCTCGGCAAGCTGACGGCGGTAATCGAAATCGCCGCTGTCTTCGAAATGATGCAGCATGGACGTCATCCACCAGGAAAAGTGTTGGGCCCGCCAGACGCGCTTGAGACAGGTCGCCGAGTATTGCTCGAGTGGCGCTTCATAGCCGTTTGCGCAGAACGCATGAAGAGCCCTGGAGAGCACGTGCACGTCGGCGACCGCTAGATTCATGCCCTTGGCGCCGGTCGGGGGAACGATATGCGCCGCGTCGCCGGCCAGAAACATCCTGCCGTATTGCATCGGCTCGACCACGTAACTGCGCATGCCAGTGACGCCCTTCTGGAAAATGGGACCTTCGTTGAGTCTGAATCCCGGTTCTCCCTCGAGCCGCAACTGGAGTTCTTCCCAGATCCGTTCATCCGGCCAATTCGCGAGGTCTTCATCCGGGGCGCATTGCAGATACAGGCGCGTGACGGTGGGCGACCGCATGCTTTGAAGCGCGAAGCCGCGCTCGTGATTCGCGTAGATCAGTTCGTCGGATACGGGATGCGCGGTCGCGAGGATGCCGAGCCAGCCGAACGGATAATTGCGGTCATAGCGCTTTAGTACACCCTCGGGAATCGAAGGACGGCAGACGCCGTGGAATCCGTCGCACCCGCCGATGAAATCGCAATCGATCTCGTGTGCGGCATTCTCACGACGAAACCGAATCTGCGGCGAGGTTCCCTCGAAACCGTGAACGCTTGCTTCGCTCACATCGAACAATATCTGACCGCCCGCGGCTAGACGCGCCCGGATCAGGTCCTTCACCACTTCCTGCTGTCCGTAAACCGTGATGGCGCGGCCGCCGGTCAGATCACGAAAGTCAATCCGATGGCCGCGGCGTTCGAAGCGCAACTCAATTCCGCCATGCACCAGCCCCTCGCGCCTCATCCGCTCGCCGACGCCGGTCGCGTTGAACAGGTCGACCGTACCCTGTTCCAGCACACCCGCGCGGACGCGGCTTTCCACATACGCGCGAGAATGTGACTCGATGACGATCGATTCGATTCCGTCGAGGTGCAGCAGATGAGATAGAAGAAGTCCAGCCGGTCCCGCGCCGACGATCCCGACACGCGTCTTCAGTTTCATCAGGGCGGTCATTCGATTTCTAGATGCGCGCGAGCGTGGCGATCGCGTTCAGCACGTCGTGATAATCCTTTGGTTCCACGCCCTTGAAATATTCGCGCAGCTGAAGTTCCGCGGACCAGTCCATTCGTCGAACCGTCGCCTCGGCCATGAACGGATCGATATCGATGCTGCGCAGCGTCTCAGCGACCTCTTCCATTTCGCGCGCGCGGCGTTCCCCGTGAACCACTACTCGTCCGACCATATAGTTCGCCAGCGCGTTCCAGTCGATGCCCGGAAACGTCTCGGCCAGAGAATCAAATACGCGCTTTTCCGCGCCGTAGCGGCTCGCGCCTAGGACGCATTCGAAGATCAGCGCCTCCAGTCCCTTTACGATGATGCTGCGGAACATCTTTGTTGCGGCGGCCTTGCCCAGTTCTTCCCCGACGAATTCCAAGCACATGCCATAGGGCGTCATCCGGGCGAGAAACGATTTCGCGGCACGCCCGCAAAGCAGAATCGGCACACGATGGCCGTGCGGAGGAACCGGCGCCATGATCGCGCCTTCCACGAACTGGCCGCCCTTTTCGGAGATCAGCCGTCCGATCTCCTGCTTCGCCGCCGGAGAGATGGAATTGAAATCCGCATAAACCTGCGCGCCCTTGAGGACCGGGGCAGTCTGCTGGGCGGCGTGGATTGCTTCATTGGCCGTGACTGTCGAAATGATCAGATCGCTGGCTGCTGTAAGATCCGCGGAGGATGGCGCGAGAGTGGTTCCGGTATCCCTGGCTCGCTGCTCAATCCGAGGTCCGAGCTTGGGCGAATTCGCGTTGATGTCGTAGGCGGTGATCTTCTCGATCCCGGCCTCGCGCAGTCCCTTGGAGATATGAAACGCGGCTTCGCCGAAGCCGACGAACCCGAGTGAGGGAGGGGTGGGCATGGCGCGTTCCGCCTTAGTGCAGGTATCCGCCGCCGTCGCACAGGATCA
>Ga0182030_10022447_pt1 | contig 11741 bp, 11 predicted proteins | sample 812S3MmetaG_FD_121299 | JGI IMG/M metagenome (GOLD analysis project Ga0182030, IMG submission 121299) | Permafrost microbial communities from Stordalen Mire, Sweden - 812S3M metaG (Illumina Assembly) | ecosystem: Environmental > Terrestrial > Soil > Wetlands > Permafrost | place: Sweden... | reverse complement strand
TGTTTGAATTGGGGGTTCCAACACCACTTTTCCATTCGCCGTCGGAACCCCCAATTCAAACAGTACCGCTTACACCCTCGCTATCAACCAAACGATCACTATCCCCAATCGCCTCTACTGGCAGCAACTTACTGCAGCAAATAACCTTATCCAATGCCTCCCCGTCACGAGCCAATCCTCCTACGCAGCAGGTCAATTCCCTACCGCTGCTACTGACGGAGCAACAGCCACGCGTTGGCAGCCTGCAACCAATGAATCCGCCTCCTTGCTTGTGAACATGACCACCGTCCCTGCTTCCCCTGTCACCGGTATATCCTTTGACTGGGGTGCACGACCCCCGAAATCCGCAGTGGTATTCCTCAGCAATACAACGGACGGCGAAGGTGGGACATATGGAAACGAGGTGGAGATTATAGTCAACGGGATAACTCCTAGTTTACCATATAATGAAACAGAAGCAAGAACCAGTAGTTCAGATGTTGTACCTGTGGTGGGTAATACGACGATTTTGAATGTGGAAGGTGGTGTGTGGAGTGGTGCGTATGTGAGGTTGGTAGTTGAGGGGTGTTGGGAGGATGATGGGGAGGGAGCTACTGTTGGAGAATTTGTGTTGATTGGTGGTTGAAGAGGATAATTTAGTGATTCGAATAATATTTTAGGATAATTAATTACATGTCTAAAGTACTTAAGCAGTGACTCATGAGAAAGTGCGTGAATCTATCCCCGCGATCTCCTATTTGATATATTTTAGATATTTCATTTGGGTGGGGAGCGGGGGCTGTGAACGTGCGAGGAGTTATAATTTATACTTGATTCAATTGTAGCTCTGGGATAACTGCTCCCAGCTTGAACAATTTATAGCATATTGCAGCACTTGTCAAAGCTTCTACATTGAGACTAGTTATTCGCAAGAGGTGGCAACAAAATTGGCGAGCAGCATTAGCTGAACCGCTTGGGGGAAATTTGACGGGATTGCAGCGTTTGAAAAGGATTTTAGGGCGAGGGTGTTAGGAGGACTCGGATTTAAGCAAGTGCGGGGATCCGTGGCAATGGCGGGAGATGTTATATTCGTTGCGTTTGGATAAGATAAGATTGGTACCAGCTTAAGACGAGTTCACAGGAAAGGGGAATTGACGGTTGATGGACTTCCCGAGAAATGCTTCGTGACCAAGTGTATCCCCATGGGCTGTAGTTTCCCGACTATTTCGTTTACGGGGATCTTCTTCCCTGTTGGTTCTTTGGGGGTGCTGGCGATTATTGTTTGCTAAAGAGGCTGTGGGAATATCAGATGGGATGTACGTGTCTTGGTGATTGAGAATAATCGGTCAGGATTCACCATTTTTTGCTTAAGATGGAAAGAAGTATTCTACCAACGGTCCTGGATTGGGATATAAGTGGAATGCTAGCGTATCTTGGGCGGGGGCAGAGATCGAAGTAAGATGAGGGATGATAGAGGGCGCCGGATTACGTCGCCCACAATGTCGATGTCTTACGGAACCCTGATTTAAAATTTGACCCCATAGCCCTGATAGATACGCGTGATCCCCTATTTTTACCTACCTAGTTAATAAGATGATGTATTCTGATTTAATAAGAGCCCTTCTAAACAATACACGGAAAGGGGTAACGGAGGAAATTTCCTCAGTACCAGCGCCCGGAAAACGAAGGTAGTCGTATATATTCTAATAAGCAATTCTATTTGAACGAACACATCAGGCAAGGTACTTTGGCCGAGCGGTCTAAGGCGCAGGACTAAGGATCCTGTCCAGAAATGGGCGAGAGTTCGAATCTCTCAGGTATCAATCTGTTTTTGCTTTTATCTTTCGGTTTATGGGGCATTTTCTTTTTGGGTGCGTGGGGATGAGGATGGCGAGAACTTATTTTTGGGGTTATTTCCGGGGGTAATTGTCGGCTTACGGCAGGAGCGCTTTGGGCGTTTGCTTTGACTTTCATCCTTAATTGGGGAGCGTGGGGTCTTCCGCTTGCAATTCTTTTTGGTGACTGCTCGTTGGTGCGTAAAATCATGTAACCAAGGAAACGACTCTCAAGTAAAACGAAGTATTATTTTAGTAGATTGAACTCAGGTTGTTTGGATTGGTATCCAAGTGTTTTTCAAGCGACTTGTATTTTATTCGGGGCTAATGGGATAGAATTGGGTGAGAAGGTAGATGAGTATTTTTGTTTGCTTGCGTTCTTGCCCCTTTTATTAAGCGAGAAATGCAAACGGGCATGAACCAACTTTTGAAAAGCATGGAAGTGCCTTCAGGGATGTAATCTATGTAGCCATTTAGTTGAATATCTGTTTAGATCCATCCATACTCAAGCATGGAACCTTTAGTGACATTTCATTAATCATTTCCCATAATGTGTGCTTCAAAATCGAACATGCCCTGTGTGAATCGCTCTAGTATATGTTTAAATAAGCAATTTCTCAATAATTCTGCATGCGTTCTTGGCCGAGTCGTTAAGGCGCTGGATCCAGGATTATTTAAGTGTCTAAATTCCAGTTCAGAAATGAGCGTGGGTTCAAATCCCACAGAGCGCAAATTTAATTTTTGCCTTTTTGGTCGAGGGGCAGAGGGAAGTCTATTTGATTCGCTGTAGACTAGGAGACAATAATTACGGCAGTGAAGGACACTTGTTCTTTATTGAGCTCTGGAATAGGTTTGTATATCAAGATGGTCTTGACTGTGATTTATATAATGGGAATTCGCTTAAGGATGAAGGTGCATTCTTTTTAGGCATTTTTGCCTGCCTCACCCTACAGCAAATATTTCGGTTCCACATATGAAATTCATTCTCAGGACCAATGAAACCAATAAGGTCAAGTGAATTAATTGTTGGAGGGCGAGAGTTGGCCAAGACCATCAGACCTTCGGTGTTTATTATGATGCGGACCCTAAGTTTCATTCTCTAGGAGCTGAATTCTTATGATGCTGGTCTTTCTAAAAAGCCAGCCAACTCGTGCGATGTTCCCTTTATGTACTTCCTAGTCATCTGTCTTTTTTCCAATTCCTTTGCTGCAAATTGCAATCTCACGCAGTGAGTAAACTCCGGCAAGCTTCTCAATACCACATGATCAAAGGCACGTACTTTTTACCGCTAAATAAGGCCGAAGCCACCGTCCCATCTTCTCAAAGTAGAGAATCTACCTATCGGCGTTCATCAACCCGAAAGCACGAGGAAAGTTTCAAGGATTCCCTTGGGCTTGACCTGACCCACTAACTAGGAATATCTTCGACTCTTTATATCAGCGAAGTGTTGAAGATTTAGCAACTTTTATTCTTTGCCATTCGAAATTTCTCTAACATAGACATTCCATCGCTATTATTAACAATACATCCTGAATAGATTAAGTAGGTCTTTCAAAAGAGTTTAAAAGCCTTAAATCTAACTATTAGACATGACTACGAGTAACGCTAACGGCGAATTAAGACTACATCTCTTCTATGAATGAGTTCCAAATTCAATTCTTCGCTAGTGTGTTTCTTGGAGGTTTTTTGGCTTGTTCAAGAGGAAAAATGAATATTCTGATGCGTTCGTCAGCCTGATTACCACCCCTCGTGACATCTCCCGTTCCGGAATCAATTCTGGGGAATCGTTTTCTGCTAAAACATTTCTTGTGGTCCTATTTGGTGGCAGGTGGTCCCGACGCGGACGTTGCGGACATTATCTGCGAGTCTCAAAAGCTTGTTTAAACGCAACCCCACAACGCAACTGCCGTTCCAGCGTCCTGCTGAAATCTACCCCAATTTTCCTGCATGAGTCAGGACTTATCCTGGCTAAGGATATTCTGTGATTTTACACTTTGAAGATCCGTACAGAGACACAAAGTTATACCACAATACTTTAACCGGCCACTAACTTATCTCAATGCTACTAGCAATCAGAGAGATCCGTGGAAGTCGCAGGCTATAGTTTTAGGGTGACTCCAGGTGGGAAAATAACAACATCCACCATTACAGAGTCCTCCGAAGGACTTCCTGATATTGGACAGAGCCACTATTTCTGTCTAGTCTAGAAGTCTAGAAGGGTTTGGAGCTCGGCTTTATGAATACTACCGGTCTTGTATACTAGTTGGCTCTAGTAGCAATAGATGCTCTCAACCCTTGACTGAAAGCTTGTATCACGGAAAAAAAAATTACTTGCTTTTAGATCTTCAAAGCTGGGGTAGCCTGTTGATTAGAGTGGAGGCTATAAATGATACCGTAAGACTATGCATGTAGCATATGTGCGTCCACTTAGCCTATCAGTAAGCTAAGTATGTGTATATAAGCAAGCGCGGCGGCCTCCAAATCTTTCGACTTGCTCATTCATTATCAATCCCAAATTTCACTATGCATACTCTAGTCCTCTTTTTGGTGACAGCTCTAGGATTCTCTCCCTTTGCTTCCGCTGGACTTCTCTACACTACCTCCAATGTCATAGTAGACGATACACCGACGTCAGTCCGACCATACATTCTGCCAAATTTGTACGGAACCGCTTTGCAACTTGGCGACGACGTCTTTCGCATACTTGTATCCAACAAATCAGCTGGTGGCGCATCCACCGTTCTCGGCACCAATGGGCAATTGAACAGTGCTGTCCCCGCTCATAATCATCACCTGGTCTTTGAAAATTTCTTCTGCTTCAAAGGTCCCGTCGTATTCGTCTTTGGGTTGATCGAGAAGCACGGGATGTTTGGCCAGGAGATTATGGGGCTATACCACATTCGCAAAACCATTCGTATCAAATCCTAGACCCCGATACTCAAATCACTGGAACTCCCAGCTCAACAATTCGTTTCTGTAGCCGCCAGCTTCGATGTCAACATTCAGTCTAACGCTTATATTGCAAGTGATATGATCAATGGAACGACTGGTGGCGCAACATGGCACGATGGGGAAAATGTTCTACCCGGAAATTCTACCACGCCATACTTCGTTCCATCGAATTGGGCCCCAAGTATCTCCATCAGAAGCTTGGTCAGGTCGTTGCCCCACGAGCGACGCCAGCGGAAACCAGTGGCAACTTCTCCGTCAGCACAATTGCCATGCGGCAGAGACCTTCTAACGATACTATTAGCCGACAGACTTTCGCGGATCCCCAAGCTTTCCAAGTCCATGAGGGGCAGCTGACATTGACCATGGCTGGAGAGACCAATAATTTGATCACCGGAGATCTAGCATTCATTCCTGGCAACACGACATTCTCTTACTGGAGTGATGTTCGTTTCACTAAGATTAATGTAATCAAATGTCTTCTTCACTGCTATTCAATTTCAGAACCCAAATTCATGGGAATTCCTAACTTGCCTACAAAATATGGGAGATTCCAAGGGCCAATCTCTCGTCCTATTTATTTCCAAGAAGCTGATATTTCACCTGGCGATCGATCTCTCCACGAGATCGTAGAATACTGGGGGAGGGAGTATCTCCTTTGTCTCTTTCTCCAAGTGGGACAAGCGCAAGCGCCGCTAACCCGCCACCCTACCAGTTCCTATCATTGGCCGTATTCCAAAATTCCAATTTCCCACCTGCCAACGATGTTATTATTACCGTCCTCCCATTTGGATAGCCACACCAAACAACGCTAAGAACCTCTCTCTTATTTGCACTCCTGACAACCAACAATGTCACAACTTGCATTTGGGCAATCAGCATCGAGTCCACCAAGCCCACCCTTTCTTGCTTTACGGCAACGTAGCCATTCTCGGATAGCACGGGGACAGCCAATATAGATAACTTCGGCGTGTTGGCACATTTTTACGAATGGTTTAAGATTTCGATGCGGCTGACGTTGGTGTCTGGGTTGAGTGAATTCGACTTTGAGGTGAAGGATTTATTTGTTGAAATCTGTAGGGTTGTGGATTTTGGACGTGAATATGCACAAATGCAACCATCGTTTCAAATACGTAAAAAAAAAAAAAGAAGGTTACAGGAAGACAGCGAATTTATGATCTGTCACGCCTCTGAGAACAAAGAATTGGCGGTGGAGGTCCCAACCAACAAGTCAAGCGAATCTTGTATCGGAACCCGATGTCGGAGTTCTCAGAGATTCAAAGTAGCCATTCACGTAAGTTTCAAGAGCGAGGTGCAGTAGGATTAATAAGTCTTAGTGAGTCATTTAAAATTACCGGAATAGGGAGATTTCTAGCCAATTCTCGGCAAAGGAGTAGGTGTTGTCATTCTCTTTTGAACTTGGCTAGAAAGAGAGGGAACGGAATAAAGAAAGAGCGGTAAAGGTTAAAGGAACGAACTATGAAATTTGTTTTATTCTTAAATCCAAACCCCTAAAATATCGACAAAAAGAAAGTGCGATATTCTGTTTCACAGCCTTTCATTATTCTTAAGAAAATTAGTATGGTGTTTCTATAAACTTCTCCATGGGATAAATGATCAAATACTTTTTAATTCCTTAAATGACTAGCCACTACAAATTATCAACCCTTTCTTCTAGCTTATTGTTTCAGATACACCTGCTAGACTTATTCGGGAACCACATAAAGCGGCTCAAAAACACTCCCTTTGTTCTTAAAAGTCTCAATCTCACTCCACTCCACTCCCTCCAAACACCTCAAGTTTACCGCCCTCATATTATCAACTGTGTCATCCACACCCACAGCAACTCCACACACAGGGCAGAATTTATGCTCGAATTGTTTTCCCGCGAAAGAGTAGCTGCTGAGCTTGGAGCCTGGAGTGAGGTTGGTAGTGATTTGGGTAGGAGGACGATAAGTGAGGACTCTGCCCATCTACTCTCAAAGGTTCTGATCAGCAAGACGACAAGAAGGTGGAGTGTGAGAGTGTCATGCTCAGGTCAATTTGGGTGACGTACACGCGCACAAATGCTACAGTCGCATTCTCCAATCACTTCAACTTCCTTACCAAGTGGTCCCCTATTCTTCAAAGCTAGAGTTATGGCACCGCAGTGGCAGGCTCCGGTGTATAGTTTGCTGTTTTCTATCTCGGCTGGCGGTTCTGGGCCCGTGAAAGCGGGTGAGTTGTAGAAGGGTTTATGGGCTGCTCCGTCGTACTTGTTGACTTTTAGGGACCAGAGATCTATGTCCTGGAGCGCTCTTGCCTATATCTATTAGTTCGGTTTAGGGATTACCCGTGGCGAAGATTTACGTTGATCGCGATACCCATGCCTGGAGCCATACCATGTCTCTGACCCATGATACCGGTACCGCATGTGGGACAGAACTATAGTTAACCCTCTCATCAATTCTCTTCAGGTCCTCAATTATGATAAAGAACCTACCTTATGAAGCATAGAACGTTCTCCAAACTCATAATTTTTCAAGCCACCATCACCTTTCTCGATAGTAAAACATCCAGCGCCAGGAAAGACCCACTTGTAGCTTTTCCTGAAACAGATGCTGCAGTTGCATTCTGTGACCGAAGTCAGTTCCGGGATCTTGATGCTGAATTTGAAGGCACCGCAGTGGCAGTTCCCCTTGTAGGTTTTGAGATCTGGAGTGGGGTTTGCTTCCGCCATTGAAGAATAATTTGGGGTGATTTGTGGAATTGGAATTGGAGTGGGACTCTCAGGGGAAATTCGAGGACACATCTCTTTATACCTTTTGGGTGTGAAAGCCCCCTTATTTCTGTGACGGCGGTGTCCCTCATTATTGTTTGTGGCTTTTAGGCAACCGCGGCCCTTGTCCCGCCCTTGCAGCCCGTATAGCATTGTGATTTGACATTTGACATGCATCAAAAAGCGGTGTAAGATATGAAAGATATAACTATACCTTTTACCTAATCTGGATTTTTTACATCAAATAATTTTTACGTCAATAATCAGTTCAAAGTTTAGCACGCGGAAACCATCTCCTTGAAAGCTCAAGAGCTCATTTGAAATTCGATGTTATATTTTCCTAATTTTCAGATTATCTCCTTATTAACACGATCATTACCCTATCAAACGTGAGTCATGATATCATGACAAAGCAGAACAGATTGGATGGCAAGAAGAGGGCTAAATGCTTTGATAGCAAGGTGTGCAGAGATATCTTAGCCAATGTATCCTTGCGCACTGCCGTGGGACATATTTATCTAGTTTCTCAAGCAATGGGTAATTATTCTTGGGCTTAGGGAAGGTTTCAAAAGAGGTACTAAAATCTCTTCAACTGTACTAGCTCAAGAATGAAACAGGGCAAGGAGAGGAACGAAGAGGATAGAAGTAGCCCCTGAATGAAGGATGAAAGATGTCACTTAGTGCCTAGAATTCCTAATTAAAGGCTAATATTCTCCATCTCTTGAACTTCAATGCATTAGTAGATGTAACTATTACCTTCTTCCCTTCCCTTACCATCGACCTCACTATCCAATTTTCGTCTACTTGCTATTCTGTCAGCGCGCCGCTCTTCTGCATTGTTTACAGGGACGACCATTTCGAAATGGTTCATCAGCAGTTGCTCTTGGACACTTGCACTATCTGAGTGCATTTTTATCTTAAAAAGTAACACGACAAAGCTTTCATTGTCTTGTATCATGAGTGCGCTCATAATAAACTATATAGAGTCAGCATATTTTAGAATTGTACAAGGTTTGTTAATGCTAACACTGGGACTGTTGGCTATGGTTTAAGGTTTGAATGCTTGATAGATAGGAGCAAGTGATAAAGTGTGCTGTAATAATTCAATGATTGGACTGATGAAGACCTAGGTAATGTCTATTTATGGCTGTAAAAACAGTCGAAGTCAGTGTGAATATGCAGGACTTGAGCATCCACTAGTGCTAAATATGAATACTATACTCGAAAGTCGTATGCGATTGGAAGGAAGAGAGAGAGAGAGGTAAGTATCCATCCATTATCTCATCAGAATTATGCTGAGTCACTTGTATTCCGCTACAAAGATGCCGACGCTTTCAATACTCTACTTCGCAGCATTTTGGTTACCAAGCAAATTTCTCGTTAACCAACTCCTCAGACAGCTTCCATAGCTTTTCGGCTTCTGCGCTTGATATTGCCCGGGCATCGGCTTTGTCACTTATCTGACAATCAATAAAGTACGCCCCATAGTTCTCCTGACCGGTTTTCGGCTCAGTCCCTGGAATTCCTAGCCGCGGATCTGTCGCAGCCACCAAAGTTGTCGCTGCTCCTGCCCCTAGTGTCTTGACATAAATTGCGCCATTCTTCTTCATCTCTTGAATTGCTGCAATTGTCTTCGGCGCAGCATATCTCGAGAGTTCTGTCTCAATAATCCCAGGATGAACCGCTAGGCTCAATACCCCATACTTCTCGTATAACCGCTTGTTCGCAGCAATGCCAAACAACACGTTCGCCACCTTACTTTGATTGTACCCTTCTAGTGGTAGATATGACTTCTCCTCGGGATTGGTTTCCCCCCAGCGTCTGTGCATTCCGTAAGGAGGCTACTCAGCTTCCGGCAAATCTTTGTTGATCTTCTCGAAGTTGATGTCGCTCCAGCGCATACCTGCTACGGTAGGAGATAAAGAGGTGACATTAATTACCCGCGTGGCACCTTTTGGGCTACCTTCAGCTGCTTTGACAAGCTTTGGCATAATCAAGCAAGTGAACAAAAAGTGCCCAACATGATTGGTTGCGAATTGCATCTCGAGTCCATCGTCGCTAAGGATCCGTTCCGGGAGATTCATAACGGCGGCATTGTTCACGAGGATGTCGAGTGTGGGAACATCGCTCCAAGAAAGAAGCTCGCCCGCAGCCTCATGGACGGCTTTCTGGCTAGAGAGATCGAGTTTGAGAGCACGATAGTTTACTTTCGGAAACTCCAATCTGAGTGCATCGATGTTTTCTTGAATTCTAGATAGGTTACGACCTGCTATAATAAGGAGCGAGGGAGATTGAGAGGCCTGGTCTACATATCAATTTGTGTCAAAAATTCAAAATGCTATGGTACTTACAAAAGCTTTTGATGTTGAGAAACCGATTCCTCCGCGATTGACGCCGGTAACTAGAATTGTCTTTCCGCGAATTTCCTCAGCAAAGCTTTTGGCGACCTCGAAGCTTTCTATCTTTTGATTGAAGCTAGAGTACGTTGTAGCGGTCATTTTGTTCGTGTATAGATTCTTGAAATTGAAGGTATAACAACATTTGCCGGATATGGAAGCATCTCATAAGGCCAGCCGGCGGAGATAGGCCGGGATTTAGAAAGAGGGTCCAATTCAATTCTCCGTCTTAATTCCGGGATAAATTACGTCAGATATTATGGTATCATTTTCGGCTTGGTGTAAAATGTACAGACTGTTGTTCTACCGATTGGCATTGTTGGAGGGATATGAGAGCTTAGAACTCTTCCTAGACTTTTTTGTTGCAAAATTGCAATGTAGAACGACATAGAACGGGATATTATCCACCAGAATAGAGAATTAATGCCATATTTCAGATAAACTTGTTGTTATTAATGCTCCTCGCTCTGGATATTCCAAGGACATCACGCCACACTTCCCGCTAATTTATTTATAGTAAGCTTTCAATTAAAGTTTAGCGATTTAGCAACCCAACTTCCTAAGAACTCTCTGAGTACAAAATTCTTAGCAGAACAAAAATTCTGAGCGGAGACGAAAAGAAGAATGGAACACAGGAAAATTATTGGATCTGCTACCTTGCCATTGGGAAACAAACCAACGTCTTCCCAAATCATTGAACTTCAACGCACTGACACCTCCAACTTACGGTTCCCTCCCGCATTTTAGACGGTTGCTCTACTTTCGCCTACAGTTCTCGCCATCTGAATAGCTTACAATTGATCGGTCCCCAACATTTCATTCCTAGACCAAGATCTCTTGCAATATTGTAAGATGGTAACGACACGTCTTTGCCTCCTATTTTTGCAAAATGTACCTGTAATGCCTGTCTGTGCTGGAAGCTGCAATATTCCCATCCTAAAAAAGCAGTCCCATATCTTACGACTTTAGAGTAATATGGTATGTGATATATACACATCTTTGGCTAATATCTTGATTGCACTTGAGACTAAGACAGAGGGATGATCTTAATAGATTTTGGGTATGATATTGCTTCTTATTTCTCGGCGATACTGTAACTTTTCGGTCCTTGTTTGATGGATAGAGGGAGAAAAGTAGTCTTCTTTTAAGAAAGGCTGAGATGATGCACTTTTTTACTTGTACAAAAAAGTCCTTGAGATGTTGTAAGTAGGTATGCAGGACTTTAAAATTGCCATCTTCCAGCTATCACTACACTGACAAACTGTTTCCCATTCACTAACGAATGTATCTTCTACCAAATAGATAGGCAAAATACTGGTCAATCATAATTAAGATGGAATCGCATCTTCGTGCTTGATAGGAGCCTGCGCCCAGGTGTGCTCGATAATTGGTGATGGTGCTTGAACCTAGGCCTTAATGATAGTGCCTACTTCATCCATATTAATAGACCCTTTTAAAGAAAAATTTAGCAAATATTCATATTCAAGGTAGAGCCTTATCAAATTTTGTTCGCCAGATCGATCAGAGTGTCAAGATGTGGTACTGGTTCACTGTCGCTGTAATTCATGAATCTTCATGCAAAGACAGTTGAGAAAACAACCAAAACTCTGCAAAGAGTATGCATGGCAATCCCGGGGAAAGCGAAAATCATGCCTGGTTACACAAAATTGCAAAGACATGGTCGCAAAAAGAAAATTAGCTACGCCTGGGTCGTCACTTGCTGTATTGACAAAACTTCGAGCGTAGAGCTTTCTGAATCCATCAATGCAATGTTTGCCTGGTATCGGCGCTCAGAAATCTGCTTGACATACCTTTCCGATCTTT
>Ga0182030_10022446_pt1 | contig 11742 bp, 9 predicted proteins | sample 812S3MmetaG_FD_121299 | JGI IMG/M metagenome (GOLD analysis project Ga0182030, IMG submission 121299) | Permafrost microbial communities from Stordalen Mire, Sweden - 812S3M metaG (Illumina Assembly) | ecosystem: Environmental > Terrestrial > Soil > Wetlands > Permafrost | place: Sweden... | reverse complement strand
GCGGGGCCGAGCGATGCGGCACCGCGGCGATCAATGCCTTGGTGTAAGGATGTTGCGGCGCGTTAAGGATGTCGGCGGCCCGCCCCGCCTCCACCACGCTGCCCTCCTGCATCACCACGACGCGGTCGGCGATTTCCGCAACAACCCCGAAATCGTGCGTGATGAACAACACGCCGGTGCCACGTCGCGTCTGGATGTCCTTGATCAGCCGCAGGATCTGCATCTGTGTGGTGACGTCGAGCGCCGTTGTCGGTTCATCGGCAATCAGCAGCGCGGGTTCCAACGCGAGCGCCATCGCGATCATCACGCGCTGTCGTTGCCCTCCCGACAGCAGATGCGGATAGGCGCGTGCGATGCGGGCCGGGTCAGGCAGGTTCACCGCCGCCAGCAGTTCCAGCACGCGCGCCGCGCCACCCTGCGCACCGTGCACCGTCAGCACCTCGGTGATTTGCTCGCCCACGCGCATCAGCGGGTTCAGCGCCGTCATCGGCTCCTGGAAGATCATGCCGATGCGCGCGCCCCGCAACGCCCGCAGGGCGGTGGGCGATAGTTTCAGCAGATCGGTGCCTTCGAAATTGATCGCGCCACCGCGCACCCGCAGCGCCGGCGGCAACAGCCCCATGATCGCCGCGGCGCAGACCGACTTGCCGGAGCCGCTTTCGCCGACTACGCAAAGGCTCTCGCCCGGTTCGACAGCGAAATTGATGGACTGGATCGCGTCGGCACGATCGCCCCCCGGCGGCAGCGCAATGGTCAGGTCGATAATGCTGAGCAGACTCATCGGCGGCGCGCCAGGCGTGGGTTGAGCGCGTCGGTCAGCCCCTCGCCCACCAGGTTCAGCGCCAGTACGGTCAGGAAGATGGCGACGCCGGGGAACACGCTCATCCACCACGCCAACCGGATCACGCTGCGCCCGGCGCCTATCATGAAGCCCCACGACATCAGGTTGGGGTCGCCGAGGCCGAGGAACGACAGGCCGCTTTCCAGCAGGATAGCGCTGGCGACCATCAGGCTGGCCAGCACGATCAACGGCGACAACGCATTGGGCAGGATCTCACGGCAGATGATGGCGAAACGCGAGCGGCCGAGCACTTCCGCGGCCTGCACGAACTCTCGGGAGCGTAACGACATCACCTCCGCGCGGATCACGCGCGCGACCGGCGGCCAGGAGACGATGGCGATCGCAACGACGATCGAGCCAAGGCTGGGCGAGAAGATCGCCACCAGCACGACGGCCAGCACGAAGCTGGGGATGGTCTGGAAGAACTCGGTGAAGCGCATGATCGCATCGTCGATCAGACCGCCAGCGTATCCTGCGATCGCGCCCAGCGTGACGCCGATCAGCACAGCGACGGCGGTGGAGACCGCGCCGATCAGCAGCGAGACCCGCGCGCCGTACGCGATGCCGGCGGCGACATCGCGACCGAGACTATCCGAGCCCAACAGGAAGTCCGGATCACCCGGTGGCGAGAACGGCGCGCCGCGCATGTCCCACGGCGAGAATGGAAACAGGAAGCTGGCGGTTGCCGCGATCAGGGCAACCAGCAGAAGAACGACGACGCCAACGACAGCCCCACGGTTGCGCGCAAAGATGCGGAGGAAGTTCGTCATGTTGTTGGGACGCCGGTGCGCGTTGCACCGTCATGGCCGCTCCCATCGTCATGGCCGGGCCTGACCCGGCCATCCTCTTGCCGCGAGGCGCACAGCCGGTGCGGCGTGCGCAAAGAGGATGGCCGGGTCAGGCCCGGCCATGACGATGGTGGCAGCCCCATCACCCCACCTCCACGCGCGGGTCCACCCACGCGTAGACAACATCGGTGACAAGGTTGAACACCACCGTCAGCACGGAGGTGCACAGGAACACCCCCAGCAGCAACTGATAATCCCGAGCCAGCAACGCATCGAGCGCCAGCCGGCCGATCCCCGGCCACGCGAACACCGTCTCCACCAAAATCGACCCGCCGATCAACTGCCCCGCCTGGATGCCCGCATAGGTCATTACCGGCAGCAGCGCATTGCGCAGGATATGCCGCCGCAAGATCCGCCCCTCCGGCACACCCTTGGCGCGTGCGGTTCGAACAAAATCCTGCGACGCCACCTCCAGCATCGAGGCCCGCGTCAGCCGCGCGTACACCGCCATGTAGAACAGCCCGAGCGTCAGCGCCGGCAGCACCAGATACTGTGCCGTATCGGCAACGGCCGCCCACCCGGTATAGTCGGCACCCACCGTGTTCATCCCGAAGCTCGGCAGCCAATCCAGCCAGACGCTGAACACCAGCACCAGCATCAGCCCGACCCAGAAAATCGGCGTCGCGAAAAACCCAAGCGCCAGCACGGTGATTGCCGAATCCGCCCACCGCCCCACCCGCTGCGCCGCCAACGCGCCAAGCAACAGCCCCATCGCCAAGGCAAACGCAAACGCCGTCCCCGTCAACAGCAGCGTCGCCGGCAACCGTTCCGCAATCAGCGCGGCAACCGGCCGCCCCTGGCGGAACGACATCCCCAGATCGCCGTGCAACAGATGCCCGAGATAGATCATCAATTGCGTCGACAGCGGTTGGTCCAGGCCGAACTGCGCCCGGAGCTGCGCCATGAATTGCGGATCCGCGGCGCCCGCCTCACCCGCCATCACGCTCGCCGGATCACCCGGCGCAGCGTGGATCAGCAGGAAGTTGGCAACGGCGATCGCGAGGATCATCGCCGCCATCTTCACCAGACGCTGGGCCAGGAAGCGCCAAAAGCGCGCCGCCCCCATCTCAGGCGTTCATCTCAGGCGGTGCCGAACCAGGCGCGCCTCACGCGAAATACGCATCCTCGAAGTCGCCGTTCGGCCCCATCGCGGTGCGGATGACGTTGTGCAGCTTCTTATCGTGGATTGTCGGCCACGCCAGCTCCATCAACCAGATCTGCGGCACCTCGTCGCACAGGATCTTCTGCACATCGGTGAACGCCTTCGCGCGGACCGCGGGATCGCCGGACTCGCGCGCGGTCGTGAACAGTGCGTCGACCTTCGGATTGCTGTAGCCACCCGTGTTGGTGAAGGTCACCTTCTTGATGTTGGAGGAGACGTAGCTTCGTTCCACCCCCAGCGTCGGATCGCCGAACTGCGACAGGAAGTTCGTCGAGGTCTCGTAGTCCCAGTCCCCGATCCGTCGCGCCCACGCGCCCGCATCGGTGGTCTCCAGCGTCACCTCGATGCCGACCTTGGCCATCGCGGTGCGGAAATATTCCGACAGCCGCATCCACACCTCGCCATAGGGCAACGCGAGCTGCTTGATACTGAACCGCACGCCCTTGGCGTTAGGCTTCAACCCGGCCGCGTCCAGCAACTGCATCGCCTTGCCCGGATCGTATGGCTGCAGCTTCGCCACCGCCGGATCATAGAACTTGGTGGTCGACACGATCGGCCCTGTCGCCACCTTACCGATGCCGAACCACAGCCGGTTGAGGATGAAGTTACGATCGAGCGCATAGCTCATGGCCTGGCGCACACGCACATCGTCGAGCGGCTTGACGCGATGATTGATCTCGAACCACGACAGTTGCGAGGCATATTCCCAGCCATTCAGTTCCACCTGAAGATTCGGCATCGCCTTGAACCGCGGAATGTCGAAGGGCTCGATATCATTGGCCTGGGTCAGTTGCACCTGGCCGGTCTGCAACGCGAGCGCGCGGCTCTGGCTGTCCGGAATGATTCGGTAGATGATCTCGTCCAGATAGGGCTCGCCGGGCTTCCAGTAATCGGCGAACCGCTTCATGCGGATGAAGTTGCCGCGCTGCCATTCGATGAACTGGAACGGTCCCGTACCGATCGGATGCTGGTTCGCCGGGTTGGTGCGATAGTCGGTGCCATCGTAGACGTGCTTCGGCACAATCGCGCAGGCGGTGTCGTCGAACATCAGCATGAACGGCTCGAACGGCGAGTCCAGCGTCAGCACCACGGTATGCGGATCGGGCGCTGTCGCCTCCTTGATCTTGGCGAAGATCGGCCGCGCGCGTGGCGACACTTCGGTATGAAATTTCATGATCGAGAACAGCACGTCGTCCGCCGTCATCGGCGTGCCGTCGTGGAACTTCACGTTCTCCTGCAGCTTGAATGTGTAGGTCTTCTTGTCGTCGGACAGCGTCCAGCTTTTCGCCAGTTCCGGTACCGGATTGAGCTTGAAGTCGTATTTGAACAGGCCCTGATAGATCTTGCCCGCGGCAAGCTGTGTAGGACCTTGGTTGTTGACGCCGAGCACGAGGATCGGCGGCTCAGGGGTAAGGATCGTAGTGAGCGTCCCGCCGCGCTTCGGGGCTGGTGCGGGCGTCTGCGCCTGTGCGCTTCCCACCGGCACGATCGCCCCGGCGGCGCCAGCCGCTGCGGCACCCAAAATGGCCCCGCGTCGTGTCAGATCCAACATCAAGAAGCTCCCCGTCGGCGATTGCCGATTTATTGTGCGATGCAGCAAACGCTAGAGGGTTTGCCCGATCGCAGCAAGCCTCAAAAGCAGGCATTCCGGATGAATTGGCAGCTCCGCTGGCGGCATGAATTCGCCACCTGCCATCGATCTCAGCAGGCTGCTCGCATGGCGGTATCGCCGGCAATGCGCGCGATCAGCGCTGGGCTGCCCCCACAACCGGCATGTCCTTGGGGTGCAGTCCGGGCGCGCAAACGATGAGGCGCTCCGTCGGCATCCACCACACCTCGTCGGGGTGGAATTGACCAATCCACTTCCAGTCGAACGCGCAGAACTGATGGTGCGTCCAGGCGAAGCGCCGCGCGTGTGCCAGCACCATGCCGGGGAACAATCCGCCGGTGAATGAGTCCCCAATCACCATGATCGTTTCGCCATTCGTGCGATCGGAGGTGGCCTGGAACGTCGGGAATGGTTCCGGACTGAAATTCTCGATCCTGCCGCGCGGCGAGATCAATATTCGCACCGATTCCGTAACGTCATGCTCGATGCCGAGCATGCGTGCCAGATCGCCACCGACGATGGTGACCGGCGGTGAAAGAACCGCCGCCGGGTCGAGCTGCCAACTCGGACGCACCTCGGCGGCGACAATCGCGTTGAAGGCGGCCAGCGCGCCGCGGGAGTTCCAGTGCGTGTTGTGCCAGAGATAGACCTCCCCCTCCGCCCGCGCGGCGCGCAAGGCCGGCCGCAGATCCACCGCCTGGATCCCCCGTGCGGCCAGCGCCTGCAGCATCAGATCGTATTCCGTCGGGCGGCCCTGATCGCGCGCCCATCTTGGCAGGCGGTCGGCATAAATGGTCGCGGTGTTGGGGGGCACGGCGACCAGAAACTTGATGCCGCGCGTCGCCAGCGCCGTGCGCATGTTGGCCAGCACCGCGACGGTTTCCGCGATCCGCGGTTCGCGCACCAACAGCCCCGCGCTCTGCAGCGCTGCGTTGTCGCCACGGTAGAACAGCGAACCGCCCCGCCCGACCAATACCAGCTCATTGCCGCTGCGCAGCCACAGATGCGCGATCACGGCGTGGGCGCGGATCATTGCGAACCGCAGTCCGAAATGATCGCGCAGCCAGGCGTCCAGCGCGGGCGGGAGTGCCAGCCATGCGTCGAGCGTGCGCGGCATGTCAGGCGGCGGCGCCGTCGCGCGCAGCTCGTCGGACAGCATCGTTTCGCTGGTCGGCGCAACAATCTCCAACGCCATGGGCGTCAGCAGCAACAGCCCTGCCAGCACGATCCAGAACTGCCGATAGCGCCGCAGCATGCCGGGTCAGAACCGGAAATACAGGAAAGGACTATAGACGCCGGCGGCAACCGACAGCATCGCAAGCACGAGCAGCCCAAAGGTCCACACCCCATCGGCCACCGCCATCGCCGGCCACCACAGGCGCACACGTCCGATCCAGCGCGGCAGCACAGCCAATGCACAGCCGGCGAGCAGCGGCAGAACCACGTCGGGCTGCAAGGCCGCGTGCAAATCGAAGCCGATGCCGCGCACGCCGTGCCAGCCAACCAGGCTGGCGTAGATCATCTTCGCGGTCACGATGTCTCGTGCCCGGAACAAGACCCAGCCGCCCATCACCGCCAGCAACGCGTAGACCCAGCGCAGTGCCGCAGGCAACCGCAACAAGATCCGTCCGAGGCCGATTCGCTCGACGATCAGGAACAGTCCATGCCAGGCGCCCCAAAGCACGAACGTCCAGCTCGCGCCGTGCCAAAGCCCGCACAGCAGGAACACGGTGATAAGGTTGCGATAGGTGCGCAGCGGTCCGTCCCGATTGCCACCCAGCGGGATATACAAATAGTCGCGCAGCCAACTTGACAGCGACATGTGCCAGCGGCGCCAGAACTCGGTGATCGACTGCGCGCTGTACGGCAGGCGGAAATTACGCGGCAGCGTGAAGCCCAGAATCAACCCGAGGCCAACCGCCATATTCGAATAGCCGGAGAAGTCGAAATAAATCTGCACCGTGTAGGCCAGCAGGCCGATCCAGGCCTCTTGCAACGACGCCAGCCGGGTCTGGTCGAACACGATCTCGACGACGTGCGCCACCTGGTCGGCAACCAGCACCTTCTGGGCGAGGCCGATGATGAAGATGCGCGCACCGGCGGACGCGCGACCAAAAGTGTGCCGGCGCGCGTGCAATTGCCGCGCGACAGTGCCGTAGCGGACGATCGGACCAGCGACGAGCTGCGGAAACAGCGAGATATAAAGTGCCACTTCCAGTGGATTGCGATTTGCCGGGAAGCGGCGACGATACACATCGATGATGTAGGATAGGCAGTGGAAGGTGAAGAAGGAGATTCCCAACGGAAGCGCTAGCATCGGAACGGTGAGGCCTAGTCCGATCGGCCGCAACAACACATCGGCATTGCCGATGATGAAGCCGGCATATTTGAACGTCGCGAGCAACGCCAGGTTCGCGGTGACCGCCCCGGCCAATGCGGCCATGCGGGCGCGCCCGCCAAGCCGATCGATGCACAGCGCAGCAAGCGTGTTGAAAGCGATGGACCCGAGCAGCCCGGGCAGGAACCACGCCTCGCCCCAGGCGTAGAACACCAGCGAGAAGACCAGGGTCGTGATATTCTTGCCAATGATGGTGGGCGTGAGGAAGTAAGCCGCCAGGAACACGGGCAGGAAGAAGAACAGGAACGAGACCGAGGAAAATACCATCGCGGTGCCGTTATGCCACGCGTGCGCCACATGTGAAGCCGCGATCGGCTATCGTGCGCGACACCGTCGGGATGGCAGGATGTGGCAGCCGCGCCCCGCGCGTCCGTCGCCGTCAGAAATGGATCACCTGCCCATACGCGTCCAATACGGCCTCGTGCATCGTTTCGCTGATGGTGGGATGCGGGAAGACCGTCTCCATCAGCTCCACCTCGGTGCTCTCCAACTGGCGCGCGATGACGTAACCCTGGATCAGTTCGGTGACCTCCGCGCCGATCATGTGGGCGCCGAGCAGTTCGCCGGTCTTGGCGTCGAACACGGTCTTCACCATGCCCTCGGGCTCACCCATCGCGATCGCCTTGCCATTGCCGATGAAGGGGAAGTGGCCGACCTTGACCTCATGGCCGGCCTTCCTCGCGTTGGCCTCGGTGAGCCCGACCGAGGCGATCTGTGGGCGGCAATAGGTGCAGCCGGGAATGTTGCCGGTCTGAAACGGATGCACGTCGCTGAGCCCGGCAATTTTCTCGACGCAGACAACCCCCTCGTGGCTGGCCTTATGTGCAAGCCACGGCGGCCCGGTCAGATCGCCGATGGCATAGACGCCCGGCTCGCCGGTGCGGCTGTAACCGTCTACGACAACGTGAGTGCGGTCGACCTTCACGCCGGTGCCCTCCAGGCCGATGCCCTCGACATTACCGACAATGCCGACGGCGGAGATAACGCGATCGACAGTAATGTCCTGCGACTTGCCTCCGGCCTCCACGGTGACCGTTACACTATCGGCGGCTTTCTTCACGCCTTTCACCGCGACGCCGGTCAGGATCTTCATCCCCTGCTTCTCGAACGCCTTGTGGGCGAAGGCACTGATCTCCTCGTCCTCGACGGGAAGAATGCGCGGCAGCACTTCGACGACGGTCACCTGTGCGCCCATGTTGAGATAGAAGCTGGCGAACTCGATGCCGATGGCGCCAGAGCCAATGACCAGCAGCGATTTCGGCATGGCGGTGGGGACCATGGCGGCCTTGTAGGTCCAGATCAGCTTGCCGTCCGCTTCGATGCCGGGCAGTTCGCGCGCCCGCGCGCCGGTGGCAAGGATGATGTGCGGCGCCTTCAGCGTGGCGACCGGTTTGCCGTCCTTCTCCACCGCGAGCGTGCCCTTGCCGGCGAGCTTACCGCTGCCGTCGATCACGGTGACCTTGTGCTTCTTCAGCAGGTAGCCGACACCGGAGGATAATTGTTTCGCTACCGCACGCGAACGTTTCACCACCTTGTCGAGATCAAACTTCGCGTCGACGGCGGCGAAACCATACTCCGGCAGATGATGCAGCAAATGGTTGATTTCGGAGGTGCGCAGCAGCGCCTTAGTGGGGATGCAGCCCCAGTTCAGGCAGATGCCGCCAAGGTGTTCGCGCTCCACCACCGCGGTCTTCAGGCCAAGCTGCGCGGCACGGATGGCGGCGACGTAGCCGCCGGGACCGCCGCCAACCACGATCAGGTCGAAGTTCTGCTCAGCCATTTTCTGCTCAGCCATTTTCTGCTCCGGTATTTTCTGGTCCGGCATGTTCTGCTCCCTCGGCGAGGGCAACCAGCGCCTCGCCGCCCAATTGCCGCACGTGCCAATCCTGCATCTGTCGCGCGCCGATGCTCTCGTAGAATTCGATCGAGGGTTGGTTCCAGTTCAGCACCCGCCAGTCGATGCGGCGGCATCGCTCGGCCACGGCGCGGCCCGCGAGATGGCGCAGCAGGCCGAGGCCGATGCGCCGGCCGCGATAGGCGGGTTCGACGAACAGGTCTTCGAGGAACATGTCAGGCCGGCCGGTGAAGGTGCTGAACGTATAGTACCACAGTGCGAGACCGACCGCGCGGTCGTCGGCGATGGCAAGGATCGCATGCGCGCGCGGTTGCGGTCCGAACAGTGCCGTGTGGAAATCCGTTTCGGTCGCGACGGCGTGGTCAAGCAGGCGTTCGTACTCCGCGAGGCCGCGGACGAGACGCAGAATGTCGGGGACGTCCGGCGGCGTGGCTTCGCGGAGGGAGAATGGCATCATGACCGGCCGTTTCGTGTCATGGCTATCCTCTTTGTGTCATGACCGGGCTTGGCCCGGTCACCCACGACTTGTTAACCAATCCCATGCTGCTCTGGAGGGCATGCCAGCGGGTTGGGTCTACATCATGACGAACCGACCGAACGGGACGCTGTATGTCGGCGTGACGAACGACCTCCGGCGCCGCGTTTTCGACCACAAGGCGGGAACGACTGGTGGGTTTGTTGCGGAATACGGACTGCACCGTCTGGTCTATGCGGAGCGGCACGAGAATATCGTCGGCGCGATCCAGCGGGAGAAGAATATCAAGCATTGGCCGCGTGCCTGGAAAGTACGCCTGATAGGACGCGAAAATCCGGCGTGGGATGATCTCGCAGATACGTTGCCGTATTGAGCAAGACGTGGGTAGCCGGGCTGATCCCCGGGTCACGCCCGGGGACGGCCATGACACAACAAGCGAGGCCATGACGGGTAAGCTGCGGTGCATAAACACCATCACAGCATCAAGCTCAGCGGGTCCTCCACGATTGTCTTGAACGCGGCCAGCCATTCCGCGCCCAGCGCCCCATCCACCACGCGGTGATCGACGCTCATCGTGCACGTCATCACCGTGGCGATCGCCAGCGCTCCATTCTTCACCACCGGACGTTGCTGACCCGCCGCCACCGCCAGAATCGCCGCTTGCGGCGGATTGATGATCGCGGCGAACTCCGACACGCCATACATCCCCATGTTGGAGATCGAGAACCCGCCGCCCTGGAATTCCTCCGGCTTCAACTTGCCGGTGCGTGCGCGCGCCGCCAGGTCTTTCATCTCGTTGCTGATGGCGGCAAGACCCTTCTGGTCCGCTTTCCGAATGATCGGTGTGATCAGTCCATCAGGAATTGAGACCGCAACGGAGATATCGACATCATCATACAGCGCAATCGCTTCCTCGGTGTAGCTGGCATTCACCTTCGGAATGCGCCGCAGCGTGATCGCAGCGGCCTTGATGATCAGGTCGTTGACTGACAGACGGAACACGCTCGGACCATCCTTCGGCGACTTCGCGTTCAGCTCCTCACGCAGTTTCAGCAGCGCATCGATTTCGATGTCCATCGAGACATAGAAATGCGGGATGGTCTGCTTCGCCTCCACCAGGCGCCGCGCGATCACCTTGCGGATGTTTGAGTTCGGCAACAGCGTGTGCGGGGCACTGATAGCGACCGGTGCCGCAACCTTGGGCGCGGGCGCAGCAGTCGGCGCAGCCGCGGCCGCCTGTGCCGGCGCGGGCTTCGCGCCACTCATCGCGCCTTCGATATCGATTTTGACAATACGCCCGTTCGGACCACTGCCGTTCAGCGACGCCAGGTCGATCCCGGCCTGCAACGCCATGCGGCGCGCCAGAGGCGACACGAACACGCGGTCGCCGGCAGCCGCATGGTGCCCGTTGCCCTTGGCCGGTGCCGGTGCGGTCACCGGGGTGGGCGCCGCCTTGTCGGCGGGCGCAGTCGCCGGCTTCGTCGCCGCAGGTGCGGGTACCGGTGCAGCCTCTTGTTTCGTATCCGGCACTGCCTTCGGCGCGGGCGCCTCGGCAGGCACCGCCTCGCCCTGCTCCACCAGCACGGCGATCGGCTCGTTCACCTTCACGCCCGCCGTCCCGTCGGCGACCAGGATCTTGCCCAGCACGCCCTCGTCAACCGCCTCGACCTCCATCGTTGCTTTGTCGGTTTCGATCTCGGCGATCACGTCGCCGGCCTTGATCGGCTCGCCTTCCTTCTTCAGCCAGCGCGACAGCGTGCCCTCGGTCATCGTGGGCGACAGCGCCGGCATCAGGATGTTGGTCGCCATGTCCGCTCCCCCCGCTCAGATGATCTTCTTGACCGCGTCCACCACCCATTCGGGCTGCGGCAGCGCCAGCTTTTCAAGGTTCGCCGCATAGGGCAGCGGCACGTCGACGCCATGCACCCGGACCGGCGGCGCATCGAGCCAGTCGAACGCGCCCTCGATCACCGCCATCGCCACCTCGGCGCCGATGCCAGCATAAGGCCAGCCCTCCTCGACCGTAACGATCCGGTTGGTCTTCTTCACACTGGCGATGATCGTTGCGGTATCCATCGGCCGCAACGAGCGCAGGTTGATCACCTCGGCATCGATCCCCTGCGCCGCAAGCAGCTCCGCCGCCGCCAGCGCCAGGCCAACCATGATGCCGAACGCCACCAGCGTCACCTGCGTGCCGACGCGCTCGATCTTTGCGCGGCCGATCGGCAGGATGAAGTCGTCGTCCAGCGGGCATTCGAACGTATGGCCGTAAAGGATTTCGTTCTCCAACACGATCACCGGGTTGGGATCGCGGATCGCCGCGCGCAGCAACCCCTTGGCGTCGGCGGACGACCACGGCGCCACCACTTTCAACCCCGGCACATGCGCGTACCAACTCGCGTAACATTGCGAGTGCTGCGCCGCGACGCGCGAGGCCGCACCGTTCGGCCCCCGGAACACAATCGGGCAACCCATCTGCCCGCCGGACATGTACAACGTCTTCGCCGCCGAGTTGATGATCTGGTCCATCGCCTGCATGGCGAAATTGAACGTC
>Ga0182030_10022445_pt1 | contig 11742 bp, 12 predicted proteins | sample 812S3MmetaG_FD_121299 | JGI IMG/M metagenome (GOLD analysis project Ga0182030, IMG submission 121299) | Permafrost microbial communities from Stordalen Mire, Sweden - 812S3M metaG (Illumina Assembly) | ecosystem: Environmental > Terrestrial > Soil > Wetlands > Permafrost | place: Sweden... | reverse complement strand
TGGCAGAGGCCAACGACCTCGCCGTCGAGGTCGGCCACCAGCACCTCGCCGCGGCGCGAACGGGTCTCTTCGACCGCCGCCCAGTACGACGACGTGTCGCGCGGGTCCTCGAACTGCGGCTTGGTCGAGCCGCCGATGACCACGATGACCGCCGCCTCGACGTCGCTCGGTCGCATCGGTCGGATTTGAAGTGACATCTCAGTCTCGCGGGTCGATGGGCGTCAGAACCCCGACGGCCTCTTCGACGACCTGCGCCGCGTCGAGGCAGAGGTCTTCGCGAAAGAGGTCACCGATGATCTGGGCCCCGGTCGCCAGGCCGTTGGCGACACCCGTCGGCACACACGCGGCGGGCAATCCCATCAGGTTCGCGGGCAGCGTGAAGCGCACCATCTCCACCACCTTCAGCGCCGACTCGGCGTCGATGATGTCGTAGCCCAGCTCGAAGGGCTGCTGGGTCCACGTCGGTCCCACGATGAGCGGGTACTCGCCGAAGAACTTGCGCCATTCGCTCGCCACTCGCCAACGACTTTGGTGCATGACGAAGAGCGACTCCGCCGTAAAGGGCGGCCACTCGATATCGGTCAGCTCGAGAAAGCGTCTGGCGTCGTCACCGAGCACGAGGTCGAGCAGCGGCTTAATAACCGTCATGCTCATCAACTGCAGCTCGGCCCACGACAGGCACGCCTCGAAGAGCATCGGCGGCTCCACTTCGTCCACCTCGTAGCCGGCCGCCTCGAGAGCCCGACCGGCCACGCGTACGCCTTCGGCGACGTCCGGATCGGTCATCCCTCCCGAGGGCGAGGCCACGAGCGCGACACGACGAGCGACGTCACGTCCTCGAAGCGGCGCGTCGATCGACTGGGGGTCACGACGATGGGCCCCCATGATTGTCTCGAGGCCCAGGCGCACATCGCCGACGTGCCGGGCCAGCACGCCTTGGGCCAGCATGATCTCTTCGTTGATTCCCTGATCGATGAGGGCACTCGGATTACGGTCGGGCACCCGGCCTCGCGACGGCTTGATCGACACGATCCCGCAGGCGTAGGCCGGGCTCCGCAGCGATCCGCCGATGTCGTTGCCCAAGCCAATGGGGCTCATGCCCGAGGAGATGGCGGCGGCTTCACCACCCGACGATCCGCCCACCGTGCGCCCGAGGCGCCAGGGATTGTGCGTGGCGCCGTAAAGTCCCGACTCGGTGTTCATGCGAAGACCCAGGTCGGGCATGTTCGTGCGCGCGAGCACCACCGCTCCGGCCCCACGCATGCGCTCCACCGTCGGCGCGTCCTCGTGTGCCATGAAGTCCTTCAGCGCCACCGCGCCCTCGCTCGTGGCGTAGCCCGCGACGTCGAGGTTGGTTTTGACGGTGAAGGGCACACCGTGCAGCGGGCCGAGGGGCGCGCCCGACTTCACGACAGCGTCGGCGGCGTCGGCCTCGGCACGAACCTCGTCAGGTCGCACTTCCACGACGGCGTTCACCCGAGCATTCACCTGGTCGATGCGCTCGAGGTGGGCCTCGACCACCTCACGCGACGTCACCGACCCGTTTCGAATCAGGTGAGCCAGCGTCGTGGCCGACTCCTGCCACAGTTCATTGCCCATCGCCCACCCCCAGGTTTGCACGCTCCGAGGACAGTTTGTCACGCGCTGGCGCGAGCCATCGCCGCAGGGGTCAGCCGAATCGGCCTTCGATGTAGTTGAGCGTGCGCTCGTCGTCGGGATCGTTGAAGATCTTCAAAGTGGGGCCGAACTCGATCAGCTCTCCGGCGCGGTCGTCGCCCATGAGCAGGAACGCGCAGTCGTCCGAGACGCGCAGCGCCTGTTGCATGTTGTGCGTCACGATGATGATGGTCACGCGATTCTTCAACTCCCCCATCAACGACTCGATCGCTTGGGTGGCGATGGGGTCGAGCGAGGAGGTCGGCTCGTCCATCAAGAGGATCTCCGGCTCCACGGCCAGGGCGCGCGCGATGCAGAGCCGCTGCTGCTCGCCGCCCGACAACGTGACCGCGTGCGCCTTCAACCTCGTCGACACGCTGTCCCAGAGCGCGGCCGCGATGAGCGCGGACTCCGCCGCCTCGTCGAGCAGCGACTTCTTTCTGATCCCATTGAAGCGCAGTCCCGAGACGACGTTGTCGTAGATCGACATCGTCGGGAATGGGTTGGGACGCTGAAAGACCATGCCAATCCGGCTGCGCAGCAAGGTGGTCGGCAACTTGCCGTGGTAGACGTCGATGTCGCCGAGCTTGATCTCTCCCGAGACATGCGCACCCTTGGTCAGGTCGTGCAGGCGGTTGAGCGCGCGCAGCAGCGTTGTCTTACCCGAACCGGACGGACCGATGAGCGACGTGACCTTGTTGGATGTGACGTCAAAGGTCGCACCCCGGATCGCGGTGCGTCCGTTGAACGCGACCGCGACGTCCCTCAAGCTCATCACCACCCGGGGGGGTGCGGTCTCGACGAGCTGAGCCGACTTAACGACCGCGACTTCTTCTTGCATGTCCAATGCCTCCATTTAGCGTCTCTCTTTTCTCATACGGGCAGCCACCAGTCGACTGCCCAAACTCAAGAACATGACCAATACGACGAGGGTCAAAGCAACGCCCCACGCGGCGGCGCGCTGGCTCGGGTACTGCGAACCCGAGTAGTTGTACGCCAAGAGCGGCAGGGCCGACATCTGCTTCAAGGGGCTCCACGTCCAGTCGCCCGAGGCGCCGATGACCAGGAGCAGGGGTGCCGTCTCACCCATCGCGCGCGCGAGGGAGAGCAGCACCCCGGTGATGACTCCCGGCAGGGCGGCCGGGAGGATGACCCCGCGCGACACGCGCGAGCTGCGCGCGCCCAGCGCCAGGCCGGCCTCGCGCAGCGTCGAGGGCACGCCGCGAAAGGCCAGCTCGCTGGCTTTAGCGATGAGCGGCACCATCAGGACGGCGAGGGCCACGATGCCCGCCATGCCCGAGAACGTCTTCATAGGCACGACCACGTACTCGTACGCGAACACACCGAGCAGGATCGACGGCAGACCCGTCATGATCTCGATGATCGCGCGCAGGAAATTGGCCGCCCGCGACGCGGACTCCGAGAGGTACAGGCCGAGCAACACGGCGATGGGTATCGCCACCAGGCCCGCGAGACCGTCGATGATGACGGTGCCCTCGATCGCGTTGCCGATGCCGCCGATGGCGTTCTGGTCGATGAGGCTCGGCTGGGTGGGAAGGGTGTGCAGGAAGTTCCAGCTGATCGACGAGATCCCCCTCTGGATCAACGCGAAGATGAGGGACCCCAACGGCACGATCGCCAGGACCAGGGCCGCGACCAACATCGCGATGAACACGCGCGACAGCAGGGTCCGACGCCCGAGCGTCTTGGCGGCGCGTTGCTGGACCAGCTCGCGACGCTCGAGGATGGGGTCCGGTGGAAGGCTGACGAGGGTGTCGGTCACAGGCCGGCCTTCGCCTTCCTGGTGAGCAGGCGAGCCCCGGCGTTGACTGCGGCGGTAATGATCATCAGCATGAGCGCGAGGGCGGCGAGGGCGCTGCCCGTCGAGCCGGTCGCTTCGCCGAATTCCGTGGCGATCGTCGACGCCAACGTGGCGCCAGTGGAGAACAGGGAGTGCGGGATCTGCGGATTGGACCCGATCACCATCGCGACAGCGATGGTCTCACCTAACGCGCGCCCGGCACCGAGGGCGATGGCACCGAAGATCCCCGTGCGCGCGCTGGGCAGGACCACTCGGGTGAAGACCTGGCTACGCGTCGCACCGAGCGAGAGGCCGCCTTCGACGAGGTCGCTGGGCACCACGGAAATGACGTCACGAGAGATGGCCACGATCGTCGGCAGGATCATTATGGAGAGAACGAGTCCCGCCAGCAGGACGCTGAATCCCTCATGAGGGCCGCCGAAGGGCCAGTGACTGCCGGTGATGCCGGCGAGGAAGGGCTGCAGGGTCTTGGTCAGCCACGGGATCAAGTACCAAATCCCCCACAACCCGTACACGACCGAGGGGACCGCGGCGAGCAACTCGACCAGCGCGGCACCGAAACCACGAATCTTGCGCGGCACGATGTACAAGAGGGCCAGCGACGACGCCAAGCCGACCGGCACGGCGATGATCAGGGCGATGAACGTGGTCAGCACGGTGTCGATCAACAGCGGCAGTGCGCCGTAGGGGCCGGTGCCGGGGACCCACGTCCTTCCCGTGACGAGGTGGAATCCGAACTGGCGGATCGCGGGCCACGCCGTGTGCAAAACGCTCCACACGAACACCACGATGACGGCGCCAAAGAAGAGCGCGGTGCCGCGCAGCAGCCATCGGTACGGCCGGTCGGAGGTGGCCGAGAGTCGTATCCTCTCGGCCACCTCCGACTTCGCATCTGAATGTTCTGTTTCCAGACTGTTCATAAATCCTTTGTCATCTCGTCAATTCTTGGAGCGGCCTAACTCAGACCAAGCGACGCGCCGTTGTAGGTCATGAGCGAGACCTGGTGCTCGGCCAAGGCCGAGACGTACGCCGGCAGCGGCACGTAGCCCTGCTGTTGCGCCACGGTCTGGCCGCCCTGTGAACCAGGCTGCACGGACCAGTCGAGGAACTTGGCCACGAGCTTCTCCGAGTTGAGTGACGCCGTGACGCCCCCAACGGTGCCGAGCCCGTTCCAGTCCTCGCGCACGATCGCCCAGCTGTAGCCGGCGATCGGGTAGTCACCCGCGCCGGTGCCATTCACGACGGAGTAGTTGGACACCACGCCGCCACTGGATTCGACCGGCGGTGTCGCGGAGAATGAACTGGCGTCCGCGGCGACGGTCGTCGGGTTGACCGCAACGTCCTTGCCGGCGGCGTTCACGATGAGCGCTGCGGGCAGCGTGTGCTGGAGAAGGATGTACGAGTACTCGACGTAGCCGATGCCTCCGACGGTCTGCTCGACATCCGCCGCCACTCCGGCGTTCTTCTGACCGCCCAATCCGTCGCTGGGAACCTCTCCCGAGTTGAACGTCGTGCTGGGGTAGACCTCGGCACCGGCGGAGGTCTTGAAGTTGGCGCCCTGGGTCGCGTTCAGGTAGTTCATGAAGATGAAGCTGGTACCTGATCCGTCGGCTCGGTACACCGGGACGACGGGGATGTTCGGTAGTTCACACGTGCGACGGATGATTCGACCCTTCTTGTTCTTGGTCAACTTCACGATCTTTGGATTGAGGTGACAGATCGCCGGGTCGTTCCACTTGGTGATGGCGCCGTCGTAGACGCCCGCCAGGATCGTCGAGTTCAACACAACCGGGTCTTTCTTGAACTTCGCGTTCAGGGAGGGCAGGTTGTACATCAATCCCACCCCACCAAGCACGACGGGCACCTGCACGTAGTTGGTGAGGGTCGTGGCCGGGCTCGTGCCCGTCAAGATCGACGAGTCGAGGTTGGCGCCGTTGACGACCGTGCCCATGGGCACGTCCGACGCGCCGACGGCGTAGGTACCGGCAACAACGCCCTTCTTACCCGCAGTCGAGCCGGTGGGTGAATACAGCGAGATGCTGTTGGGGGCGTTCGCTCCCGAAACCTTGGCGGCCTCGGACATGTACACCGGGATCGCCGCGTTGAAGAACGGCTCATCGAAGCTGGATCCGCCCATGGCCGGGTTGAGGCTGGCGGCTCCGTCAGACGACGCAAAGGTCAAGTCACCCGTGAGCGTCGCCGAAGCTCCCGCCGGGGTGATCGCAAAGGTTGAGAGAAGTCCCAGCGTAGCTATCGCTACACCCAGCTTTCCTCGAAGGTTCATCTTCATTTTTCGCTTTCCTCCTAAAGAAAGTGATGCGTGTACGACCAGATGAAATTCCACGTGACGGGCGTCTCGTTCGAACTCACGGCCAGACAGAACCTAGGAATCCCAAGTGAACGGATGGTGAAGAGCATGAACAGCGAAAGTTAAAAGTTGCGAAACTCTCGACAGTACCTAGTTAAAGGGGTCTAATCACAGCAGCTGTCACGCCAGCCGCACGTGGCGCAGCGAAAGTGTGCGTGCTCGGGTCGGAGCGACGACCCGCAGAGGGGGCATTCGTCGTAGACGGCGAATCGGTTGGCGCACTCGGTGGGCGCCTCGACGATCGGCTCGAGGGATTTGGAAATGTCGCGCGGCACTTCCCCATTGTGGACCCTGGCGTCGATGCGAGGTGCGATGCGCGCCGTGACCAAGAAATGCCCTGTCGTGACCTAAAGTGGAAGCGAGCAACTACCACGTACGAGGCGGGTGTCATGAGAATAGGAGTCCTGACGGCCGGTGGCGACGCTCCAGGGCTCAACGCCGCCATCCGCAGCATCGGATCGATGGCCTTTCGCGACGGCCACGAACTCATCGGCATCGAGAACGGCTGGGCGGGTCTGGCGCAGGGCTTCACCGGCCGAGACCTCACGCCGGCCAGTCTCGAGGGAATCCTCGGACAGGGCGGCACGCTGCTCGGAACTGCTCGATACGACCTGGACAGCCCCGAGGGCGGGCGCCTCAATGTTCTAAAGGCGATCGACGAACACCTGGACGCGCTCGTCGCCATCGGAGGCGACGGCACGCAACGGATCTCCCACTGGCTGGCCGAGCGCGGAGCCCCGGTCGTTGGCGTACCCAAGACCCTCGACAACGACCTCCTCGGCACGGACTACTGCATCGGCTTCGACACCGCCGTGAGCATCGTCGCCGAGTCGCTGGACCGCCTCTACACGACCGCCGCGTCGCACCACCGGGTCATGATCGTTGAGACTATGGGGCGCGCGACGGGTTGGGTCGCGGCCATGGGCGGGCTCGCCGGAGGAGCGGACCTCATCGTCATACCCGAGTTTCCGATGACGATGGACCAGATCATCGCCCACCTCGTGAAGCGGCGCAGTTCGCGAAGCGCCTTTTCCATCGTGGTCGTCGCCGAGGGAATCAACCTGGGAACGGTGGGCGGTGTCGAATCGGGCGAACTGACCAGCGAGGGTATTGGTGGCGTGCGCCTGGCGACCCGTGGTGTCGGCCACTTCGTCGCGTCCAAGATCGATGAGTTCGGAGGATTCGAGGTGCGCACGACAGTCCTCGGGCACCTCCAGCGTGGCGGCAGCCCCACCGCCTATGACCGCATCTGGGCCACCCGAGTCGGCGCCAGCGCGTACGACGCGGTCGTCGCCGGCAAGTTCGGCATGATCCCGCTGGTGCGCGGCAACGACGTGACGCTCGAGCCTCTCTCGGTCGTCGCCCACGGTCAGCGACAGGTGCCGCGCGAGCTCTACGAGCTCTGCGCGGCGTTCTTCTAGGCCCTCAACTGGCCAAGCCGGTAGTGGGTGCGACACAGGACCTGGTAGTAGACCTCTCCCTCGTGCACGTTGCCAAAGAACAGCTGATCTCCTTCGCGGGCCACCGCCCCGTTCACGACCCGGGCGTTGCAGCGACCCTTGCGACCGCACCAGCACGATGACGTGAGCGGGAGCTCATGGGCCCAGTCGGCGATCGAGAAGAGCCGTGCGGAACCGGGGAAGATGTTCAGCAGAAAATCCGCCGAGAGACCGAAGGCGTGCACGTCGATGCCGTGGTCGTCGACGAGTTGCGCCAGCGCGTCGATCTGTTCGACGCTGGCGAACTGCACCTCGTCGATGACGAGGATCCTGATGCCGTGCTCGAAGAGCTGACGAATTGGTTCATCGAGGTCGCCGTGCGGATCGATCGCCTCGGCCTCGGCCTCGATGCCGATGCGACTGGTCACCATTCCCTCGGCGCTGCGGTCTCCGAAGGTCCACAGGGCGACATCGCTGCGGCTCTCGCGCAATTGCCAGCACAGCTGCAGGGCCAACGTGGACTTGCCCGCGGCCATCGTCCCGTAGGTAAAAGTGAGTTCCGCCATTGCCCTCTCCGCCGCGCGAAGAGTAACGATACATCGACGAGGCCGTCATCAGTAGATTGAATCAATGGACTACAACGTGCGCGCCATTGCCTTCATTCGCAACGAACGAAGTGAAGCAATCGACGACAACTGGGATGACGTCGTGAGCACGGTGGAACTGGCCCAGGACGTGCCCAGTGATTCCTTGAGCGGACTCGCCGACTTCTCGCACGTGGAGCTGGTCTTCTTCGCCGACTGGGCCGAGGACGTCCCGCCGGGCCCCTGGCATCGCCACCCTCGGGGCAATAAGGAGTGGCCCGACGTCGGGGTCTTCGCGCAGCGCAACAAGGACCGTCCCAACCGGATCCTGCTCACGACGGTCGAGATCGACACGATCAGCGAGCGTTCCTTCACGGTTCGTGGGCTAGACGGAATCGACGGCACCCCCGTGCTCGACATCAAGCCCGTCTTCAGCTGGAGCGTGCCGCGAGGCGAACTTCGGGTCGCCCCTTGGAGCGAGGCCCTCGGCCAAAACTATTTCTGAGCCCCATTCCGCATCTTCGGAACTCAAAGGCGAGGGCGCACGTTCTTGGGGAGTAGTTTAGGCCCCACTATGACCGAGACGACGTCACGCGCCATCACGCTCGAACTCACGGACGTCACGGTACGCTTTGGCGGCCTGCTGGCCCTGAACGAGGTATCGTTCCGCGTCTACGAGAACGAGATCGTCGGTCTCATCGGCCCCAACGGCGCCGGCAAGACCACGGCCTTCAACGTGGCGTGCGGATTTCAGAAGCCGACCTCTGGCACGGTGCAGTTTCCCGCTTCCGGACACGGGCAGCTCAAGCCATCGCAGTTGGCGAAGGCCGGCGTGGCGAGGACGCTGCAGGGCGTCGGACTCTTCCCGCACCTGAGCGTCCTGGAGAACGTGATGGCCGGCGCGCAGAGTCGCTTCGGTGACGGCTTCTTCACCTCCATCCTGGGACTTCCGCGTGGACTTCGCATCGAACGAGCCCTGCGCGAGGAGGCGATGGGCGAGTTGGCCCGATTGGGAGTCGCCAAGTACGCCGGCTCGCTTCCGAGCGGCATCCCCTACGGGATCGCGAAGAAGGTATCGCTCGCTCGCGCCCTGATGTCACACCCCAACCTGCTCATGCTCGACGAGCCCGCCTCGGGGCTCGACGAGAACGAGCTCGAGGAGTTCGCCCGACTCATCACCGACCTGCGCGCCTCGATGAGCGTGCTGCTCGTGGAGCACAACATGGACTTCGTCATGCCCCTCGTGCATCAACTCATCGTGCTCAACTTCGGTCAGGTCATCGCCACCGGCGCGCCGAGCGAGATCAGCAACGACCCCGACGTGCTCGCGGCCTACCTCGGGGTCGACTGATGATTCGAATCGAGCACCTCTGCGTCAACTACGGCGCCGTCAAGGCGCTGCGCGACGTGAGCCTCGAAGCCTCCCCCGGCCAGATCACGGCGGTGCTCGGCGCGAACGGAGCCGGCAAGACCACGCTGCTACGCGCCATTTCCGGACTCGTGACTCCCCAGAGCGGGAACATTTTCCTTGGCGACCGCTCGCTCGTGAAGATGGCGACGGAGAACATCGCCCGCCTCGGCGTCGGTCACGTCCCCGAGGGCCGCGGCGTCATCGCCGAACTGACCGTGGAGGAGAACCTGCGACTCGGCGCTCTCGCGACCAAGGTCAACATCGCCGAAGGCCTCGAAGCGCAGTACCAGCAGTTCCCGGTCCTCGGCGACCGGCGCAAGAAGTACTGCGCCACTCTCTCGGGCGGCGAGCGACAGATGCTCGCCATGGCGAGAGCGCTGATCGCACAGCCACAGGTGCTGCTGTTGGACGAGCCTTCCCTGGGACTGGCGCCCCAGGTCACGTCGGCGCTCATGAAGTCGATCCTCGTGCTCTGTGAATCGAAGAACCTGGCCGTCATCCTGGTCGAGCAGAACGCCAAGAGCGCGCTGCGCATTGCGCACAACGCGGTCGTGCTGCACCTGGGAAGTGTCGTCGCCAGTGACGACGCCGACGTGGTCGCCGGTGACGACGACTTGCGTCGCTACTACCTGGGACTGGTGCAGTAATGACGAACTTCCTGGCGTCGCCCTTCATGCACAACATCTTCTCAGGGCTCGCCCAGGGGGTGCTCTACTCGTTGCTGGCATTGAGCCTCGTGATCATCTGGCAGTCCACGCACGTGCTCAATTTCGCCCAGGGCGCGATGGCGATGTTCGCCACGTACATCGGCATGACCGAAATGGACCGGGGCGTGGGTTACTGGTGGTGCGTCATCATCTCGGTGCTCGTCGGCATGATCTTCGGCGGTCTCGCCGAGCGCGTCCTGATACGACCGCTGTACGGCAAACCGGAGATAAACCCGATCGTGGTGATGGTCGGCTTCCTGGGCGTCATCGAAGCAGTGGCCGCCGCCATCTGGACGAGCACCACGCGCAACATCGCCTCACCCTTCTCGCAGATCTACTTCCGCGCCAACGGCCAGGTCATCTTGCTCTCGCCGTTCGTGATCTTCCAAATCGTGCTGGCCATCGTCATCATGCTGGGCATCGCCGCGCTCTTTCGCTTCACCAAACTCGGCCTCCAGCTTCGCGCTTCGGCGCTCGCGCCCGAGGTCGCCCGTCTGCTCGGGGTGCGAGTCAGTCGGATGCTCACGATCGGATGGATGCTCTCGGCCGGTGTGGGCGCCGTCGCGGCGGTCATCATCGCCTCGGGTACCTTCGGCCTCTTCCCCACCAATATGGACGGCATCTTCGTCGCCGGCTTCATCGCCGCCGCCGTCGGAGGTCTCGAGTCCCCCATCGGCGCGATCACCGGGGGGCTGCTCATCGGACTGGCCGAACAGTTCATCCTCTCGTACTGGTCGGCGACCCTGGCCCCGCTCGGCGGCATCATCATCCTGGTGCTCGCTCTCATGATTCGCCCCCAAGGGATCTTCACGAAGAACGTCGAGCGGAGGGTCTAGTGAAGGCCCTGCACCTGCTGCGCACCCAGGAGACCACGCTGGCGCGGTTTGTCTGCATACTGCTGCTCACGGCGTTCACCCTCATGGTCACGTTCTTCCTGCCCCCGGTCGCGGACTCCCAGCTGGCCGGAGGCGCCGCCATCACGATCGTGATCCTGGGGCTGAGCTGGCTCATCGGCTGGAGCGGGCAGATCTCGCTCGGCAACTCGGGCTTCATGGCCGTCGGCGCCTACACGGCGGGGATATGGGCCCACCATCACAACGCGACGCCGCTCGTCATCACCTTCGTCTTCGCCATGCTCATGGGAGCCCTGAGCGGCCTCGTGGTCGCAATTCCTTCGACCCGGCTTCGCGGTCCGTACCTCGCGGGCATGACCCTCGCCTTCTCGGCCGCCATCACCCCGCTCGCCCAGAACTTCACGTCCGTGACCGGCGGCGAGGGAGGACTCTTCTTCAACGAACTGGCGACGCCCAAGTGGTTCCTCAACCTCTTCAGCGGCCCGAACGCCACGATCAACGCCAACGCCCAGTGGACGGCCGACCTCGCCGTGGTCGTCGCCGGAGTCATGTTCCTGGTGATGGCCAACCTCTTTCACAGCCGCACCGGTCGCGCGATGAGGCTGGTGCGCGACAACGACGTCGCGGCGGAACTGATGGGGATCAACCTGCCGCTCACGCGAACCCTGGCCTTCGTCATTGCCGCCGCCTTCGCCGGGCTCGGCGGCGCGCTCTACACCATCATCAATGCGACGGTCACGCCCTCGACGTTCCCGTTGACCCTCTCGATCACGTTGCTGACCTTGATGGTGCTCGGCGGCATCGGGACCCTGAGCGGCGCGGTGATCGGGGGCATTATCTACTCCTTCAGCGCAAATCTCGTCGATCACATCAACGCCCTGACCGGGGTGAACCCCGCCTC
>Ga0182030_10022443_pt1 | contig 11742 bp, 9 predicted proteins | sample 812S3MmetaG_FD_121299 | JGI IMG/M metagenome (GOLD analysis project Ga0182030, IMG submission 121299) | Permafrost microbial communities from Stordalen Mire, Sweden - 812S3M metaG (Illumina Assembly) | ecosystem: Environmental > Terrestrial > Soil > Wetlands > Permafrost | place: Sweden... | reverse complement strand
GCGATCCTTGCCTTGTTAACAGGCATCCTCACATTTGCGGTGGGTTTCAACAACCAGCTGACCCTGACAAATGCCACCGGCGCGGGAGCACAATACCTGGCTCTGATCCGAACCAGCACCACCGACCCCTGCGCGGACACTCTAACGGCGATGCAGCAAGCCGCACCGAGCCTCACCGCTTCCAGCATCAAGATCACAGTCACCATGGATGGCGTGACCCCGACGCAGTCGGGCAATTCATGTTCTGGCGCGCAATCGGACCTGGTCAGCGGTCAACCTGTAACGGTAACAGCCACATATCCGTGTGCGCTGCTCATCTACGGGCCCCCATTCCTCTCTACCTGCACATTGCACGCAAAGGCGACCGAATATGAATACTGATCGAAAGTCGAAAGAGGTGAATCCGATGAAGAAAGCAACCTTATCATTTGTCCGGAGAGTGATTTCCGACCAAGCCGGACAGACACTGCCATTTGTGGCCCTGGGTATGACGGCGCTGCTCGGCGTCGCCGGGCTGGTGGTCGATGTGGGTAACGCCTATGTCGTCCACGGCCAACTCCAGAACGCGGCGAACGCTTCGGCACTTGCAGCCGCAGGGTACGTCTATTACAACAGTTCCGCATCTGTGAATACAACCACCATGGGCGACCAATACGGCGTCGGAAGTGGCGGCGAAAATGCCAACCCCGGGGGGACTACGCTTGTTTCCACGCGATGCGTCAATATGCTGATGCCCAAAGGAACATCTTGCACTTCCGGCTCTGCCCCAAATGCTGTGGTTGTCAACACCAGCACCAAGGTCCATACGTTCTTCATGGGCTTGTTTGGGGTTCCCACGCTGACGGTCAGGGCCATGGCGACTGCATCCATGCAGGGCTCGACGCTGGGCTCGGCTGGAGCAGGAACCTGGAACGTCGCCGTCATCGTAGATTCCACCGGGTCAATGGCCACATCAGACAGTAACTGCGGCGGACTCACCGAGTTCCAGTGCGCGCTAAGCGGCGCCCAGGCTCTGCTCGAATCCTCCCCTCCCTGCCCCTCGGGCGTAGCAACTTGCAGCGGCGCGGATGCGAATATTCGCATGAGCCTGTTCGCCTTCCCAAATGTCCTGACAGCAGTCAACGGGACGCTGCCGGTGGTGAGCGGAAAGTCCGTGGACTCCATTGCCGACGAAATCAACTGCAGCGGCAGCCCCGGCGAGTACAACACTCCCACCAAGCAGCCGATTGCCGCGCCCTACACGTTGCCCGCGCCTGGAGCCGTGTTGCCCATCTACGGCGCCAGCGGGGACGAAGCCGCTCCATCCAGCTACATGACTGGCCTCGAGTACATGACCTATAAGCAGACCAGTTCAGGGAGCACCTGGGATGCAACCTACCAGATCACTCCGTTCCTGAGCGATTATTTCGCGCCTACTGCCGCCAGCGGGTTGAACAGCAGCTCCAACCTGGTCAAGGCGGTCGGCTATGGAACCACCAAGGGCTGCCTGACTTACACCCTGGGCATCGACGGCAGCACTGGAGGCGGCAGTAACTTTGGCAATACCTACTTTGCCAGCTCCATCTATGCCGCGCAGTCGGCGTTGAACGCCGAACAGGCACTCTACGGCGGCAACAACGCACTCATCTTCCTCAGCGACGGCCAGGCCAACGCCAGCTACTACCAGAAGAACTCCAGCGCTTACGGTGGAAGCAACAGCTCCAACCAGTACGCCAACGCGAACGAGTTTCCAGAAGGTTCGCTAGGGTCTTCAACCGTGACAAATGAAGTTGGACCGAGCACCAGCGGTTATCCGGTTCCCGCCTATCTCACCCCCGCCACCATCTCGTCAGCGCAAAAATCGCTCGGCTATGACATGCTCAGTTCCAGTTCCTCGAGCGTGGGTGGAACCAGCAGAAGCGGATCGTCCAAAGGCATTTACCCCGACTGGTACGACCAGTGCCAGCAGGCCATCACCGCCGCCCAGTACGCCGCGGCCCAAACCACCACGGTGTTCGCGGTCGCCTACGGTTCGGAGTCGTCTGGTTGCAACACTGGATGGAGCGTTGGCGCAACCGATACGACACTAACGGCCACCGGCGTCAACCAGCCATTCACCTCCGTCTCGCAGTTACTGCCCTGCACCACCATGGAGAACATCGCTTCTTCGTGGTCCAACTTCTTCTCCGACAACCAGCAGACTGGCAATGTCAACCTCGGCTGTTCTGACCTGAACCATTCGACGGTGAGCTTGTCGGACATCTTCCAGGCGATCGCAACCACGTTCACCAAGCCACGCCTGATTCCCAACAACGCCCCCGGCACACCCGCCACGTAGACGGCGCGAGGGACATGAGAAGCAAGGCGCACTTTGCATAGCGGCCTTGCAGGATAAAACTCCCGGGGAACAGGTCACGGAACGCATAATCCGTGACCTTTCCCCCACAGTTGTCTGGGCCAGCGCACGCGCCGGCTCACGGGTTTTGATGCAAGGCGAGATCGGCTGCATCGCGATTCCGCCACAAACAGGATGCGCCGCATCGGCCCGGCCGATGCAACGTTTCAGATCCGCTCTTCTGTGACCCCCTTCACACGAGCGCGATGAGGGTCCCCCTGGCGATGGCGCAGGGGATTGCAGTAGGAGGCACTGTTGAGCTGCGTGTTTGAGCGCAACCGTGCATGGAGGAAGCACGATGAAGACTCGAATCGACTGCGCGGCAGCCCAGGATGCAGCCACGCAGTATGCACAGGCCGAGCCGCGATGGTTCCGCCGGCGGCTCCGTACCCCTCTGCGAAAGGGCCAGCGCGGCAGCGCAATGGTCGAGTTCGCGCTGATCCTGCCCGCGCTGCTGCTCATCACCACCGGCGTGATGATCTTCGGCGTTGCCATGAACAACTACCTGCAGCTGACCAACGCGGTGAGCGTGGGCGCGCGATCGGTGTCCACTTATGCCGGTCAAACGCTGGACCCCTGCGCGATAGCCTCGACTGCGATGATCTCTGCGGCGCCCGGGCTCAACTCGTCGCTGCTCACGTTCTCTTACACCTTCAACGGTGTGCCCCAGACCGGGACCACCTGCGCCAGCGGCACCCTCACCACCGGCGCAGCGGCCGATCTGGCCTCCGGCTCGACCGTAACGGTCACTGCCAAGTACCCCTTCAATCTCTCGGTCTACGGCCAGGTTTTCTCACAGAACAATGCAGTCCTGCAAGCCACATCCGCGGAGCTAGTCCAATGACAACCAAATCATCGCTCTCTCGCCGCGCTTTGAGCGACCAGCACGGCCAGGTACTTCCCTGGGTCGCTTTCATGCTGGTCCTGTTCCTGGGCATGAGCGCGTTTGTGCTGGACGTGGGCCACGCCTTCTATTGCAAGCGCGAACTGCAGGCAGCCACCGATGCGGCGGCGCTGGCCGGCGCGCAGAGCCTGAAGAACTCCTCGCCCACCGCGGTGGTTGCTGCCTTTAGCGCAGAGAACTCCGGCCAGAACACCTACGGCAACCTGCCCAACGTGTCCATCACGCCGGGCTGGCCCAAGTATGCGTGCCTGAGCAGCGTAACCAAGGCCGCCTGCGTGGCCACCAAGGACGCCAGCGGCAACAGCATTACCGCAAACGCCATCCAGGTACAGGAGCAGGTGAACGTCCCCACATTCTTCGCGCGGGTATTCGGCATCAGCCAGCTGGCCATCTCGGCCACCTCGACGGCGGCCATTGTGGGCGCGAAAAACCAGATCGCCAACCTGGCCATCGTCCTGGACACCACGGCCTCCATGCAGACGGTCGACTCGAACTGCTCTTCGAGCGGCGGCAGCGCGGAGCGGGTCGTGTGCGCGGAACAGGGCGTACAGGTGCTGTTGCAGGATATGTCTCCCTGCAATACGGCGCTGGGATGCGGCACGGTGACCAACGGCATCGCCACCAACGCGCTGGACCAGGTAGCCATCTTCACCTTCCCCAACGTCACCGTGGGCTCGGCGCAGGACGACTACAACTGCAGCGGGTCAAACCCATCCATCCCCGCTTATTCACTGCCGACCATCGGCACATCGGCGTATCCGCCCAACGCCTCCGGCACGGCGTCGTCGACCGCCACGTATCAGGTGACACCCTTCCTGAGCGACTACAGGTCTTCCGACAACGCCTCCGCCCTCGACACCGGTTCCAATCTGTCGATGGCCACTGGAGCCGGCGTGAACTCCAGCGGCAAGAGCTGCTCCGGCATGCAGGCGCCGGGCGGCGACGGCACCTACTATGCCGGCGTCATCTACGCGGCGCAGGCTGCTTTGACCGCGCAGGCAGCCAACGAGGTGGCTGCCAATCCCAGCGCCAACGCCCCGCAGAATGTGATGATCATCCTCACCGACGGCGAGGCCAACGCCAGCAAATCGAAGATGGCCTCAAGCGAAGCCAACGGCACGGCGCTAGCCACAAGCAGTAACTGGCCGGCCGGCGGCGGCGCAACCTCTTCGATCACCAACTACCCGTCTGCCTTCGACCAGTGCCAGCAGGCAGTCGCGGCGGCCAACTACGCCAAGGGCCAGGGAACCCAGATCTATACGATCGCCTACGGCTCCGAGTCTTCCGGATGCACAACCGACTCCACCGGGCCGCAGCCCAACATTACGCCCTGCCAGGTGATGTCGGAGATGGCATCGACCAACACGGGAAACACCGTGTACTTCTACTCCGACTACAAGCAGAGCGGGTCCGCCAGCACGTGCATTTCGCCGGGCAGCCCGCTCACCGACCTCAGTAGCATCTTCGGGCAGATTGTCGTCAACTTCCTCAACGTCAAGCTGATTCCGGAGAGCGCCTGGCCCAGCAGCTAAAGCGGGCGGCGCACCCCGGGGCCCATGGTTACTCAATGCAGCAGGCAAGCCTCTCCCGGCCGGGTCCATTTTGCGGGCTCGCCGGGAGTTCGCTTTTCAGACTGGAAGTTAACGCTCGGCCGGCACCACAATCTGGGCCTGGTCGCGCTCTTCGGGGATGATCAGCAGGACTTCCACGCGCTCGGTTTGCCCATTGCGCGCGGCGGGCCGGAACTGCCATTGGTTGAGCGAGTCGAGAACAAACTGCGCCAGGGGAAACTCCGGCGGGAAGGCGATGGCCAGCGACTCGAAACGGCCTTGCTGGTTGACGAAGCCATGCACCAGCACAGCGTCGGAGTTGATGGCGTCGGGCGAGAGGTTGGGCCGGACAATGTTGAAGGGCCACGGTGCTTCCAGGCGTGTAACATTGCCGGCGTCAGCGGCCGCCGATGCGCGAGGCAGCGAGTATTGCAGAATCCAGCTCTTCTCCAGACCGACGTGCAGGTAGACCGTGTACGCGACGCGGTCGTTCCAGACGCCGGACATCTCCGGATATTTCTCTTCGAGCGAGGCGCCGACAATGACCGCGCCAAACTGGCCATCCTTGGGCAGGGCGATCTGGTCGGTGGTCAGGCCAAGGCCGGTTCCGGAACCAGTGCCGGGCCCGGGCCGCGTGCCGCTGTGGTCGCCGACCACGGCTACGGGCTCTCCCGAATTGCCTGCCGCCGGCTCGTTGCCCGTTCCACCCAGCTGATTGGCGCGGTTCCCGCGCGCGGCCTCTCCCGGCTTGAGCGCGCCGGACTCGCTCTGATCGGTGGTCAGATTCACAGGCGGCAGCGTGACCGTGCCATCGGGCATGCGCAGGTCAGAGAGCGACATGACCGCCGTGGGTGTGGGCTGCTCTTTCGAGACGGAGGTGGTGACAGGAGCCATCTGCACCATCTTGGGGCCATGCACCAGGATCGGCGAGGTGGTGGCGGGGAAGACCGGAAGCCGGTCGGTGGGGTGGTCGGTCGACGAGATGCCGAGGTCCGACAGATCAATCTCCTGGTTTGGCGCGTTCATCGAGGGTTTCACATCGGCGGCTGTGGCCGGCTGCGGTAGCGGCGCCACAATCTTCTTCACCTGCTCCGTTTTGGGAGACCAGATGACGACCGTGGGCACAGGCGTCTCCAGCTTGAGCTTCACCGGCTCGGAGATATCCGGCTGCACCAGCGTCTGCGGGCCCAGGTCCGCGTTGGCGGTCTGGCGCAGGACGGCTTCCTCGGCGGCGGCCTTCTTGCCCGGCGCGGGCTTGTGGTCTTTGGAAACCGGTCCCGGGTAGGCCATGCCCATACCGGCCGACTTCTTGGCCTGAAGCTGAGGGGTGTGCAGGTCGAGGTGACGCACCGAGTAGCGCTTGGGCACGATGCGGTCGTTCATCTCCGGCGTATAAATGATGCCGAACGAAAGCAGGGGGATGGCAACCGCGTGGGCCACGAGGGAGACAAGGAAGGAAGTCGGCCGCTGGCTCACCTCAGGCCGTTCAGAGAACAGCGTGATGGTGCGGGAAGAGTTCATCTTCGGGTGGATCCCCTTCCTCGCGGCGCCGCGTCTTCGTTCACGGGGTTGGTGACTCCGGATGCAATCATCCGTTGGCCGAACACGCAAGAGGCAATGGAGACCTCTCAGAACTCCATTCTAGCCCTAATATGTTCCATTCTGGCACCCGTCTGCCTCATAGCATTCTTGATACCTTGCTTGAATTCTACTTCTCTTCAGCCGATAACTTCGAGGCCATCAACGGCTACACTGAACTCGCGTTTGAACTTGTTTGGCTTTTCGTCGGTCGATCCCCGGTTCGGCGTGAAATCGAAATTGTTTCTCCGGGTGTGGAAATGCCTGGAGGACAGAAAGGCGGAGCTGGCCGGGTAGCCAGTTCAATCAGGCATTAAAAAATGAACAAAAGACTACTTACGATCCTACTCCTCGCTTTCGTCATTGCAGGCGCATGCGCCTTCCTGGTGTATCGCGTGATCGGAAACCGACTGGGGGTGGCTCATACGGCGACCACCCGCGTGGTCGCCGCTGCAGCCGACATCAAGCTGGGAACAGTCCTCGCCGCAGCCAACCTGACCACCGTCGACATTGATGGAACCGCCCCCAAGGGAGCGATCCTCGATAAGGACAGGAACGGCGTGATCGGCCGCGGCGTCATCTCCGACCTTTATCAGGGCGAACCGATCCTGGAGAGCCGCCTGGCCCCGGTGGGCTCCGGCGGTGGCCTGGCGGCCACCATCCCCGACGGCATGCGCGCCATCGCCGTCAAGGTGGACGAAGTAGTCGGCGTGGCCGGCTTCGTCACCCCGGGCATGCACGTGGATGTGCTGGTCTCCGGCACGCCTCCGGGAGTCAATTACGCGCCCGGCTCGCGCGAGGCGCAGCTCGGCACGCTGGTCAAGACCATCCTGCAGAACATTGAAGTGCTCTCCGCCGGCGTCAACATTCAGAAGGATGCCGAAGGCAAGCCGCAGCAGGTGCAGGTGGTCAACCTGCTGGTGACCCCGGAACAGGCCGAAACGCTCAGCCTGGCCAGCTCCGGCGTCAAGATCCAGCTGGTGCTGCGCAACCCGCTGGACACCAAGACCGATCCGGTCCCCGGATCGGCGATGGGCAACATCTTTGCCGACAAGGATATCGCCCCGCCGAAGACCAAGGTTGTGGCGCGGGCCGTCAAGAAGACCGCCGCGGCTCCCGCACCCTTTTCCATCGAAGTCATCAACGGCTCCAAGCACACTGAAGAAAAATTTGGTTCTCCCGAGGCAAAACAGTGAGAGCTAACCCTGGATTACCCATCGCATGCATCTGCGCATTGTCTGTCCTGCTGTGCGCCGAGTCGGGCCTTCAGGCTCAGACAACCACGACCTCTTCCCTGCCCGGCGCGGTTCCCGTCTCCGACTCGACCAACGATGTCGCCGTGGCCGTGGGCAAGACCCTCCTGATTGACACGGCGCGGCCGATCGCACGCGTGGCCGTCGGCCTGGGAGACATTGCCGAGGCCACCGCGGTCAGCCCCACCGAGATCCTGGTCAACGGCAAAGCCCCGGGCGAGACCAGCCTGATTATCTGGGACCGGCGCGGGGGACGGCAGTTCTTCAACGTGACCGTGCGCGCCAGCGCGGCCGTGACCACCGACAACCTGGACTCGATCCGCCGCGAACTGGCGATTGAGCTCCCCGGGCAGCCGCTGAAGGTGACGTCGGAGAACGACCGGGTCTTTCTGCGCGGCACGGTGAAGGATCTGGGCGCCTCAGGCCGCGCGGTCCAGATCGCTTCCACCGGCGGCAAGGTCGTCAACCTGCTGAACGTTGACGTGCCGCCCTCGGAGCCGCAGATTCTCCTCAAGGTGCGCTTCTGTAGCGTGGACCGCAGCAAGGAACTCCAGCTCGGCCTCAACCCCATCAGCTCCGGCTTCGGCAACACCATCGCCGGGATCTCGACCGGCGAGTATTCCGCACCCACGGTGACCACCGGCTCGGCCGGCACCGCGGCCACTGTTTCAATCAGCAATCCCCTCAACCTGTTCGCATTCCTGCCCGGATTGAATATCGGCGCCAACCTGCAAGCCCTGGAGCAAAAGGGCGTTCTTGAAACCCTGGCCGAACCCAACGTGATGGCCGTCAACGGCAAGGAAGCCAGCTTCCTGGCCGGCGGCGAATTTCCCTTCCCCATGGCCCAGGCTGGCGCCGGAGGCGCGGCCGTCATCACCATCGAGTTCAAGGAATACGGCATCCGCCTCAACTTCATCCCCACCATCACCCCGCGTGGCACCATTCGCCTCCAGGTTGCGCCGGAAGTGAGCTCTCTGAACTTCGCGCAAGCCATCGAGATCTCCGGATTCGACGTGCCTGCCATCACCACCCGCAAGGTTAAGACTGAAGTAGAGCTGAGAGACGGGCAGAGCTTCGTGATCGGCGGCCTGCTCGACAATGAAGAGAACGAAACCTTTATGAAGGTTCCCTTCCTGGGAGACATCCCCATCCTCGGCAAGCTCTTCCAGTCCATGCAGAGAACCAAAAACAACACTGAGCTGATCGTAATCGTGACGCCGGAAGTTGTGGCTCCCATCCCGGCCGGCTCGCCGTTGCCGGAGCTGAAGTACCCGACTCCGTTCCTGCCGTCCAACTCCGGAATTGCGATGAACACTCCGGATGGCAAGACGCCTGAGAATACGCAGCCGACGCCCCCGCTATCCATCCCGGTTGAAAAGCTGATTGAGAGCATGAAGCCGGAGCCCACCATGGTTATCGAAGGCGCATCCGGTTATGGTGGTGGCGGTGGCGGCATTGTAGGCGCAACTCCGTCGATTCCGTCCGCTGCTGCTCCTCAGTAACCGCTGTTTCCTGTTACGATTCGAATGGAGAGCCGGCAAATCGCCGGCTCTTCCATTTTGTGAGAAGCACAGGGCGGCGGCGTTCCGGCTTCGCTCCAACGCAGGTGCGAAAGGTGTGAACCAGGCGAATGAGCTTATCCCGCGGCATCGATGGCAAAACCGGCGACTCGGGCCGCCCGGCGCAGCAGCCGGCCCCGGATTCCCGCCTGCATGTCGCCAACCTCACCCGCGGCACGGTTCTGGCCACATCGCTCGAAGTGGCCGACACCGGCCCGCGGCGCAGCAAGGGCCTGCTGGGCCGCGCGGGACTCGATACAGGCGGAGGGTTGTGGATCGCTCCCTGCGAGTCGGTGCACACCTTCTTCATGCAGTTTCCCATCGACCTGGTGTATCTGGACCGGAAGAACCGGGTGAGGAAGGTCCGCGAACGGGTACCTGCGTGGCGCATCTCGGTCTGCCTTTCGGCGCACTCGATTCTTGAACTGCCGGCCGGGACCATCCGCGCCACGGGAACGCAGGCAGGGGATGTGGTTGAGTTCACGCCTGCCGCAGGCGGCGAATAGCATCGCAAACCCGGGCCGCCGATCATGTCTGCGAACCTGAGGAGCAGGGCCGCTATTCCGGCTGCGCGTCCCCACCAGCCTGGCGCGCCGTACCCATGGCCAGCAGGAACCACACCAGCCACACCGGGGCAGTCCAGAGATACAGGGCTGAGGGCAGCTTGACGCCGCTCACCAGGCCGGCCTCAATGGCTACGCTGGCCAGGGCCAGAAACACCAGCAGCGCCTGCGAGCGGCAGCGGTAAGCTCCCTGCAAAAGGGAGGGAATGGCGACCGCCTGGTCGAAGACCCAGCAATAAGGAGCGGTGACGATGGAAACCAGCATCAGGACGCCGCAGTCGCGCGTCCAGTCCCAGCTTTCGCGCCGCTTCCAAAAGTAGGCGAGCGCCCAGCCGCAGCCCAGCACCGGCAGCAGGTATTGGATCCAGATGGCTTGCGGGCTGGTCCACAGCCGCAGCACCACGCTCCAGCAGGGGATGAACTCCTTTTCAATGCCATAGGTGCGCATCATGTGCGAGTAGTCGGCCCAGGCGGTGGGATCGATGATCCACGAAGCGGCGCTGCTTGCGGCCAGCGCAGCGGCAGCGCCGAGCAGAATCCTGTAGCAGCTGTTGAGGACAACCCAGGCCAGCAACACCACGCCGAAGGCCAGAAACAGATGAGGCTTGAGCGCACACAGCCACAACGACACGCCGGCCAGGAAGGGCCGCGTCCGGTGCAGGCGCAGAAACAGGACCAGCCCCAGCAGCGCGAACAGCGAGGTCTGGCCGACAATGAGGCACACCAGCGCCGGCGCAAACGAGAGGCCGAGAAAGTTGAGCAGCTTGCGGGGGCGTCCGTGCATCTGCCAAACCATGCGCACCGAGAGCCCCAGGCAGGCGAGAAGGAGCAGCGACCAGAGCAGCGCTCCGGCGCGCACGCCGAGCAATCCCAGCGGCAGCGCCAGCGGCAGCGCCCAGGGCGGGTTGCGCATGAACAAAACGCCATACCCGGTGGGCAGCCCGGCGCCGCGCTCAATCCGCATCATGGCATCCACATCGTAGGGGTTGGCATGGTGGACAAGCTGCTGGCCGGTAGCCCAGTAGACGACGAAATCCCGCGCGCCGGCAATCTCGCCGGTCAGGGGCGCGACGCACAGAAACAGGGCAGTGATGGCCAGCGTGAGTCCGCTGACCAGGGCGATTGCCAGTTCGGCCGCGTCGTATGTGGTTTTGCCCGGTGGAAGGTCGGTCTTGCGTGCCATGAACGCAATTCTACTTTCTGCCGATAGAAGGTTTAGACTTCTGCCGCCGGGCGCGGAATCCCGGTGCTTGCTCTGCACGCCGCATACCACTCAAAAACCCCGTCCAAGTGCCTGTTTTTCGGTAAGTTACCATCAGGTCATGTATACGAGGCCTCTCTTCCAAAATGGGCCTGTATACGGCCGTTTACACCGCGCGATGTCAACTGGCCGCAATGGGTTTTCCTAAGTGATTGATTTATATAGAAAATTCTCCGCCACGGGATTGGCACGCCAGGTGCAATAGGTTGGGTGCCCCGGCTGAGGCTGGGAAATACCACCTACGGAGAGAAAACAAAATGAACACCATGCTCCTCAAGCTGTACGTGAAGTTCCAGGACCTGGCCAGCCGCGAAGAAGGACAGGATCTGGTTGAATACGCCTTGGTCGTTGCTCTGATCGCCTTCGGCGCCACCGCCGGCATGAAGGCTCTGGCCACCGGCCTCAACTCTGCCTTCCAGGGCATCAGCACCACTCTCGGCTCCTACATCAGCTAGTACCAGCCCAGCAGCAACCGCCCCTTGTTCGCTCCCATGCGGCAGAGCCGGCCACAGCCCACCAGCTGAACGGCGGGCTCTTCCGCAATGGGTCCCCAGCAAACGCAGTCTCAGTCACCCCCACGGAGAGGAAAACACAATGAACACCATGCTGCTCAAGCTCTATGTCAAGTTCCAGGATCTGGCCACCCGCGAAGAGGGTCAGGATCTGGTCGAATACGCCCTCGTTGTTGCTCTGATCGCGT
>Ga0182030_10022442_pt1 | contig 11742 bp, 10 predicted proteins | sample 812S3MmetaG_FD_121299 | JGI IMG/M metagenome (GOLD analysis project Ga0182030, IMG submission 121299) | Permafrost microbial communities from Stordalen Mire, Sweden - 812S3M metaG (Illumina Assembly) | ecosystem: Environmental > Terrestrial > Soil > Wetlands > Permafrost | place: Sweden... | reverse complement strand
TTGAGCTTAATTGGAGCCGTCACCGTTTGGGGAGCCGAAGCCTGGCGGCTTCGCCGCGTGTTTGTTCTCATAAACCAACAGCTTCCCATCGGTGGCACCTTTGCCAACTGCATCGTTACGGCTGAGCTTGTCGAAGGATCAGTTCGGAGGGTAGCCGTCGCGGGCCCTCGCGACGGTTTTTACTGCCGTGCGCAGCACCGGCGCAGGGCCTGCGCCGGCTACCTTCTGCAAACATCCTCGCGTCTCTGCACGATTGTGATTAAATGCCTCCACCATGACCACGCCTTCCTCCTCCAGCCCCAAACCGCCGCCTTACCGCACGGTGCACGTCAACCTCGGCCCGCGTTCCTATGACGTGCTCATCGGGCGGGGAATTCTCGAAACTTTGGGGGATGAACTTCAGAAAAGACAACTCATCGGACGCGCCGTTGTTGTAACGGACCATACCGTTGGCGACTTCGCGTTGGCGAAAGCCTTTTGGAAAACGAATGCTCCGTCCAAAATACTTTTTCCACGGCTTCATGGAGGAATTGCAAATGATCGGATCGTACCCCCGGGGGAAGAGAGCAAAAATGTTGTGCAGGTGCACGAATTGCTTAAAACCTGGGCCAAGCAAAAGATACCGCGCACCGGAACCGTTTTCGCACTCGGCGGCGGCGTGATTGGCGATCTGGCCGGATTCGCGGCGGCTATTTATCTGCGAGGGATCTCCCTGGTGCAAATCCCGACAACCCTCCTCGCCATGGTCGACAGCTCGGTCGGCGGCAAAACGGGCGTGAACCTGCCCGAGGGCAAAAACCTCGTCGGCGCTTTTCACCAGCCCAGGCTGGTTATCGCCGATCTCGATACGCTCAAGACTCTCCCCCCGCACGAGTTCGCCGCCGGCATGGCCGAGGTCGTCAAATATGGCGCCATCGCGGACCGCGCGCTGTTTGATCGCGTGGCCAAAGGCGTCAAGCCGGACGACGACGACCTCGACGAAATCATCGAGAAATGCGTGGCCATCAAAGCCCGCGTCGTCGAGCAGGATGAGTTCGAGGGAAAAGGGCTGCGCGCCATCCTCAACTTCGGACACACCATCGGTCACGCCCTTGAGAAGGTGACCGGGTATAAAAAGTATTCCCATGGCGAGGCCATTTCGCTCGGGATGCGCGCCGCGGCCTGGTTGTCGCACTGGGAGAGCACGTTGTCCTTGGCGGATGTCCACGACTTGGAAAAGGCACTCCTTGCCAATGGATTGCCCGTTCATCTCGACGAACCGGACGACTCGAACGCGATCATCCTGGTCGACTCGATTTTGAAGGCATTGGGCCATGACAAGAAGGTGGCCGACGACGGCAAAAACCGCTGGGTTTTGTTAAAGAGCCTCGGCGAGGCTGTGACCGACATCCAAATTGACCCGAGGGACGTTGAGGCTGCTCTCAATAAGCTGTTGGTTCCTGTGAGGTAAGATGACCGAATCCGAGGCCTACTTCATCGTTAATCTCGTGTCGGGAATTGGTCCCGTGCGGGCAAAGCGGCTGCGCGAGCGATTCGGATCGCTGGATCGCGCGCTGGTGTCGCGCGGGGCGGATTTGCGCTCGGTGGAGGGGATTGGCCCCGAACTCGTCGAGAAGCTGGTCTCATGGAAAGAGACGACCGATTGGGAAAAGGAGCGCAAGTGGACCGACAAGTTGGGTCTGACCATCCTCACCCCGGCGGACGCGGCTTACCCGGCGAGCCTGGGCGAAATCTACGACCCGCCGCTGGTGCTCTATATCAAAGGGAAAATTCCCGAAACCTGGCCGCGCGGCGTCGCGGTGGTCGGGTCGCGCGAGACGAGTCACTACGGCCTCGAAACCGCGAAGAAGCTCGGCTACCAACTGGCCTACGCGGGCGTGCCGGTCATTTCCGGCCTGGCGCGCGGAATCGACACGGCGGCGCATCTCGGCGCGCTGGCCGCGAAGGGCGCGACCTGGGCCGTGCTCGGTTGCGGGCTCGACAAGATGTATCCGCCGGAGAACGACACGCTCGCGGCGAAGATCGTCGAGTCGGGCGGCTGCCTCATCAGCGAACTGCCGCTCGGCACCGCGCCCGACAAGCGGACCTTCCCGATGCGCAACCGGATCGTCAGCGGCCTGAGCTTCGGCGTGCTCGTCATCGAGGCGGGACGGCAAAGCGGCGCGCTGATCACGGCCCGGCAGGCGCTCGACCAGGGCCGGCAGGTCTTCGCCGTGCCGGGGCGGATCGACAATCCGTTGGCGCAGGGCTGCCATCAGTTGCTCAAGGACGGCGCGAAGCTGGTCGAGGGCGTGGAGGACATCCTCGCCGAACTCGAATTTTTGATTCCGAGGGAAAGCGTCATGACGCCGCGTCCCCTGCCCGCCAACCTGACCGGCGACGAGGAAAAAGTCTACGCGGCCATCGAGTTGGACGAGACGCCCATCGACTCGATCACCCAAACCACCGGCCTGCCTTCGGGCACGGTTTCCTCCACGCTGCTGCGCCTGGAGATGAGGAAGCTGGTGCGCCAGTTGCCCGGCAAGGTGTTTGTGCGAACGTCGTGAACACTCTCTAACGCAAGACGCCCTTTTTGAAGAGATGCCAGTTGTAGTACAGGAGTGCCAGATTGAATGCCCAGCTAACGGCAACCGCAATGTGTCCTATTGCTCCAGCCAAAGCAAACGCATCCGTCGCGACATAATTATAAATCATCATCACGATGCCCAGGGCCAGCGACCCGAGTAGAAAATAAAGGGACAGACGTTTCATTCGAAAGAGAAGGATAGACCAGGTCAGGACAACAGCATAGTTGAGAGCCTTAAGACTGTAGTAGAAGTAGCCCAAAGATTGGAAGTAGTGGCGTTGCTCCTCCTGAATTGGCAACGTCGGGGAGGCTACCGCAATGACCACTGCGACTGCCGAAAAAAGTCCTAGGGGTATGCAGATAAAGTAGAAAATGCAGATAATCCAGACGAGCATGGGACGTTTGGATGTCGTTGATGCTTCGGATAAGTCTGTCATGGCACGTTTCTTCAGGCTTACATTTAGCTGAAGTGGACAGAAGGGGAAGGCAGGAATAGTTAGAGGTCCTTCGACTCCGCTATGCTTCGCTCAGGATGACAGATTTTTTGTAAAGTCGCTGACGCGACGAAAAAAAGCAGGTTGCCATCAGGGGGCGCGTCTTCTACGTTGCTCCGCTTGGAACAAAGAGGCTGGAGCGCCCAGCCGACGGACGAACGAATTGTCCGCATTCATAAGTCGTTATGTCAAAATCTCTTATCATTGCAGAAAAGCCCAGCGTCGCCGGCGATATCGCCAAGGCGATTGGCGGATTCAAGAAGGTCGCCGACGGCCACGAGCATTATTTCGAGAGCGACGCCCATGTCCTTTCCTCCGCCGTCGGACACCTGGTCGAGCTTTGTCTGCCGGGCGAATTGGACAAGAAAAAGGGGAAGTGGAGCTTCGCCAACCTGCCGGTCATTCCCGAAGAATTCGCCCTGAAACCGATTGAGCGAAGCGAGGGGCGGCTGCGGCTGCTCAAGAAATTAATGAAGCGGGCTGACGTGACGAACCTGATTAATGCTTGCGACGCGGGACGCGAGGGCGAACTGATTTTCCGCTACATCGTGAAGCTGGCGGCCTGCAAAAAGCCGATCGAGCGGCTCTGGCTCCAGTCGATGACGCCCGCGTCGATTCGGGACGGCTTCGCCCATCTGCGCCCCGGTTCGGAACTCGAACCGCTGGCCAGCGCGGCGGTGTGCCGTTCGGAAAGCGACTGGCTGGTCGGCATCAACGGCACGCGCGCGCTGACGGCCTTCAATTCGCGCAACGGCGGCTTTCAATTGACGCCGGTGGGCCGCGTGCAGACGCCGACGCTCGCCATCGTGGTCGAGCGCGACCAGAAAATTAAGGGCTTCGTGCCGAAGGGCTATTGGGAGGTCCACGCGACCTTCGCCGCCAAGGCGGGCGCCTATGAGGGCCGCTGGTTTGCGGAGGGTTTCGCCAAGAACGACGAGAATCCCGACGCCAAGCCGGAGCGGCTCTGGACCGAGGCTCAAGCGCGCGCGTTGGAGGCAAAATGCCGCGGCAAGGACGGCGACGTCACCGAGGAGAAAAAGCCCGCGTCGCAACTTTCGCCGCTGCTCTACGATTTGACCACGCTGCAAAAGGAAGCGAACGGCCGATTGGGCCTCTCGGCCAAGCGCACCCTGCAAATCGCGCAGAGGCTCTACGAGCATCACAAGGTCCTCACGTATCCCCGAACCGATTCGCGCGCGTTGCCGGAAGATTACATCGACACGGTGAAGCAGGTTTTGAGTAATCTGAAGAGCAGTCATCTCGGCCCGTTCGCCTCGAAAATTTTGAAGGAAGGCTGGGTCAAGCCGACCAAGCGCGTGTTCAACAACGCCAAGATCTCGGACCACTTCGCGATCACGCCGACGCTCGAATCGCCCGACAAACTCGATGACATCGAGCGCAAGGTCTACGACATGGTGGCGAAGCGGTTTCTCTCCGTCTTTTATCCGGCGGCGCAATTCGAGGTGACGACGCGCATCACCCGCGTCGAGGGCGAGCCGTTCAAGACCGACGGCAAGATTTTGGTCTTTCCCGGCTGGCTCGAAATTTATGGCCGCGAGGAACAGGACGCGGACGATCAGGCCGCGCTGGTTCCCGTGCAGGAGCACGAGAAGGTGAAGACACAAGAGATCAAAGCGGAGGGACTCGAGACGCGGCCTCCGGCGCGCTACACGGAAGCGACGCTGCTCAGCGCGATGGAAGGCGCGGGCAAGCTGATCGAGGACGAGGACTTGCGCGAGGCGATGGCGGCGAAGGGCCTGGGCACGCCGGCCACGCGCGCGGCGACCATCGAAGGGTTGCTGGCCGAGGAATATCTCCGGCGCGAGGGGCGCGAAATCAGCTCCACGCCCAAGGCGTCGGCTTTGATGGAGCTGCTCCATGCCATCGACATTCCGGCGCTGGCTTCGCCCGAAATGACGGGCGGATGGGAGTACAAGCTCAAGCAGATGGAGCGGGGCGAACTGGCGCGGAGCCATTTCATGGAGGAGATCGTCGGGCTGACGCGGACGATCGTCGAGAAGGCGAAAAATTTCGAGGAGTCGGGCTTCGAGGCGAAGCCGCTCGGCTTCAACGGCCCGAACGGCAGGCCGATGGTGGAGACGCTGCGTCACTACCAGACCGACGACGGCTCGATCACCCTGCGGAAAGTGGTGGCGGGGCGTTTGCTCGAACCGCTCGAAGCGAAGGAGTTGCTCGAAAAGCGGCTCATCGGCCCGCTGCAAGGTTTTCGCAGCAAGATGGGACGGCCCTTTGCCGCCGCGCTGAAATTGAACGACGCGGGGGAGATCGAATTTGTCTTTGATAACGCGCCGATCAATGCCGAGGGCGGCAAGCTCGATCTCGACACGCAGGAGCCGATCGGGAAATGTCCCATCTGCGGCGGACGCGTTTTTGAGACGATGATGGCGTACGCGTGCGAGAACACCTTCGGCGACGCGCCGACCTGCAAGATGAAGATCGGAAAGAAAATCCTGTTGCAGGACATCGACCGCGCGCAGGTGGAGAAGCTTCTCACCCAGAAGAAGACCGATTTGCTGCGGGGCTTTGTCTCCCAGCGGACGCGGCGCAAGTTTTCGGCTTACCTCGTCATGGCTGAGGATGGACGGACGACGTTCGAGTTTGAACCGCGCAAGGAAGGCGCGGCGGGCAGGAAGCCGTTCTTCAAAAAGGACTCGACATCGGAAGCGAACAAAAACGGGTCCGTGCTGCCGAAACATGTCATCAAGGCCAAGGGCGCGGCGCGCAAGCGGGCGGCGAGGAAGGGGGAATAGGTGGCTACTGAGTCGCCGGCGCGGCATTCGTGCTGCTATCGGGTGCGTTCGTGCTCGGTGTAGGCGTATTGGTACTCGAGTCCGGGCTGTTCGTCGCCGCAGGCGCGCTGTTGGTGGATTGATCGGGACTATTGGTCGTGGCCGGAGCCGGGGCGTTCGTGGTTTGATCGGGGATGAGCGCGGATTGGTCGGCGCTATTGGTGGCTTGTGCGGCATTCAACTGCGCATTAATCGTTTTGAAAATATCCTTACCTTCCATGGCGAAGAAACCAACAATGAAAATAAGATAAAGGACGATAAGCGTCGTAAAAACATAGCCGAGAATCATGCCCGCCAGCGCCATGCCCCGTCCTTGAAGGGCCGGATTTTTCTTTATTTCGGAGAGTCCCATGTGGCCGAGAATGATGGCCGGAATCGAGGCGAATATTCCGCAGAGCAGGCTTAGGCACCCGCAGACCAGAGCCCAGGTGGCGAGTTTGGATGTTTGCGGGGCGGGCGTGTAGGCTTGCGCGGAGGAAGGCGTTCCTGGAAGCGGGCTTGGAACCATCGGAGCGGAGCCGGGAGACGTCGGAGAGAGGGTCGCCATGAGCGAACTTTGACCCAACGGCACCCAGTTGGCCTGGCCCTCCCACCAGACATGGTCTTGAAGCGAGATGACGCCCGAGGCGAGTTGCGCCTTGATTTCGGCTTCGGTGAAGGGACCAAGCTGCTGGTTGTCGCGGTGGATGTAGATTTGCATGGAGGTCTCCGGTGTTCGCGTCCTGATTCCCAGTTTGGCGATGAGAAGTCAATGGTTAAAGCAGTGGTAAACCGGCGGGCGTCGATTATCCTCGGAAAGTAATCTTCCCATGAGTCCCAACCCCTTCGCCCTTTTTGAATTGGAGCCGGGCCCGGCCCTGGATGCCGCCGCGCTGAAAGAACGTTTTGCCCGCGCCACATCGGAGTCGCACCCGGACAAATTCGCGCGGGCGCCCGAAGAAGAACGGCTCAGCGTCGAGGCGCGCTATGCGGCGCTGAATCAGGCCTACCAGACGCTGATCGATCCGCGCGCGCGGTTGCTGGCGCTGTACGAGTTGACGAAGGGCGAGAAGCCGCCCGACATCCAGCGGATTCCGCCGGGTACGATGGATCTGTTCAAGGAGGTGGGCGAGATGTGCCGCGAACTCGACGAATTCCTGGAGCGGAAACGGGGCACGACCGGACGGCTGGAGCGGGCCGGGCTGTTGAGCGGGGAACTGGCCCTGCAAGATGCGTTGGTGGCCCTGCGGATGAAGCTGGAGCAATTCGGCGCGACTGTCGACACGGAGATTGCCGCACTCGATGCGCGTTGGCGCGCGGGAGACAAGGACCTGACCGCGCTCGAGGCGGTCTACCGGAAATATTCGTACCTGGCGCGCTGGCGTCAGCAACTCGAGGAGCGGGAAATCGCGTTGCTGACGGGCGAGTAGAATTTTTTAGACAGGATTGACAAGATTAACAGGATTGAAGGCAGGCTGAATTTAGACATGAGAGACATGAACCACATGAAGGGAAACCCTCTCTGGTGACAGGTCTGCTTTTCATGTTCCTCATGTCAAAATCCCCTTCCCCATAATCCTGTTAATCGTGTTAATCCCGTCAAAACTCAGTCCAATCCCTTGAGCTCGTAGCTGGCGAGGGCTTCGCGCAGATCGACCCCGGGGCGCAGATGGATGGTCTGCCAGCCGAGTTGGACGGCGCCGAGGATGTTGGCTTCGATATCGTCGATGAAGAGGGTTTCCAGCGGATCAATTCCGCCGAGCGCGGCCAGCGCGGCCTGATAAATCGCGCGGTCCGGTTTCATCGCCTTGACCTGGTGCGAATAGATGCGGACCGGGAAAAGCGAGAAGAAGGAATAGGTCGCCTCGGCGTGGACGATGTGGGCTTCGTTGGTGTTGGAGATGATGGCCAGCGGATAGTGGGGCGCGAGCAGCGCGGCGAGCGCGATGTGGTCGGCGAGCGGCGTGAAGATGTCCGAGAAGCAGGCGCGCAATTCCTTGGCCGTGCCCTTGTAGCGGAGAAGTTTTTTGAGATGGGAGAAGAATTTGGCCGAGGTGATCTTTCCGGTTTCGTAGACAACGGCCTGGGGGTCTTCTTTCAGGAGGCGGGAAATTTCATCGGGAGATAAAGGCGACTTTTCCGCGATGCGGTCGAGCATGATTTTCCAGTCGAAGTGGAGCAGGACCTTGCCGAGATCGAAGCAGACGGCGCTGATTTTCATGGGGGAATTTTGACGGAATTAACGGAATTAACGGAATGGGGAAGGACCAAATTACCAAATTTTTCCAAATTAACAAAATGGATGCAGGGAGACGGAAGGCGGGAGAAATTTGGACGGGATTAACAAGATTAGCAGGATTGGGGAAGGGGAGGAATTGAATCAGGGGGAAAGCATGGGAAGGGCGCAAGACTGGTGAAAGCCTCTTGGAACATCCTGCCCTAAAAATCATGTTAATCGTGTTAATCCTGTCAAAAACCGTCCCCTGCCTTTCCCAATTCCGTTAATTCCGTTAATTCCGTCAAAAATTCGGGGCCTTCTCTACAATTCGCGGCGACCGGAGAGCGCGTAACCAAGAGTAACGCTGTCGGCGTATTCGAGTCCGCCGCCGGCGGGCAGGCCCATGGCCAAGCGAGAAACTTTCACGCCGGCTTTCTTGAGGATGGGCGCAAGGTAGAGGGCGGTGGTTTCGCCTTCCGCGTCGGCGGCGAGGGCGAGGACGGCTTCCTTCGGCGGCGCTTCCGCGAGGCGCTGCTCCATCTTGGCAATGGAGAGGTCTTCCGGGCCGACATGGTCGAGGGGCGAAAGGCGTCCGCCGAGGACGTGATAGAGGCCGCGGAAGAAGTTCGATTTTTCAAGCTTGATCACGTCGCTGGCCTGCTCGACGACGCACCAGAGCGTTTGGTCGCGCTGCGGATTGGCGCAGATCGAGCAGAGCGAATCGGCGCCCTGCGCGTAAAACCCGCAATGGCGGCAGGGATGGATTTCCGCGCGCGCCTTGGTCAGCGCGGCGGCGAGGCGTTCGCTGACGGCGGCATCGGCTTGCAGGAGATAGAGGGCGTGACGCTCGGCGCTGCGCGGGCCGACGGAGGGAAGCTGGCGGAGCGCTTCCACGAGTTCGGTGAAGGCCGGGGGATAGTCGGTCATGGGAGAGACGCGCCGAAGGGAAATGGGGCTTATGGGACGGCGGCGCGTCAGACCTTCAGCAACTCGGCTTCCTTGGCGGTGACGCCCTTTTCAATTTCCGCGACGTATTGGTCGGTGAGTTTTTGGATTTCCTTTTCGGCGTCTTTAAGCTGGTCTTCGGTGATGTCGCCGGCCTTCTCGATTTTCTTGATTTCGTCGATGGCGTGGCGGCGGTTGGCGCGGATGCTGACGCGGCCCTCCTCGGCCATTTTGCGCACGGCCTTGACGAGGTCCTGCCGCCGTTCCTCGGAGAGGGGCGGGATGGGCAGGCGGATGAGCTTGCCGTCTACCTGCGGCGTGATGCCGAGCTTCGATTCCTCCAGCGCCTTGCGGATGGCGTCGACCGTGGTGCCGTCCCAGGGCTGGATGAGGATCAGCCGCGGGTCGGGCGTGGTGATGGCGGCCATTTCTTTCAGGCGCATGTGGGTGCCGTAGGCCTCGACCATGAGGTTGGTGACGAGGTCGGGCGAGGCTTTGCCGGTGCGGATGCCGCCGAATTCGGCTTGGATCACCTCCGTGCTCTTTATCATTTTTTCTTCCGCGTCGAGGAGAATGTCATCAAGGGCCATGGGCAAAGGGTAAAGGGTAAAGGGCAAAAGGCAAAAGGGAAAACGCGGGATCAGGAAAGGTAGCCGGCGCAGGCCCTTGCGCCGGTGCTGCGCACGTCAGTAAAAACCGTCGCCCGGATCGACGGCTTACCACTGCACCGGCGCAAGGGCCTGCGCCGGCTACCTCGGAGGCGACGGTCATGGATCGCCGCTACATTCCAGGACCGCGTCGTCAACCGCGCGGGCCGCGCGGACGCCGCTCATGATCGCGCCTTCAATCGTGGCGGGCAGTCCCGTATTCGTCCAATCACCCGCCAGCCAGAAATTCGACCACTCGGTCGTCGCATCGGGACGGAGCGGCTCGGTCTCGGGCGTGGCCGCAAAGGTCGCGCTCCGCGCCTTATAGACCATGCGATGAAGCACCCGCGCGTCGCGCGCTTCGGGCAGGAAACGGCCCAGTTCCCGGAGGGTCAGCTCCTCCAACTCCGCGCCCGTTTTGTCCACCAGATCGCGCGCGCCGCTCACCACGGCGGTGATGACGTGGCCCTCCCGGCCGGCGGCATTGGCACCGTGGATGTGGTCGCGGCTGAAGACCCAATGCACGGGCGAATCGAGCAGCCCCACGAACGGTTCGCGCAGGATCGGCCGGTCGAGCCAGAGATGCAGGCTGACGATCGGCGCGTCCTGAATCTGCCCGCAGGCCCGCGCCAATTTGTTTTCTCCGGGCAAAAGGCCGCGCAGCACATGCCACGGCAACGCGCTGACCACCGCCTCCGGCTGGAGCACGGAACCGTCGCCCAGTTGGATTTCCCGCAGCGTCGTGCCGGCAAAGCGCAGGCCGGTGACGGGCGTTTGCAACCGAAGCGTGCCGCGGCACATTTCGAGCAGCTTCCTCACTTCCGGAGCGAAAAGTTCGCTCAACCCGACGCGGCTCAGGAGAATGGTCGAATCGGCGGCGCCCGCCAGGAAGGAGCGGCGGACGACTGCGGCAAAAAGATGCGCCGAGCCCGTGGCGACCGGTTCGTTGAGCGCGGCAATGCAAAGCGGTTCCCACAACGCGCGGATAATATTGGGCGTCTGCCGCCAGCGCCGCATCCAGGCCTCGACCGACTCGTTCGCGTGAGGCTTTTGCCCGAGGCGAAGCCGGATCGCGAGGCCGACCGCGGCCATCTTGTCCGCCGCGGAAAGCTCGCCATAACCCAGAAGCGCGGAGAGCAGGTGCAGCGGGTCCGGCGCGGTCGCGGCCAGCACGCTGCGGCCCTTTTCGCTGACGAAAGGCACCGCCAGGCGCGGCGGCGAATAGAGGCGGTCCATCACGCCCATCCGCCGCAACAGGCCCAGCGTTTCATGGTAGCAACCCATGAGAATATGCTGGCCGTTGTCGAGAACCAGGCCGCTCTTCGCATCGACAAAACTGTGGGCGCGTCCGCCGAGCAGGGCGCGGCCCTCGATCAGCGTCACGTCGTGTCCCCGCAGAACCAGTTCGGTTGCGGCGGCGAGTCCGGCATAGCCCGCGCCGAGCACGACCACTTTTTTGGGCGGGGGCGGGTGGGCCGGGGCGCGCTTCTCGCGCCATTTCGCCCGGGTCGGAAGATAGAGATACTTCATGAACCTGCCCAGCTTCACCGGCGACGTCATCACGTCGAAGTTGCGGCGCTCGATTTCGTTGAGCAGCTCCTCATAGACCTCGCGCATGATCTCGGCGGCGAGGAGCTTCGGGCGGTCGTCCGGCACCATCAGCCGGTGGGCTTTCGCGTAGTAATGGCGCGCGCGATGATGCTGGAAGCGGACCAACTGGCGCATTTTCTCCGACCAGCGTCCCTCGAGAATATCGGCCTCGGTGACGCCGAAGGCGGCCAGTTCGTCGAGCGGCAGGTAAATCCTCCCGAACGAGGCGTCCTTTTTCACGTCGCGCAAAATATTCGTGAGCTGGAACGCCATGCCGAGCGCCACGGCGTAATCGCGCGTGCGCGGCTCACTGCAGCCGAAGATATCGATGCTCACAAGCCCGACCGCGCTCGCGACGCGGTAACAATATTGGTCGAGCAGGGCGAAGGTGGGATAGCGCGTGATGGACATGTCCATTTCCATGCCGTTGAGGATTTCCTCCAGCGGCGTGGGCGCGATCAGGTAGGTGCGGATGATCTGCGCCATTTCCTGT
>Ga0182030_10022441_pt1 | contig 11743 bp, 10 predicted proteins | sample 812S3MmetaG_FD_121299 | JGI IMG/M metagenome (GOLD analysis project Ga0182030, IMG submission 121299) | Permafrost microbial communities from Stordalen Mire, Sweden - 812S3M metaG (Illumina Assembly) | ecosystem: Environmental > Terrestrial > Soil > Wetlands > Permafrost | place: Sweden... | reverse complement strand
GGCGACTGACCTCGGGGTTGCGCATCGTCGCATAGTACCCGCAAATGCTAGGATGGCGCGATGCCCGCCCCCTCGACCTTCTATGCGCGCGTGTTCGCGCTCATCGTGACGGCTGCTCTTGGCTACGCACTGCTGCTGATCTTCTCGCCATTCCTGAACTCGATGGCCTGGGCCGCGTTCCTCGCCTTCCTGCTGAATCCGCTCAATCTTCAGCTACGGCGCCGATTCCGCGGCCGGGCCTCCGCAGCCGGATTGCTGACCCTGCTGGCGCCCATCGTCATCCTGTTGCCGTTGAGCGCCTTATCGATTGAGTTCGTGGCGCAAATCTCCGGGCTGTTGCGCCGGCTGCAACGCGCGGCGGCGCAGCTGGACATCAAGACGTTCTCGGACCTGGAGCACTTTCCCTGGATCGCGCGCACCAACGACTGGCTGCAAACCCGTGTGGGAATATCGGCCGAACAGGTTCAGTCCTGGCTGGTCTCCGGCACGCAGGATATTTTGCAGCGCGCCGCCGGCTGGAGCGGCTCGATTTTTCTGGGCGCGTTGAGTTCTGTGCTGACATTCGCAATCATGTTGTTTCTACTGTTCTTTTTCCTGCGCGATGGGGACAGCATGCTGGCGCGCGCGCGCCGGCTCATCCCGCTCGACGAAGCGCGCAAGGATCGGCTGTTTCACCGGCTCAGCGGCGTTACCAGGGCCATTGTCATCGGAACCAGCCTGACGGCGGTGATGCAGGGCGTTTTGCTAGGTCTAGGCTTCGTGATTGCCGGGCTGCCCTCCCCGGTGGTCTTCGGAGTGCTCGCTGCCCTGCTGTCGATGTTGCCGGTGGGCGGAGCGGCATTTGTGTGGATACCGGCCGTGCTGGTGCTGTTTTTCCAGGGCCACTGGGGTTTCGCCATCTTCCTGCTCGCCTGGGGACTGATGATCGGCGGCCTCGACAATGTGCTGCGGCCGGTGCTGATTTCCGGGCGCGCAAGAATTTCCGCGCTGGCGGTATTCGTCGGCGTGTTGGGGGGCATTCCCGCATTCGGCGCCATCGGCGTCATTGCAGGCCCGGTGCTGCTGTCCCTGGCGCTGGCCTTGATAGAATTCGCCGAGGAAGGCCCTCAGAGCACTTGAAGCTTAGGTCTTCGCCGCCCACCACCTGCAGTACAATCCGCGGCCCTATGGACGTATCTCATCTTCTCGACAGCCTCAATGAGAATCAAAGGCAGGCAGTCAGCGCGCCGCCCGGCGCGGCGCTGATTCTGGCCGGCGCCGGCAGCGGCAAGACGCGCGTGCTGGTGCACCGGGTCGCCTGGCTGATTCAGGTGGAGGGCGCCTCTCCGAGCAGCATCCTGGCGGTCACCTTTACCAACAAGGCTGCGGCAGAAATGCGCAGCCGCATCGAGACGTTGCTCGGCATTCCGGGCGGCGCCATGTGGATCGGGACCTTCCACGGGCTCGCTCACCGGCTGCTGCGCCTGCACTGGCGCGAAGCCGGCTTGCCGCAAAGCTTTCAGATATTGGATTCCGAGGACCAGGCCAGGGTGCTGCGCAAGGTCTTGAAGGCGCTTGATCTCGATGAGGCACGCTGGGTGCCGCGCGAGATTCAATGGTTCATCAACGCCCAGAAGGACGAGGGCTTGAGGCCCAAGCACATCCGGGACGATGGCGACCCGACGCGCCGCCAGTTGATCAGAATTTATCAGGCCTATGAAGAGGCCTGCCAGCGCGCCGGCGTGGTGGATTTTGCCGAGCTGCTGCTGCGCGCCTATGAATTCTGGCGGGACAGCCCGGGCGCGCTGCAGCACTACCGCAACCGCTTTCGCCACGTGCTGGTGGATGAATTCCAGGATACCAATGCCATTCAGTACAAGTGGCTCATGCTGCTCGCGGGACCGGACGGGCAGCCGTTCGTCGTCGGCGACGATGATCAATCCATCTATCGCTGGCGCGGCGCGCGGGTCGAGAACCTGAACCAGTTTCGCCGCGATTACCCCAAGGCCGTGCTCCACAAGCTCGAGCAGAATTATCGTTCCACCGGCACGATCCTCAAGGCCGCGAATGCCCTCATCGCCAACAATGCCGGCCGGCTCGGCAAGACGCTGTGGACCAGCGGCGAGGACGGGGAGCGCGTCAAGCTTTACGCCGCGTTCAACGAGCGCGACGAGGCCGATTTCGTGGTGAATAGAATACGCGAGTGGGTGGAGCGCGGCGGGGCACGGCGCGACGCGGCCGTGCTGTACCGCTCCAACGCTCAGTCACGGGTATTCGAGGAAGCTTTTCTCAACGCGCGCATGCCATACCGGGTGTACGGTGGCTTGCGGTTTTTCGAGCGCGCCGAAATCAAGGATGCTCTCGCCTATCTGCGCCTGGTGTCGAGCCGCGCCGACGATACCTCCTTCGAGCGCGTCGTGAACCTGCCGGCGCGCGGCATCGGCGCGAAAACCATGGATGCGGTGCGCGAAACTGCGCGCGCGAACTCGACCTCGTTGTGGCTCGCCGCCGTGGCCGGCGTGCAAGGCAGCCTGCCGCAGAGGGCCGCGCAAGGCCTGCAGGGCTTCTTGAGCCTCATCGAGAAGCTGGCGGCGGACATTCAAGGGCTGGAATTGCACGAACAGGTGGATCACGTGATCCAGATGAGCGGGCTCATCGAGCACTTCAAGAAGGAAAAGGGCGAGCGCGGCGAGGGCCGGATCGAGAATTTGCTGGAACTGGTGAGCGCGGCGCGCGGCTTCTCGCCTGAATCAGAGGCGGAGGCCCTGTCGGCGCTCGAATCCTTTCTCGCCCACGCAGTACTGGAGTCCGGCGAGGGTCAGGCGGATCCTTACGCGGATTCGGTGCAGATGATGACGCTGCATTCGGCGAAAGGCCTGGAATTTCCGCTGGTATTTCTGGCCGGCATGGAGGATGGGCTGTTTCCCCATCAACGGTCGGTCAGCGATTTGGCAGGTTTGGAGGAAGAGCGGCGGCTGTGCTACGTGGGCGCAACCCGCGCCATGCGCCACCTGTATTTCACTTATGCCGAACAGCGCAGACTGTATGGAGTGGATACCTACGGGCAACCATCGCGCTTCATCAGCGAGCTGCCGGCGGACCTGGTCGAGGAAATCCGGCCGCGCCTGCAGGTGTCGCGGCCGGTGTTCACGCGCCGCAACCTGGTGGAGGAGTCGCCCGCCCCCGGCATGCGCATGGGAAGCCGGGTCAAGCACGCAAAGTTCGGGGAAGGCGTGGTGCTGAACCTAGAGGGCAGCGGGCCGCAGGCCCGCATCCAGGTGAATTTCGAGCGGCAGGGCATGAAGTGGCTGATGCTCTCCTACGCCAATCTCGTGGTCGTGTAGAGTAAACGCGCTGTGAAAATCATCATCCTGGGTGCAGGGCAGGTCGGCCGCACGGCGGCGTACCACCTGTCTCGCGAAGAGGCGAACGACGTCACGGTCATCGATATGAACGAGGAGATCCTGCGGGACCTGCAGGATCGGCTCGACATTCGCACCGTGAACGGCAACGCCGCCAGCCCGAAAATTCTCGAGGCAGCCGGAATCGCCGGCACCGATATCCTGGTCGCGCTCACCAGCAGCGACGAGGTCAACATGCTGGCGTGCCACATCGCCTGGACGCTGTACCGAACACCAAAGAAAATCGCCCGGGTGCGCTCGGCCGACTTCACCGAGCGCGAGCGGATCTTCGGCGAGAACGCCGTCGCGGTCGACGTGTGGATCAGCCCCGAGCAATTGGTGACCGAATACATCGCCCGGCTGATCCGCTATCCCGGTGCCCTGCAGGTGCTCGATTTCGCCGATGGCCGCGTCCGCCTGGTCGGCATCCGCGCGCTGCAGGGAGGACCCTTGGTGGGACAGGCCTTGAGCACCCTGCGCGAGCATATTCCGAGCGCCGACGCCCGGGTCGCGGCCATCTACCGCGCCGGCAAGAGCGTGAAGCCCGAAGGCACCACCGTCATTGAAGATGGCGATGAGGTGTTCTTTCTCGCGGCGCGCAAGGATATTCGCGTCGTCATGAAGGAGCTGCGCAAGGCCGAGGCGCCCGCGCGCCGGGTGGTCATCGCGGGCGGCGGCAATATTGGATTCCGGCTGGCGATCGAGCTGGAGGACCGAAACCAGGTGAAGCTGATCGAGCGCGATGCGAAGCGCGCCCGGCGCGTGTCCGAGCAGTTGAAGAGCACGACAGTGCTGCACGGCGACGCGGCGGACGAGGAGCTGTTGCTGGAGGAAAACATCGACAGCGCCGATGTATTCGCGGCCCTGACCAATTCCGAGGAAGCGAATATTCTGTCGGCCATGCTGGCCAAGCGGCTTGGCGCTCACAAGGTCATGGCCTTGATCAACAAGCCCTCCTACGCCGAGCTCATCGAGAGCGGCTCGATCGACGTCGCCATCTCTCCGCAGACGGTTACCATCGGATCGTTGCTGGCGCATGTGCGCCGCGGCGACGTGGTGCGGGTCCACTCACTGAGGCGCGGCGCGGCCGAGGCGCTCGAAGTGGTGGTCCACGGCGAGGCGGATAGCTCCAAAGTCATCGGCCGCCGCATCGAGGACATCGTGTTGCCCGAGGGCACGACCCTGGGCGCCGTGGTGCGCGGCGAGGATGTCATCATCGCCCATCACGACACCACCGTGCAGCCCGACGACCATCTCATTCTGTTCCTGACGGACCGGCGGCATATCGAGGCCGTCGAAAAGCTTTTCCAAGGCTCAGCCGCGTTTCTGTGAAAGACATTCTACTGCCGGTCACCCATGTGTTCGCCCTCGTCATGATGGTGTTCGCGGCGACCATGCTGGCGCCGCTGATCATGGCAGTGTGGGGGCTCGACGCCGCGCTATTGTCGTTCGTGATCTCCGCCCTCGCGACATTTTTCATCGGCGCGCTATTGTGGCTGGTTACACGCAGCTACCGCCGCGAACTCAAGACTCGCGACGGCCTGATGCTGGTGGCACTGACCTGGGTCGCGTTGCCCGCCGTCGCCGGATTTCCCCTGTGGCATTACCTGCCGATCAGCTACACCGATGCGTATTTCGAAGCCGCGTCGGGGTTGACCACCTCCGGCGCGACGACTCTCACGGGAATCGAATTTCTGCCGCGATCGATCAACCTGTGGCGGCACTTGCTGAGCTGGCTCGGCGGCATGGGCATCATCGTGCTGGCGGTCGCGATACTGCCGCTGCTCGGGGTCGGCGGCATGCAGATCTATAGGGCAGAAATGCCGGGACCGATGAAGGACGCCAAGCTCACGCCACGGATCGGGCAGACCGCGAAACTGCTGTGGGCGGTTTATGCCGGACTCACCGCGGCGTGCATCGCGTCGTTGCGGCTGGCGGGAATGAATTGGTTCGACGCGGTCTGCCATGGATTTTCCGCAGTCTCGCTCGGCGGCTTCTCGACATACGACGCCAGCATCGGCCACTTCAACTCCCTGCCGATCGAAATGGTGCTGACGGTCTTCGAGGTGCTGGCGGCGCTGAACTTCGCCACGCACTACCTCGCGTGGACTCAACGCGGCGTCAAGGCGTACTTTCGCGATGCGGAGGCCAAGGCCGTGCTCGGGGTGCTGGCGGCCAGTTGCGTAGGGTTGGCGGTGTTTCTATTCCTGAAAGGCAGCTACCCGGATTTCCCGACGGCGCTGCGCCACGCCGTATTCAACGTGGTATCGGTTGCCACCGATAGCGGATTGCATACGCAAGACTACTCGCGCTGGCCGATATTCGCGCCCATGTGGATGTTGTTCTTGGGCTGCATCGTGGCCAGTTCCGGTTCGACCGGCGGCGGAATCAAGATGATCCGAACCCTGGTGCTCGCCAAGCAGGCACATCGCGAATTGAATCAATTGGTGCATCCGAACATGGTGCGCCCGCTGAAAGTGGGCGGCACCATCATCGCCAACCGAGTGGTGTTCGCGGTGCTGGCCTTCGTGTTCTTGTACTTCATGAGCGTGACCGGGCTGGTATTCGTGCAGCTGGCCAGCGGCCTGGATTTCATCACCGCTCTGTCCGCCATCGTGGCCTGCATCAACAACGCGGGACCGGGCTTAGGGTTGGTCGGTCCGGGTAGCACCTACGCCGTGCTCAGCGATTTCCAGCTCTGGGTGTGCTCGGCGGCCATGCTGTTAGGGCGGCTCGAGGTTTTCACCATTTTGGTGTTGTTCACACCCACTTTGTGGAGAAAATGAGGCAACCGCCGCGTGCTTCCCGGCATTTATTGCTACATACTTCTGATTCATTGACCTCTCAGTACACTTTCATCAATTTACTTAAAAAGTGGATTTAATTTCGCTATTTACCGGCATTTTTTCGGTTCACGGTAACGTTCATTCATTTATTTGGGCTTCTAGGAGCTTAAAGTGGGATACGGGCCGATATTGAGCCCGATTTACGTCCCGCGCAAGCCCATTACACGCTCCAGAAAGACATCGATTGCGGTGAGCGCCTGCGGCTCATCTAGCAGCGGAACATGGCCCCGATTAGGGAGGGATAACTGGGTTAATTCCGGGTATTCGGCGAGCATCTTCGCGAAAGTTGCTTCGCTGAGCAGGTCGGACAGGGCACCGCGTATGGCGAGCACCGGAATGCCGCGCAGCGCGCGCCACAAGGGCCAGGGGTCGAGCGCCGCCGCGGGAGCGGCTCGCAGGGCCTCGCCGATCAAGGGATCGGCGTCCGCCAGCACGGCGCCCGAAGGGTCCTCGCGATACCCGCGCCGCGCCAGGGCCGCCCAGCGATCCGGGGTGAGATCCGGCCAAGCGCCGCCGAACGCAATCTGAGTTTGCGCGATGGCTTCGGCCCAGGTTCCCGGCGCAGGCAGCCGGCCTGCGTATTGCTTGATCCGCTCGATGCCGGCCGGGTCGAGCTCCGGGCCGATGTCATTCAATACCATGCCGGTGATATTGGGGCGGTGCTTGATGCCCAGCATCATCGCGAGCATCCCGCCGAGCGAGGTCCCGATCACTGCCACACGCGGCGAGCCGAGCGTCGTCAACAATGCGACGATGTCCTTCAAGTACACCGCCGGCTGATAGTTCTTGAGCTGCGGATCACGTGCCGACAGGCCGCGGCCCCGCAGGTCAGGCACGATGACGCGGTATTGCTGCTGCAGATGAGTCGCAAGGTCCTCGAAATCCCGGCTATTGCGCGTCAGGCCATGCAGGCAGAGCACCGTCCCGGCCGCGCCGTCGGGTCCGGGGTAGAATCGGCTGTACAAGCGCAGGCCATCATGACTCTGCCAATAATGCTCTCGAAAAGAATGGGACAAACAACAGGCCTCTTCGTAAGTGGTAGCGACTCAGATCCTAGCGGCTACAGCGTGCGCGCGCGAGGCCGCCCCTCGTGATTGCGTTACTGCAGCGGGTGACCGGTGCCGGCATCGTCATCGACGGCAATGCGACCGCATCGATCGGCGCCGGCTTGGTGGCACTCGTGGCGGTGAGGCCGGCCGATACCGAGGAGGCTGGTTTGAGGTTGCTGGCGCGGATACTGCACTACCGACTATTCGCCGACCATGCAGGGAAAATGAATTACAGCCTGGTGCAAACCGCAGGGGAGTTGCTGCTGGTGCCGCAATTCACCCTGGCGGCGGATACCCACAAGGGGTTGCGGCCTGGATTCTCGGCGGCCGCCTCCCCGAGCCACGGGCGAAGCATGTTCGATGCCCTGTTGCGGGCTGCCCAGCAGCAATACGGGCGCGTGGCAAGCGGCGTATTCGGCGCGCACATGCAGCTGTCGCTGACCAACGACGGGCCCGTAACCCTCTGGCTGGAGAGTTAATTTCGGCAAAGGGCCAAATGCGACCGAACACGCATAAGGCCCCGACTGTCAAATGCCATAATTGCTTTGGCGTATCATGGTCGGCGTTTCGGTCACAGGCGGATTCGAGGAATCAACATGTTCGATTCAAAGATGTTATTGGTCATTTTGGCGATCGCGCTGGTGATATTCGGCACCAAGCGGCTGCGGTCGATCGGCTCCGATCTGGGTGCGGCCGTCAAGGGCTTCAAGCAGGCAATGCACGAGGGCGAATCGGAAGAACAGGTCAAACAGCTCAGGCAGGAAAAGGACGCCGATTTCAATGCCGGCGCCGCGCCCCGCGAGGCCGAGTCCAAGGCGCCGCCGAAAACCAACGCCTGATGCCGCATGCTTGATGTTGGATTTTCGGAGATCCTGCTCACCTCGGCCATCGCACTAATCGTGCTGGGGCCGGAGCGGCTGCCCAAGGTTGCGCGCCAAGTCGGCACCTGGCTGGGTCGCGCGCGCGTGATGGCGCGGCAGTTGAGCGAGCAACTGGAGCGCGAAGTCAGCGCCGAAGAATTCTTGAAGCAGCAAAGCAGGCTGAACGCCGCCACGCCGGCCAAGCCGCCGCCTCCCCCCGCGGTCGAGCCGCCGCCGGTAGCAACGCCGCCGCTCATTGAGCCCCCGCCTGCCGAATCTGCGCCGGTGACCGAGCCGCCGCGACAAACCTTTGTCGCCGGCAAACTTCCTTATGAGTGAGGGCGGCGGACCCGACGAGCTCGCTGAAGGTACCCTGATCTCGCATTTGCTGGAGCTGCGCGATCGCTTGCTGAAGGCGATGCTGGCGGTCGGCATTTGCTTCATTCCGTGCGCGGTCTACATGAACCAGTTGTTCACGTTCATCGCGAAACCCTTGATCCGCCAGTTGCCGGCCGGCGCGACCATGATCGCGACCAGCGTGGTCGGCACCTTCACCGTGCCGTTCAAGCTGGCGCTGATGCTTGCGCTCGGTCTCGCCATTCCGTACGTGCTGTATCAGGCTTGGGCATTCGTGGCCCCAGGGCTGTACCGGCACGAAAAAAGTCTCGCGGTGCCACTGCTCATCTCCAGCGTGCTGCTGTTCTATCTAGGGGCTGCGTTCGCCTACTACGTCGTGTTCCCCTTCATGCTGAGTTTCTTCGTCGCCAGCGCGCCCAACGGCGTGCAGATGATGACCGACATGAGCAGTTACCTGGATTTCGTCATGGTCTTGTTGCTCGCCTTCGGATTGGCCTTCGAGGTTCCGGTCGCCACCGTATTACTGGTTTGGACGGGATTTGTTAAGCTCTCGGCGCTGAAGAAGAATCGCGGATTCGTGTTACTGGGGATATTCATCGTTGCGGCCTTCGTGACGCCGCCCGACGCGGTCTCGCAGAGCGCCATGGCGATTCCGATGTATCTCTTGTACGAGATAGGGATCGTAATGGCAGGTATATTGCTCAAAGACAAGATAGCGGCCCGCGCCAAGGAAGAAGAAAAAACGCCTTCGCGCGGCGCCGGAGTTTAAGTGGCAGCAACCTTTTTCGGCCATCCACGCGGCCTGGCGACCCTGTTCCTCACGGAAATGTGGGAGCGCTTCACCTTTTACGGCATGCGCGCCCTGCTGGTGCTGTTCCTGGTCAGCGCAGTCGCCAGCGGCGGATTCGGCCTCGACGATAGGACGGCCACCGCGATCTACGGGCTGTATAACGCGTCCGTATACCTCGCGGCACTGCCCGGCGGCTGGATCGCGGACCGGCTGATCGGCGCGCAGCGGGCAGTACTTGCCGGCGGCTTCGCCATCATGCTCGGCAATGCGATGCTGGCGATGTCCTCGACCCCGCGCGGATTTTATCTCGGCCTCGTGGTCATCGTGATCGGCGTCGGGCTATTGAAGCCGAACGTCAGCGCCATCGTGGCGGGGCTCTATCCGGAGGGCGGCGCGCGCCTGGATTCAGGCTTCACCATCTTCTATATCGGCATCAACGTCGGCGCATTCTTGGGACCCCTGGTTACCGGCGAGGCGCAGGTTCTGTGGGGGCCTCGTGCCGGTTTCGGCGCCGCCGCGTTCTTCATGGCGGTGGGATTGCTGCAGTTTTACCTGACGCGGCGCTACCTCGGCACAGCCGGCATCTTCCATGCGGGCAAAGGCTCGAACCCGGCCTCGCGGAAAATCCACTGGCTGCTGTTGGCGGCCGGAGCGTGTGTGGCAGCCACTGTATTGGCGGCGGTGAGCTTCGGATGGATTCCCGTGGACCCGGTGAGCCTGGCACGGGTGATCACCTATGTGATCGTCAGCATGGCCGTGCTGTACTTCATCTACTACCTGTTCATCGCGGATCTCTCGACGCCCGAGCGCAAGCGCGGCGTGGTGCTGGTGGTGTTGTTCATCGGCTGCGCATTATTCTTCTCCGGATTCGAGCAGGCCGGTTCCTCGCTGAACCTGTTTGCGGAGCGTTATACGGACCGCACGGTGAGCTGGCTCCACTGGGTGATTCCGACCGGCTGGTTCCAGTCGCTGAACTCCGCGTTCATCTTCATTTTCGCGCCGTTCTTCGCATGGCTGTGGATCGCGCTCGCCAAGCGCCGCCTCAATCCTTCCGCGCCGGCCAAGTTCGCACTCGGGGTGATGTTGATGGGCTCTGGATTCTTGGTGATGGCCGCAGCCGCGTCCATCGTCGCATCCGGTTCGAAGGTGTTGCCGTACTGGTTGATCCTCACGTACCTGTTGCACACCTTCGGTGAGCTATGCCTGAGTCCGGTTGGCTTGAGCTATTTTACCAAGCTTGCCCCCAAGCGCTTCGTGGGCCAGATGATGGGCATGTGGTTCCTGGCCACATCCTTGGGGAACTTGGTGGCGAGCTTGATCGCCGGGGATTTCGATGCGAATAACGTGGCGGCCATGCCGGGACAGTACATGCACATCGTGTACTTTTCGGTCGGCTTGGGAGCGGTCCTGCTGGCCATCAGCCGCCCGGTGAAGAAACTCATGGGCGATGTGGTATGAGTCCGGCGCCGCAGCTCACCCTGAAGGCGATCATACTGTCGATCATTCTGACCGTGATTCTTGCCTCGGCAAATGCCTATGTCGGTTTGTTCGCAGGCCTCACCGTGGCGACCGCGATACCGGCCGCGGTGCTCTCCATGGCCATTCTGCCGCTATTCGGCAAGGCCAATATTCTCGAGAACAACATCGTGGCCACCGGCGCCTCCGCGGGATCCTCGATTGCCGCGGGCGCAATTTTCACGCTGCCGGCGCTGATCCTGCTGCATCACTGGACCACGTTCGATTACTGGTGGACGGTAGCGATTGTGGGCTTAGGCGGGTTGCTCGGCGTGCTGTTTTCGGTGCCGCTGCGGCGCACTCTGATCCTCGAGCAGAAGCTCTTGTTCCCGGAGGGTGTGGCGGCCGCGGAGGTGCTGAAGGCGGGCGCCAACCCGGGAGCCGGAGCCAAGATTCTCGGCTTTGCGGCCATTGCCGGCGGCGTGTTCAAGCTGGTGACCTCGGGATTGCGGCTGTTGCCGGAGGATTTCACTCTGCAGGCATTCGTGGGCCAACGCGGCATCGCCTATTTCAGCTATTCATTCTCGCCCGCGCTGCTCGGCGTGGGCTACTTGGTGGGGCTCAATGTCGCGATTCTGATCGCGGCCGGCGGATTTTTCTCCTGGTGGCTGGCGATACCGATCTATAACAGTTACTTCTCCGCGCACGACCCGGTATTGCTGCAAAAATTGGTGGGCTTGAGCGCGGAAGATGCGGCCTTCGCCATTTGGCGCGCGCAGGTGCGCTACATCGGTGTCGGCTGCATGCTCATCGGCGCGTTCTGGGCGCTCTGGTCGATGCGCAAGTCGCTGTTATCCGCGGTGCGCAGCGGGCTCAAAGTGAGCGGCAAGAGCGCCGCCGACGTGCCGCATACCGAGCGCGACCTGCCCATGGGCGCCGTGCTGATGTGCATCGCGCTATTCGTAGTGCCGCTGTTCTTGCTGTACTACGCCGTGGTCGGCAGCAT
>Ga0182030_10022440_pt1 | contig 11743 bp, 5 predicted proteins | sample 812S3MmetaG_FD_121299 | JGI IMG/M metagenome (GOLD analysis project Ga0182030, IMG submission 121299) | Permafrost microbial communities from Stordalen Mire, Sweden - 812S3M metaG (Illumina Assembly) | ecosystem: Environmental > Terrestrial > Soil > Wetlands > Permafrost | place: Sweden... | reverse complement strand
GGGTGTACGACAAATTTCCCTTTTCATCCTTCAAACTTTGCCAATACAAACTCACCCTGTCCTACGGACATCCCTCTCTTTGAAAAAAAGAGAGGGAAAATGCAAAATACAGCAATGCAAAAGAATCAAGAGGGAATTTTGTCCTACACCCTATAAAGAGGGTCATACCACAAAGCTTTGGATTATGCAATTCCGGAAGTTTCCTCCTGGTGGTGCTCAAAAGCAGGTTGGGGAGAAGCATGCTTTTCTAAATTACGCTGAAGCATTTCCAGTTCAAATTGCAGGTTTATTTGTTCTTCATGTGCCAGTTCATGCATAGGGCCACTCAGGCTGTCAAGCATTTCATCTATGGTTTTTATCTCGGCACGCAGTTCATGTAGTCGTTCGTTCATAGGGGGGTATACGGGGTTGATGATAAATGGATGCTACCTACAAATAGGTATTTTAGTGAGATGAGAATTTAAGGTATGCACAGCCAGGCACCTAAAGTATGACCTCGTTTGCGGCCGCTCTGTTCAGGCATAGCTGGCTTCGCTGGCAAGGGCTTTATCTGCAAACTGAGGCTTATTAATTTTTAAAGAAGCCCTGTTAAGCATATCCAGCTCAAAGCGCAGGTTTTTTACTTCTTCCATAGCCAGTTGCTGCATTTGGGTGTTCAGGCTGTTCATCAATGCTTCAATGGTTTTAATCTCAACTTGTAGTGCGTGTATTTTTGCTTTCATATTGTAACTATACGCGCCGGTGCGAAATTAGATGCTTTATAAAAGGTGCAGGTTGTAAGAAACAAAGTTAAGGCAATAAGCATGGGGTCAGACCTAAAAGAGCGGCAGCATATCTTTACGTAAAATATGCTGCCGCCGGATAAAATGTAAAAGATGATTACTTTACCTTACAAGGGTAATGCTTCCCTTTTTATATATGTTTTCTGCGCCGTCAACCTGTTTAAACTCGGCTTCGTAAACGTAAACAGCCGGCATACATGGTTTTCCTTTAAAGGTTCCATCCCAGGGATAAAGGCCATCGTGTACTTTTTCGCCGCTCCGGTCAAATATTCTGAACGAAAGAATGGTTACGCCTTCCTGGCTATAGGGGTAAACCAGGTCATTTTTACCATCGCCGTTAGGTGTAAATACGTTAGGCACAAAAATATTTTGCGGCGGAGTAACTATAACAGACTGAAGCGAAGTATCCTGGCAGTTTAAAGAGTTGTAAGCCGTAAGTAAAATGTTATAAAGCCCGTATTGAATAAAGTTAAACTGCGTGTTAAAGTTCGTGCTACTTCCAATTGTATCATCATTTACACCCACGGTACTAAAGCTCCAGTTGTAGCGCACGGCATTATAACTTAAATTGGTAAAATCGATTTCTGATTGAGGTTGCTGGATTATTGAAGCGCTTGGCAAAAATTTAGCAACCGGGTCAGCTATAACTGTTATAAGGTTCGGCATGGTGGTGTCATGCTCACATCCTTCATCCGAAGTTATTTTCAGGTAAACTGTATAAACACCCGGAAAATTATAGATATGGCAAGGCGCGCTGTCGTTAGTGGCTTCACCGTCTCCAAATTCCCATAAATAGCTTGAAGAACCCGGGCTTACTGAATAGTTGTTAAAGCAAACGTCAAAATTCTCGCAACCCCTCAAAGTATCAGCCTTGAAGCTAACGAACGGTTCAGGGTAAATATTTACAGTATCTGTAAAAGTGTTGGAGCAGTTAGTACTTGTTTGGATTATAGTGAGGCTAACGCCTTTTGCCCCCGGGCTGCCGTAAATAACAGTCTGGTTAGGGAACACCGAAGAATCAGGTATAGCTCCCGGGCCAAAATTCCATAAAAAATTAGCTGAGTTGAGGTAACTACCTAAAGCGGTAAAGGCAAGGTCATTATTTTTTAAACAGCGCGAATTGGGCGGAGTAAAAAGCGCAATGGGAATAGGATTAACCGTTACAACCGCATTATCGCTGCTTGTGCAGTTAAGGCTGGTAGTAATAACCTGGTAAGGTTGCTTTAAAATAATGTTAGAGGAATCGTTGGTAAGGCTAACGGTTGGATTAGAAACATTCGGGTTGTTTAACCCCGCAGTGGGGCTCCACGAATAAGCATAACCGGGTAAACTGGTGGTACCGAGTGGTGCTGAACTTCCTGAGCAGTATGCTACATCGTTACCGGCATTTGAAATCGGGATAGGATTAATAGTTACCGGTAAAGTATCGGGTGGCGAAACACATCCGCTGTCAGTAACGGTTAGCATTACATGTTCGGTTATAGGAACAGTTAAGCTATTAGTCCAGCTTACGTTAAGCGGGCCTTTACCATTGCCTGAAACCAAATGGCCGCCGGCGTATGTCCAGGCAAAACTGGCAGCAATAGAGGACGTTCCAATATAAGTAATAGTGCCGCCTGCATTTGAACAAAGTGGTGAAGTAACTGTAAAATTGGCGGTAGGAATTGGATGAACCACAACCGGCACCGTGGTAACCGGCGAAGGGCACCCGGCTTGTGTAACCTGCAGGGTTAAATATTTTGTTCCTGCCGTATTCCAAACACAACTAATGGAGTCACTCCCAGGTGTGGTTGCTATAGTGCCGTTAACAAAATTCCAGATATAGCTGGCCGTAGGGGCTCCATCACCGGTATAAACAATGGTGGAAGGAAAGCCAAGACATACGGGCGACTCCGCAGTAAATGAACTGGTAGGATTGGGGTTAACTACTATCGTATTGGTGGTTATTGGCGAAGTACATCCAAATTGCGATACCTGCAGCGATACCGTTTGTGTGCCTGATGTGCTCCAGTAAACCTGCTGCGGCCCCTGAACTGTTCCACCGGGAGAGGCTGTTCCTCCATTAAAATTCCAGGCATAGGTAGCGGTTGAGGGTGAGTTACCTGTGTATGTTAGCTGTGAATTTTGACTAACACAGACAGGGGTAACAACACTGAACGCAGAAGTAGGAATAGGATAAACGGTTACAATAGTATTGGCCGTTGAACTGCAATTATTGGTAGTTCCGGTTACGGAATACGTGGTAGTGCTTGCAGGCGTGGCTATTACGCTGGCAGTATTATTTGCTCCGGTCAGGGCAGCCGTCGGCATCCAGGTATAGGTGGTAGCCCCGGTAGCATTTAATGTTATACTTGAGCCTATGCAAAGGCCGGTATCAGGCGTTATAGTAAGCACCGGATACGCATTAACCACTACCGGCTCTGTTGTAAGTGGTGATGGGCAGGTACCTGAGGTAACCACCAGGGTAACGTTTTGAGTGCCACCGTTTGCCCAGTTAACCTGGTATGGCCCAACACCGCTTCCTGATGCCACCGTACCACCGGCAAAATTCCAGGCATAAGTACTACCCCCTGGTGCAGTGCCTGTGTAGGTTATGGTTGAATTAACATTGGCACATACGGGCCCCGTAACGGTAAATGGCGAATTGGGTGCCGGCAATACAACCACATTTAAAGTTGTATCAGCAGAACAACTTCCTGAAACGATGCTGAGTTTTACCGGATAGGTACCTGCTGCAGGATAAGTATAAGCAGGGTTTTGTATGCCAGACTGTGTTGTTCCGCTACTGGTAAAGTCCCAGGCCCAACCCGTAATTAATGGGGTTGAAAGGTCAGTAAATTGAGTAGCGCTGCCTACACAGATTGGCGTAGTTGAAAAATTGGCAATAGGCCCGTTAGGGTTACCCGGTATAATGGTATCAATGCTGTAAGTGCAAGGATTGTTACCGAAGGTGGTCATAGTAACTATATAACGTCCGGGTTGGTTTACGGTAACCACCTGGCTACTGCCTCCACTTACAATGCCACTTCCGCCAGCTGGTACTGTTGCCCAGGAATACGTAGCTGCGCCTGCCGGAGCAGTTAAAGTAATACCCGTTTGGCCGCAAATGGTGGGCGAGGAGGCAATTACAGTAGGCGGCCCGCACTGGGCATCAATATAAGCGTACGCATAATGCGAACCTGCACATCCGTTCGGGTCGCACCCGCGGGTGGTAAAAGTTATTTTAACGGTTTGGCCAATGTAATTAACCAGTGGCAATAATACCGATGACCAGGGTTTAAAATATACTTCGCGTCCTGCATTGGTAAACCCTCCGATGGTATGTGCCGTGTGAGCATCAATTTCGTAATCGCCACAGGCTATGTCGTTACCATTGCCATCGGTTACCGAAATATTAAAAAATGGTTCCTGGCCGGGAGGGTGCCCGCCATCGTATAAAACAACCGCATAATGATAAATAAAAACGGAGTTGGTGGGGGTAACGGTAAGGGCGTAAGTAATGGTTTCGCCATTGCCATCGCCGCCGGCTACATCCTGCCACATATTTCCAATTCTGCCACTGTATTGTGCGCCTGGCCAAACCATGGGTAAACTAAATCCAAGACCTGTTAAATTCGGATCGTTTCCTCCGGCGGCTGAGCAAATAACCTGGTGATACTGATTGTTAGCGTCGCTGGGCGGGTCGTTTACCGGCCCAAGCACAAAACCAACATTTTCGGTAGGGCTGTTATAATCACAGTCTCCATCACCCCATGTTCCGGTCCAACTGCCAAATGTGCCTTCGCTAAAATCGGCGTTGGTACACTGCGCTTTTATGTGGCAGGGGCTTATAGTAAGGCATGCAAAAGCGAAAACAGAGAGGTAAAGTTTTTTCATGTTCATTTTAATTCAGAGATCGGGTCTCTAAATAAATATTATTTAGTGCTTGTATAAAAATAGAAAAAGGAATCAGACCTTATAGTATGCAAGACGATAAAAACCTGCGAAAGGATGTCAACCATTTGTTCTTTAAAATAAGATAAGGGAAACAACATTTTATAACGGGCATGTTTTAGGCGGAATATATCCTGAATTGCCTCTGTAACACTGCTTTATGGGTTTAGTCCGGACAGATTTTGCAGGCTCTTGGGGACGTTATTTTTAACAAATCAAGAGATTACTTTATCGACACAACGGGGCCGCAGATTAGAATGTAAAAAGCCGTTTGCCAGTGTAACATTAGTGTCTGTTTTAATTCCTGTGTTCAGTTTTTTTTATTGTTTCAGCCACTTAATTTTAGATAGTTTCGTTCCAAAATTATTTAAGCCCCGATGAATAAGCCCTTATTACGAAGCCTGCTTGCCTGCTTTTTATTGGCAAATATGCTTGTTTCTTTAGCAGGTGCCGCCACGGTACCCGACCACTTTATGGTAAGTTATAATTTGAAATATACCTACACCAAAGATTCGTTAGAGCGGTTTTGGAAAAGAAAGAAAATACCAGAGATAGTAGTTCCTATCCGCAATGCAGTGGATATGTACGAGATAACGTATAAAGGTATGTGGCTGGACAGTAGTTTTATTATTGCAAAAGGCGTAATGTATGTGCCACGGGGTAATAAACCCAGTGCGGAATTAATATATGACCATGGCACCCGGATTTCGGTGGCGCAATCTGCCGGTATTAATGACCTTGAGCAGGTTATATGTATGATGTTTTCGGTAGACAACTACATTAGTATTTTTCCTTATTACTATGGCCTGGGGGGAGGCGAGAAAGAGCACGTTTACCAGGATAGCAAAACTGAGGCCATGGCATCTATATATATGCTGAAAGCCTGCCGCGAAATTTACAGTAAAATCGGGGCCAGTACTTCGGGGCAGTTATTTGTAACCGGTTACTCGCAGGGCGGCCATGCTTCAATGGCCACGCACAAAATGCTGGAAAGCGGGGCCTTTCCCGAAATTCAGATAACCGCCTCATCGCCTATGTCGGGCGCGTATGATATGGTAGGGGTGCAAAGTAAAACCATGTTTGAGCATTACGACCATCCGCACTACCTGCCGTATCTTCTGCTGTCGTACCAATATGCTTACCACCTGTGGACCGGAGATATCTATACTATATTTAAACCACCGTATGATAAACAGATAAAAGAAGTATTTGCCCAGCCAAGAGTGCTTGATTATGCCTACATAGATTCAATATTGCCGAAGGTCCCCAGCGAAATGGTAAAAGACAGCCTGGTAAGCATATTTAAAAGCGACAGCACACTGGCCTTTACATTAAAACTTAAAGAGAACGGTTTGTATAACTGGGTGCCAAAAGCCCCCATGCAAATGTGCGCCTGCTATGGGGATAATGAAGTAACATACCGCAATACGGAAAAAGCTTACGATTATATGCATTTGCGCACAGCATCGGTTCATAAGCGGTTATTTGGCAGGCACCTTTCCCATAACCCATGTGCACCTTTTGCTATTTTGTATTCAAAGTCATTTTTTGACAACATCCGAAAGGGCAAAAAACATCCTGAGAAGGTAAGCCCGGGCGAAAGCCTGATTCTTGCCCTGGGTATTGATATTGCCAATCATCAGGCCAAAAGACACCTTAAAAAAACGGGCAAATACGAAGGCGATGCTTTGGCAAGAAGGGAAGGCAAGAAGTAGGGCCCGGATATGGCAAACTGCTTTTTAACCCTCAAGCCGTCCGGAACCGTTCATAAATAAATGAGCACGCGATGCAACTATTTGAAGGTTAAAGGCTTCTTGCAATCACTTGTTTTGGCAGATTATAAGTGTTCATTGATTGCAAGTAGCAAATTTTTCGCTCCTTTTCTGGTTGATATCTTATTATGAGAATGTTATTATAAAGTCAATTTTAACAGTTAAGGAATAAGGGAATGCCGTTTCTTTCTATATTTTTATCGTCGCACTAGCTAGCTATATAATATTTAGGGACCTGACCTCTAATAAAAAACTGAATGAAAAAGATTTACACCTATCGGGTATTATTGATCTGTTCGCTTACACTTAGCCTGATTTTTTTTAGAAATGATTTAAATGCACAATGTGTTAATGCCGATTTCTCAGACGGGAACTTCACCGGTTGGACCGGTACCTACTTTGATCAGTGTACCTCGTCTTTTTTTGGCTCGTGCCTTTGCAGCGCAACCAATCCTTTGGCCGATGCCGGTTTTAACCAGGGGCCTTTGAACGATCCACCTACGGACCCTAATACCGAATACAGTCAGGTAATCTGTTCAGCCGCTGGCGGTAATGACCCTAATTTAACATCGCTGGGTTTCACCTTACCCACTGTTTGGCCTGGAAACGCTTATTCTGCGCGAATAGGTAATATGTGGCAGGATGTGGGTAGCACTGGCTATGGCGATGGTGAAACCATATCGTACAGCTTTACTGTAACTCCTGCTAACTGTAACTTTACTTATCACTACGCGGTTGTGTTATATGATGGTGGGCACCCAACCGGTCAGCAGCCTTTCTTTAATATCGCAATGGTAGATGGCAGCGGGAACGCTATTACCTGCGCCAATTATGAAGTGGATGCCACCACCGCCCATACAATAGGGGGTTTTACTTCACTTGCCGGTGATGTATATGCTAAGCCGTGGACATCTGTATTTATCCCATTAAACAATTACCTTGGGCAAACGGTAAAAATAACTTTTACCACCCGCGGTTGTTTGCCATCAGGATGTGCGGGCTCGCACTATTCGTATGCTTACATTGCTGCAGAATGTGGCCCCTTAGCTTTAGTGGCATCATCCCCTACGGTATGCGGTGGAACAGATATTACACTTACAGCCCCTGCGGGCGCCGCAACTTATGCCTGGAGTGGCCCCGGTATTGTAAGCGGTGGAACTACCCAGACAGTTACTATTGACCAACCGGGTCCTTATTCGGTTACCATGACCACATTTGGTAATACTCCATGCACTTTTACGCTTGATACTATTGCCCCTGCAAATCCGCATAATCCGGGAGCCAATTTTTCGGCTACCAATGCCTGTGTTGGTGCAACTACACGGTTTACTGATTTATCGACGCCCGTAGGGCAGATAGCTACCTGGGCATGGGATTTTGGCGGTGGCAATACTGCAAATACCCAAAACCCTACATACACGTTTCCATCTGCAGGTACTTATCCTGTTAAGCTAACTATCAGCTGGCCGCCGTGTACCGCTGATACAACTATTAATGTAGTGGTTTCCCCTCCTCCTGTTTCTACATTTACCGTCACATCTCCGGTATGCGAGGGAACCAATTCGAATATTACATACACCGGCGGCGCTCCGGCAACTGATACTTATACCTGGAATTTTTCAGGAGGTACTATTGCTTCCGGTTCGGGCCAGGGCCCCTACCAGGTTAACTGGAGCACGGGCGGTAACCAGACGGTTACGCTGGTTGTTTCGGCGGGTAGCTGTAGTTCTCCACCATCTCAGCAGGTAGTTGTGGTAAATCCGTTTCCGGGCCTTATTGCCCCGCCCGATACTTCTGTTTGTACCGGCGGCAGTGTAACGCTTGTTGCAAGCGGTGCAAATACTTATACATGGGCTCCGCCTACAGGATTAAGTGCTACTAATACCGCAAGTGTTGTAGCTACGCCGGCAACCGCTACTACATATACAGTTACCGGCAGCAATGCAAGTTGTAACGGCACGGCTTTTGTAACCGTTGCTGTAAATCCAACACCTACTTCAACGTTTACTACAACATCTCCGGTTTGCGAAGGGCAAAATTCAACCATAACCTATACGGGCAATGCAGGACCGGGCGCCAATTATGTATGGAATTTTAACGGCGGCACAGCCACACCTGCGGGCGGACAAGGTCCTATAGGTGTAAACTGGAACGTATCCGGTGCCCAGGCTATAACGTTAACTGTATTTCAAAGCGGTTGCTCGTCGCCTCAAACGCCGGGCTCGGTATTAGTTGATCCATATCCAACCAGTACATTTACAGTTACATCACCTGTATGTACCGATAGCAACTCTACTATAGTTTATACCGGTAATGCAGGCCCGGCAGGCAACTATACATGGAATTTTGCCGGGGGGCAGATTACAACCACACCGGGCAGTGATACCATTTTATGCAAATGGAGTATTGCGGGAACCGAAAATTTATCGCTGTCAGTTTCCCAAAATGGCTGTACCTCTCCGGTTACTACGGCTACCGTTATTGTTAATCCAATACCAACATCAACATTTAACGCGTTTCCGCTATTTTTGTGCTCGGGTGATACCACTACACTTACTTATACAGGAACGGGAACTAACAATGCAACATATAACTGGACTTTTGGAAACGGAAATGTAACACCTGGAGGCACTGTTCGGGGGCCACAGCAGGTATGGTGGACAGTGGGGGGCGTGGATACAGTTACTTTAACTGTATCTGAAAATGGATGTACAAGCCCACCAGATACCCAGGTAATTACAAATCAGGTTACTCCGACCTCTCCATTTACTGTTGTTACTCCGGTTTGCGTTGGCTCACCTTCTCTGACAACTTATACCGGCGACGGAATAACTACTGATGTTTATAAATGGTTTTACGATGGCGGGGTGTTTGCAGCTACGGCCAATCCGGATGCTTTTAATATAACCTGGAATACCGCTGGTGTAAAATTTGATACGCTTGTTGTTAGTTCCAGCGGTTGCACTTCACCGCCTACCATTCAGCAGGTAGATGTGATTGCCATACCAACTGCCACATTTACGGCTACTTCGCCTTTGTGCGCCGGTTTTCCCGGAACCATCAATTATACAGGTAGTTCTACGATGGGAGCCATATTAACCTGGAGCGGAGATTTTAGCACAGGCAATCCTAATCCGGCAGGTGGAAGAGGACCGATACAGGTTAGCTGGAATACTGCGGGTGTTTACAGCATGATTTTAAATGTTAACGACAGCGGGTGTATTGCCCTGCCTGATACAGTACCGGTAACCGTGTATCCTATCCCTGTTTCGGATGCCGGTGCACCTGTTGCTTATTGTTCAGGTCAGTCAGCTACTATCGGCGGTGCTGATTCAGTGGGATATGCGTATTCCTGGAGTCCGCCAACGGGATTAAGTAGCCCTACTTCCAATAACCCTACAGTAAGTTTAACCAATACGGCAAACAGCATCTTAACGCAGAAATACGTAGTTACAACTACCAGCAACCAATGTATTAGTTCTGATAGTGTAATTGTAACTGTAAATCCTGTACCGGTTGCGCTGTTTACGCCCCCGGCTCCTGCGTGCCTTGGTAACAGCTTTGAATTTAAAGTTGCCGGTACCCATTTACCAACAGCCACCTTTGCGTGGAGCTTTGGCAATTTTGCAGTTCCTGCCACTTCAATTGCAGATTCTCAAACGGTAACTTATACCAGCGCCACTACCAGCTCTATTACTTTAACTATTACTCAAACTTCAACCGCGTGCGTTGATTCCATTACTCATCCGTTAACGGTTTACCCTATACCGCAGGCCCTTGTTGCGCCTGATACTTTACATGGCTGCCCAAATCTGGAAGTATGCTTTTTAAACAATTCGGTAAGTGTAAATCCATCGGTTTACACCTGGGATTTTGGTGATGGCAATACCTCATCAGATTCTGCCCCTTGCAATAATTATGCTGATACCGGAGTTTACTATCCTTATTTTAAAATAACTTCTGCGCAAGGTTGTTCTGATAGCGCTTACCTGGATTCTATCAAAGTTATCCCTAACCCTATTGCAGCATTTACGCCAAGCGCAACTGTAGTACTGCAACCGGCATCCGAAATTGATTTTACCAACCAGAGTTTATTTTCCGTTACTTATCTGTGGAATTATAGTTCGGTAGGCGTAAATAATGCTGTTATAGGCAGTTCGACCGATGTTAACCCCGTTTATAATTTTACGCAATACGGCCTTTATAATGTAATGCTATACGCCTATAATGCTTATTTGTGCGTTGATTCAACTCAGCAGCCCATTACTGTTTTGCCTCCTAATCCTTTCTTTATACCCAATGCGTTTACCCCTAACGGAGATGGAAAGAACGATGAGTTTTTTGTTGACTTGCAGGAAGGGGCAACATTAAGGTCAATGCGGATATTTGACCGCTCGGGCGAAAAGGTATTTGACGGCCTTGGCAGCTGGGATGGGACCTATAAGGGCAAACCCTGTCCTCCGAATGTATATGTTTATGAGATTACCATACACCTGGATACCGCGCCCGGAGACCTTTTGCGCAAAGGAAGTGTTACGCTGATAAGGTAGTACATGATACAAATTGTTTGAAGCAATGTAACCATTGCCCCAATTACTGCGAACCGTAAATTACCTGATAACCGGTTACTTTACGGTTCGGTTATTTTATAAGGGATGCTTTTCCTTAAAGTTGCGTTGGCCAAAAGGATGTATTTGCGATTGAATTGCCTGATGGTGCCGTATTAAGGAGCATAAGGATATTTGAGCGGTGGGGAAGGGGTTTAGTATGGCATCGGCTATGGAGATGATTGCAAAGTCGTTGCTAAACTATTGGCACAAAGGATTTATTTAGAACCGCACAGACAAATTGGGACAGCCCTGGCCGTTTCATTCTCACAAAACGGCAAAGGCGGCTGCTCTGTAGCGCAGCATCTTTGCACGGTATTTCTACAAACAGACGGTTCCTACCGGAACGTAAAGGGGACTCTCATAAGGTATTACAGAAACTCCTTCATAAGTGTTCGGAAGAAATACAAAAGGCTGTCATTGCGGGGCTTTGCGAAGCAATCTTGTCTTTAACCCACATTGCAGCTTTCTGAGACAAACTTATTGATTAACAACGATTTGTGAACAGGTGAGTTCATTTGGGGGATCTACAAATTTTCTTTGGCTCATTTTTGACCGCCAAAGAATAGAATAACAACACTTTCAAAGAACTTTGCAAAGCTAAACGTAATATTAAATATTAGGAATATCCGAGGGGGTCTACAAATTG
>Ga0182030_10022439_pt1 | contig 11743 bp, 10 predicted proteins | sample 812S3MmetaG_FD_121299 | JGI IMG/M metagenome (GOLD analysis project Ga0182030, IMG submission 121299) | Permafrost microbial communities from Stordalen Mire, Sweden - 812S3M metaG (Illumina Assembly) | ecosystem: Environmental > Terrestrial > Soil > Wetlands > Permafrost | place: Sweden... | reverse complement strand
GCCTGGCGGGCGGCCGTCACGAGCGCCCGCACCCGCCGCCAGCCGGCCCGGCCCGCCGCGGCGGTGGCCACCGCGAGCAGCGCGGTCCCGCCGACCGAGACGGACAGCGACGCCGGGTCGTCCCGGCGGACTACCCGCAGCGACATATGGCCGAGCGTGGCCACCAGGGGAATCCGGATCGCCGCGGCCCCGGCCAGCAGCATCAGGACGGCGGTACTGAGCGCGGCCAGCGCGACCGCCGCCCCGGTCAGCAGCCAGGTCGCGGCCTGCGGGGGGAGCCGCGCCGCGACCGGGCGTGCCCCGACGGCCACGCAGAGTGGGACTGCGAGCGGCAGGAAGATGGCCAGCGGCACGGCGCTCCTCAGTCCTGGCCGGGGATCTCGGCCCCGAGCATACGGCGCAGTAGCTGCTCGTCGGAGGCCGAAAGGCCGGAGACGAACCTGGCCAGGACGGCCGCACGGTCCGGCTCCTCCGCCAGCACGGTGGCCATCCGGCGGGCCGCGAGGCCCGGTTCGTCGGCGACCGGGGCATACAGGTAGGCCCGTCCCATCCGGGCCCGGTCCAGGACTCCCTTGGCGTGCAGCCGGGACAGGATCGTCACGACGGTCGTGTAGGCGAGGCCCCCGCCGAGGCGCTCGCGGACCGTGCCGGGCGACAGCGGCGTCCCCGCGGCGTGCAGGACGGCCAGGACCGCGCTCTCCAGTTCGCCGGCCGCACGGCGCGAGCCGTCGCCGGGGCGGTCGCCAGCGCTCATGACTCAGCGCTCATGACTCAGCGCTCGTGACTCAGCGCTCATGACTTTGTGCTCATGACTTTGTGCTCATTAGCCGGTGTTCGTCGTCCAGATCGGGGAGTAGCATCTGCGAACCTGTAAAAGTTCTACGAGGCCGTAGAAGCTACCAGAGGAATTCTGTCATGCCACGGCCGCAGGCCGGTAACGCGTGCGCCGGAATTTTCCCGCCCTTGGACCTGCGGGCGCGGAGGTGACGGCAGCCCGCCCCGCTCCCGGGCGCGCTCGCCGCGATCGCGCCCTACCTGGATCACTACGGGCACGCGCGGTGGCCAGCGGGGGCCCAGGTCCGGGCCGCAGGCGGCCCCTTGGCCGGGCCGCAGGCGGCCCCTTGGCCGGGCCCCGGCACGTTAACCGGCGAGCCGGCCGCACGCCACGCCCTGATCGCTCAGACCCTGGCCTCCCCGCGGAGGAACTCGATGTACCGGGCGGCCGAGCGTTCCAGCACCTGACGGGCCCCGGAGTGGATGGCCGGGGCCCAGCCGCCGTAGATCCGGTCGAAGGCGAACGGGCTGACCGCGCTGACGATGCCGCGGACCGCGGCCTCCGGCAGCGGCAGCCGGTTCGGGGCACTCCAGACGAAGGTGATCCGGTCCTCGCCCGGCGTGACGAAGATCGTGTCGCCGGTCAGCAGCACGCCGGCCCCGTCCGCACCACCGGCCCAGTGCACGACGGTGCTGCCGGGAAAGTGCCCGCCGCACTGGATCAGGGTGACGCCGGGCAGGACCGCCTCGCGCGAGGTCCAGCTGCGGATGGCCGGATCGGGGCGGGTGACCCACGAGGCGTCCGCCTCCGGCACCAGGATGTCCGCGCCGAAGGCCGCGCTCCACTCGGCCATCGCCCCGTAGAAGTGCGGATGGCTGGCGGTCACGGCCTGGAGGCCACCCGCCTCGCGGACCCGGCTGATGGCCTGGTCGTCCAGGAAGCCGGGTGGGTCCCACAGCAGATTGCCCGCCGGCGTGACGATGAGCAGGCCGCGCTGGCCGATACCGACCGGCGGGGTGACGCCGATGCCGAGCAGGCCGGGCTCCACTTCGCCGATGTCGCACCGGCGGCCGTCCGTGGCCAGTTCCGCCAGCGTGGTCCACCGCTGCCCGTCCGGGGAGACCCACTGGCGCTCGTCGGTGCAGATCAGGCAGGATGCGGGCGGCGGATCCCCGGCCGGGTAGTGGTTGCCACACGCCACGCAGATCCAGCCCGCCGTCATTCCCTGTCCAGCATGCTCCGGTACACGGCGATCAGGGCGGTCCGCTGGGCCTCGCTGAGGCGCTCGTCGGCGCGGATGGCCGCCTCGGTCTCCGGCGGCGGCTCTTCGGACCGTTTTCTGCTGGCCAGGGCGTCCACCAGCCCGGCTTCGGTCAGCAGCGTTTCGGCCGACACGTTGAGCGCATCCGCGATCGCCTTGAGAGCCCGCACGGACGGCTGGTGCAGCCCCCGCTCGACCTGGCTCAGGTACGGGTTGGAGAGGCTGGTCAGGTCGGCCAGTTGGCGCAGGGAAAGGTTGGCCAGCTTGCGCTGGCTGTGGATGAAAGCGCCGAGCGCCTCGCGCTGCGCCTGCCACGGATCTGCCATCGTCGGCCCCCGCCTAGTGCTGTCGTGTCCCGCTAAAAATAGTAAGCAGCGCAACGGCGGGCCGGTATGCCCGGCCCGCCCGTTGCGGTACTCCTACCTGGCCCTATCGGCCAGCTGTTCGGATGCTGGCTTACTTGGCCCCGGCCTTGGCGTGCGCGGTCTGGTTCGGGATCGGAAGCAGCGGGGCGGTCGCCTTGATAAGCTCCTCGGCGAACCGCCGCTGGCTGCGCAGCAGCTGCTCGGCGAAGTCGTAGGCGCTGGTCACGAGCTGCTCGGGCTGCGGGACCTTGTTGGCGAACGGCACGTTGACGGCCGGTAGCTTCGGCGTAATGGCCTGCACGGCGTCGGTCCAGTCGCGGACCACTTCAATAAGAGCGTTCTGGCTCTGGTTGACGGTCTTGATGATCTCGCCCTGCACGTCACGCACACTGCCCTGGGTCTCAGTCATGATTCCTGCCTCCTTGGGTATCTGGTGCTAACTATATCAAGCGATTGGGCAGTTTGCCAAGCAGAGGTTGGCGCCGCGGCCGACGGATGCCGCGGAGCGGGCGGAATCTGCCTTTGGTCCTGGCTGGAGCGGACGTAAGACCCAGGCGCGTGCATCAGCACGTCGCGTCTTCTTGATTTCTCGCCTGACGGTGCGAACTTGAAGGCACGGATCCCATTAGCTAAGGAGGGATCATGGGCCGCAACGAAGCGCCCTCTCCCGGCGACGGCAGCACCCAGACCGGGCCCGCGGGCCACGTCGGCGCCCCATCCGCGGGCTCACCGCCGGCCACACCCGAACCGGAGGTTCCCGTCGGGGGCCTGATGCCGGCCGGGCCGAACCCCGATCCGGCCGGGATGCTCCAGTCGGCTGTGGATCTGCTCAGTCCCGGTGAGGCGGCCCAGCAGCTGCCCTGGCTGATCGGTGAGCTGACGAAGATCGCGCTGGGCGAGTCGGACCTTGAGTATGACGCGAAGGACGCCCGGTTCAAGGATCCAACCTGGAAGGTGAACCCGGCCTTCCTCGGGCTGGGGCAGACCTACCGGCTGTTCGAGGAGTGGGCGGGCCGGATGGCCGGCGCCGTGGACACCTCGTGGGAGCGCAAGGCGCGGGCCACGTATCTGGCCAACATCATGACCGCGTCGCTGGCCCCCACCAACTTCCTGATGACCAATCCGGCCGCGCTCAAGCGCGCGTTCGAGACCGGCGGCCTCTCCTTGGTCAACGGCACCCAGAACATGCTGCGCGACCTGGCTGAGGGCGGCATGCCCAGGATGGTCAACCGGGACGCGCTGAAGGTGGGCGAGCAGCTCGCCTGCACCCCGGGCGCGGTCGTCTACCGCGAGGACATGTTCGAGCTGCTCCAGTACACACCGCAGACGCCGACGGTGCGCAGCCGCCCGCTGCTGATGGTGCCGCCGGAGGTCAACAAGTACTACGTGCTCGACCTCTCACCGGGCCGCAGCATGGCCGAGTACGCGGTCCAGAACGGCCTCACGGTATTCATGGTGAGCTGGCGGAACCCGAAACAGGAGCTGGGCCACGGGAGCTGGGGCTTCGACGACTACGTGGCGGCCGCGCTGCGCGCCGTCAGCGTCGTCCAGGACATTACCCGCAGCGAGACCATCAACCTGCTCGGGCTGTGCGCCGGCGGCATGACGAACACGCTCGCCCTGGGCGTGCTGGCGGCCCGGGGTGACGACTCGGTCAGCGGGGCGACGTTCATGGTCACGATGATGAACAGTACGTCCCCGAACGTGGTTGGCATGTTCGGCTCGGAGCCGTCCCAGAAACTGCTCGAGCAGGCGGCGGCGAGCGGCGAGGTCATCGACGGCTCGATGATGAAGACGACGTTCGCCTGGCTGCGGCCCAACGACCTGGTCTTCAACTACGCCGTGAGCGGCTGGCTGCTGGGCGAGGAGCCGCCCGCCTTCGACGTCCTGGCCTGGAACGACGACGCGGCGTCGGTGCCCGCCAGGTTCTCGAGGGATAGTACCCAGATCGCACTGAACAACAGCGCGGCCACCCCGGGCGGGATCACCTCGCTGGGCACGCCGATCGATCTGGGCAAGGTCACCTGTGACACCTTCCACGTCTTCGGGTTCACCGATCACATCACCCCGTGGCGGGTCTGCTACGGCCTGACCCAGCTCCTGGGGGGCGAGAAGGAGCTGGCCCTGGTCAAGTCCGGTCACATCCAGTCTTTCGTCAACCCGGCCAAGACGGCGAAGTACGGCTACTGGACCGCCCCGGCCGGCGGCCCGGACCCGGACGCGTGGCAGGCCGGGGCCATGTGGCACGGCGGTTCCTGGTGGCCGCAGTGGCTGGACTGGATGTTCGCCCGGTCCGGGGAGGCGACGGAGGCGCGCGCCGGGCTCGGAAGCCAGGCGTACCCGCCGCTCGGCCCCGCGCCGGGCACCTACCCGCTGGAATAGCCGGGCCCGCCGGGACGCTGGCCCTCGGGCCCGCGCAACCGCCAGCCCGGATCCCGACCTCAGTGATGGCGTATTTACCCCCCGGTAAGAGAGCGGGGAGTAAATACGCCATGGCCAACTCTGGCGGCGGCCAGGTCCGCTTGTGCCCGTCGGCGGGAGATCCCGGGCCGGCCGGCGATCGCATCCGGCGGGCGGCCGCGGCCGCCCGCCGGATGCCCACGTAACCGCTACAGCGGCACAGATCCGGGGCGCAAAGTTCACCAGGAAAGGTGGGCCTAGCACCACTGCGGTGCGCCATAATACTCAGTATAGTCCTTCGCATAATACGGAAAAGGACCAGCAATGAGTATCCGGCACGCCTTGCTCGCCCTGCTCAGCGAGGGGCCCAAGTACGGGCTTCAGCTGCGTGAGGAGTTCGAAGCCCGCACCGGCGAGGTGTGGCCGCTGAACGTCGGCCAGGTCTATACGACCCTGCAGCGGCTGGAGCGGGACGGGCTGGTGGAGTCCGACGGTGCGGGAGACGACGGCCCGCAGAAGGGCTTCCACATCACCGCGGACGGGGAGGCTGAGCTGGCCGGGTGGCTGCGTACGCCACCCGACCTGGCCTCGCCGCCCCGCGATGAGCTCGTCATGAAGGTGCTGGTGGCGGTGCGGGTTCCCGGCATCGACGTGCACGAGGTGATCCAGTCCCATCGCCGGTACCTGGTGGAGCTGATGCAGCAGTGGACGCGGATCAAGGAGGCCGAGGCCGATTCTGACCTCAGCCTGGCGCTGGTGGTCGACTCCGAGCTGTTCCGGCTGGATGCGGTCGTCCGCTGGCTGGACGCCGCCGGCGGGCGCCTGAAGCGCGCGGCGGCCGACCCGCCCCAGCCGGCCCCGCCTGCGCTGCCGCTGCCGCGGGTGCGGCGCCGGACGATAACGCGGCGATGAGCACGACGGGCCCGGGGTGGCCCAGATGAACCGGCCCAGCTGAACAAGACCGTGCTGTGCGAAAAGGAGAAGGTTGCGATGACCGTACTGGAGTTGCGGGGCGTATCGAAAACATACGGCCAGGGTGCTGCCAAGGTACACGCGCTGGCCGGGGTGGACCTGTCGGTGGATGCGGGGTCGATGGTCGCGGTGATGGGCCCGAGCGGTTCGGGCAAGTCCACCCTGCTGACCATCGCCGGCAGCCTGGAGGAGCCGGACGGCGGAGAGGTACTGATCGACGGCCATCCGCTGTCCGGGATGTCGCGCAACGCCAAGGCCCGGCTGAGGCGGCGCACGGTTGGCTACGTGTTCCAGGACTTCAACCTGCTGCCCGGGCTGACCGTGGCCGAGAACGTGGCGCTGCCCCTGGAGCTGGACGGCATGTCCGCCCGGCCCGCCCGTACGGCTGCCCTGGGGGTGCTCAACGAGCTTGGCCTGGAGGGGCGGGCCGCCCGGTTCCCCGACGAGCTGTCCGGCGGTGAGCGGCAGCGGGTGGCCATCGCCCGCGCCGTGATCGGGGACCGGCGCCTGCTGCTCGCCGACGAGCCGTCGGGCGCGCTGGACTCGGTGAACGCCGAAGCGGTCATGCGGATGATTCACAACGCGTGCAAGCGCGGTGTGGCCGCGGTGGTGGTGACCCACGACGCGCAGCTGGCCTCCTGGGCCGACCGGGTGGTGTTCCTGCGTGACGGGCGCGCGGTTGACCAGACCTCGCCACCCGCCGGTCCCGAGTCGCTTCTCACCCCGGGCCAGATCCAGTGACCACCGCGCTGCGCGAGCGCCCGGCGCAGGCGGAAGCCGGTAACGGGGGCGTTCCCGCCCGCCGGGCGGTGATCCGCTGGGCCTGGCGGCTGTTCCGCCGTGAGTGGCGCCAGCAGCTGCTGGTGCTGGCCCTCATCGTGGTCGCGGTGGGTGTCACCGTCGTCGGCGCGGCCGTGGCGACCGATACGCCGCCCCCGGCCAACGCCGGGTTCGGCACCGCCCAGGACATGGCCACCTTCGGCGCGGCCGGACCGCGGCTGAACAGCCAGATTGCCGCGCTGAGGCAGCGCTTCGGCCGCGTGGACATCATCGAGAACCAGACCATCGCCGTCCCCGGCTCGATCAGCACCTATGACCTGCGCGCTCAGGACCCGCACGGTCCCTTCGGGACGCCGATGCTCTCCCTGGTCAGCGGGCACTATCCCACCGGTCCGGGCCAGGTGGCCGTGACCGATGGCGTCGCCGCCACGTTCGGCCTGAAGGTGGGCGACGTCTGGCACCAGGGCGGAACGGCCCGGCGCGTCACCGGCATCGTTGAGAATCCGCAGAGCCTGCTGGATGAGTTCGCCCTGGTGGTGCCGGGTCAGGTCACGGCCCCGACCCAGGTGGTCGTGCTGTTCAACGCGCCCGGGGTGAAGGCCTCCTCCATCGGGCCGGACGTCGAGAGTCGCGCGTCGGTGGCGGCGAGCAACCCGTTCAACCCCGAGACCATCGTGCTCGCACTGGCCACGATCGGCATGCTCCTCATCGCCCTGGTGGCCATCGGTGGCTTCACCGTGCTGGCGCAGCGGCGGCTGCGCTCGCTGGGCATGCTCGGCGCCGTGGGCGCCACGGACAACAACATCCGCCTCGTCGTCCGGGCCAACGGGCTGGCGGTCGGAATTGTCGGCACCCTGCTCGGCGCCGTCATCGGGCTGGCCGCGTGGCTGGCGTACCGGCCGCGCGTCGAGGCGAGCGCCCACCACGTGATCGGCCCGTTCCAGCTGCCGTGGTGGGTGATCGCCGGGGCGATGGTCCTGGCCGTGGTGGCCACCTATATCGCCGCCGCCCGGCCCGCCCGCGCGGTCACCCGGGTCCCGATCGTCGCCGCCCTGTCCGGGCGGCCCGCTCCGCCGAAACAGGTCCACCGTTCGGCGCTGCCGGGCGTCATCGCGCTCGTCATCGGCGCGCTCCTGCTGTGGTACACGGGCAAGAACAGCAACGGCAGCGGGGCGCCCGAGCTCGTCCTGGGCCTCGTGGCCCTCGTCGTGGCGGTGATCCTGCTCGCCCCGCTCTGCCTGGCCGGGCTGGCCCGGTTCGCCGGCCCCGCCCCGGTCGCGGTGCGGCTCGCCCTGCGCGACCTGGCCCGCTACCGGGCCCGTTCGGGCTCCGCCCTCGCGGCCATCAGCCTCGGGGTGCTGATCGCCGTCCTGGTCTGTGTCCTTTCCGCGCAGCGGTACGGGAACGTCCTCGACTACGCCGGGCCCAACCTGGCCTCGAACCAGCTCATCGTCTACACGCCCAGCGGGCCCTACGGGGGCGGCCCGGGTAGTGCTCCCAGTGCGCCGGTGACCGGCAGCAAGCTCGCGGGCATGGCGGCCACCGCGCACGCCATGGCCGCCTCGCTCGGCTCCCACGACGTCGTGGAGCTCGAATCGACCAGCGCGTCGCTGCAGCACGCCGCGGCTGGTCGTCAATTCGGCGGGCCCGTCTACGTTGCCACCCCCCAGCTTCTCCAGGCCTTCGGGATCAAGGCGTCCCAGGTCGACTCCTCGGCCGACATCCTCACCATGCGCCCCGGCCTGTCGGGGCTGTCCAAGATGCAGCTCACCTACGGCGACTACGGCAAGGGCTACGGACCGGATTCGTTCCCTTGCCCGGCGGGCAGTTGCCTCGCCAGCCCAAAGATCCAGGAGGTCAGTGCCCTTCCGTCCGGAACGTCGGCCCCCAACACCGTGATCACCGAGCATGCCATCCACCAGCTCGGCCTGCAGGTCACCACGGCCGGCTGGCTCATCCAGACGCCGCATCCCCCCACCGCCGCGCAGATCAGCAACGCCCGGCTCACGGCCGCCGCGGCGGGCCTGACCATTGAGACCAAGTCCAGCGCGCCGTCCTCGTCGGAGATCATCAACTGGGCCACGGTGTTCGGGATCGTTCTCGCCTTGGGCATCCTGGCCATGAGCGTCGGCCTCATCCGGAGCGAAACGGTCGGCGATCTGCGCACCCTGACGGCGACCGGGGCGGGCAGCTCGGCCCGCCGCACGCTCACCGCCGCCGCCGCCGGCTCTCTCGCCCTGGCCGGCGCCGTACTCGGCACGGTGGCGGCCTACGTCGGCGCCATCGCCTACTCCTGGGACAATCCTCTCGACGGTCTCTCTGAGCTCTCCAACATCCCCCTCCAGAGCCTGCTCTTCATCCTCGTTGGCATGCCGCTGATCGCGGCGGCCGCCGGCTGGCTGCTCGCCGGCCGGGAGCCCGCCGCCCTCGGCCACCAGCCGATGGAGTGAGGCGTCCGGGCAGCGCTGCCCGCACTACAGGGATTTCTTACCGGCATCCCGACCTCCGGCTGGACGTGTATCGTCCGTCGGCCCGGCGCCTCTGTCTTGGTAGTACGGCCAGCGTGCCGCGGCACGGGCCGACACCGGCCCGCAAGTCCTCCGGTCAGGTCCGGTGAACTCAGGGCCCCACCTCACCTACGGGAAGGCATACCGTGAGCGATCAAGCGTTAAATCCCGAAATGACTGAATGGCTGCGGGATCGGCAGAGCCAGCTTCATGTGACAGCCACGACCGACACGGCCGGCGGCCAGACCTTGGACTGGGTGCCGATCGAAAGCCAGACCGGTGGGCCGGTCGCGACGCCCCCGCCCGCCGGCCTCTCGCCTGCCGGGGCGGCAGATCCGGCGAGGCCTACCCGGTTCCCAAGTTTCGATACTGGCGAGCCTGGTCCCGCCGGCCACGTTCCCATCGTGCGTCCAGACTTGTCCAAAGTCGGCAAGACCGTCGGGCTCGATGACTTCCTGGCCAAGCGCTGCGGATTCCTGGTCAACGTCAACCGGACCAATAAGAAGCCAACCGACCCGAATCCGTTCGGATACTTCCACGCCACCAGCTCACAGTGGTCGACCGTATACGGCTGCGATGCCTGGCTGAACTTGTGGGACCCGGCGATCGATGACGGGTACCCGGGCTCCCCCGGGCGTACCGCTCTCAGTGCCGCCGGGCCGGCGGAACGCGGGCCCGGCTTGGCCGCCATGATCCCGGCGCGAACAGTCGCGAGCAGTTAGGTTGTGTACCAGGCCAACGATGTCCGTCCAAGGAGGGGTACAACCGGTGAGCCCTGAGATCAGCGTGGTACTGAAGGACAGGGCATTTCTGGAGTGCCCGCGCTGGCACGACGACCGGATCTGGGTCGCGGACTTCTACCGGCACGAGGTCGTGTCCGCGGCCGCGGACGGCCAGGATCTGCGGGTCGAAGCCACGGTCCCGCAGCAGCCGTCGGGGCTGGGCTGGCTGCCCGACGGCCGGCTGCTCGTGGTCTCCATGCGCGACCACAAGCTGCTGCGCCGCGAGACGAGCGGTGAACTGGTCGTCCACGCCGACCTCGCTGACCACGTAGACGGATATCCCAACGACATGGTCGTCGACGCTCACGGCCGGGCGTACGTCGGCAACTTCGGCTTCGATCTGATGGGGGGCGCGGACGTCGCGCCGAGCGGCCTGCTGCGGGTCGACCCCGACGGCAGCGTCACGCGCGTGGCTGAGAATCTATGGTTCGCCAACGGCAGTGTCATCACCGACGACGGGGTGCTGGTGGTCGACGAGACGTTCGGCAACCGGGTGAGCGCCTTCGACATCGAGCCGGACGGGAGCCTGACCAACCGCAGGAGCTGGGCGACGTTCGGCGAGCTGCCGACCGCGCTGGGGCTGAACGACACGCTGGCTAGCCTTGTCGTGGCTCCGGACGGCTGCGCCCTCGACGCCGAAGGCGCATTGTGGATCGCTGACGCGCTGAACGGCCGGGCGATCCGGGTGCGCGAGGGTGGCGACATCGTGCAGGACATCACCGTGGGCACGGGCGTGTTCGCCTGCGGTCTCGGCGGAGCGGACGGCCGCACCCTGTTCATTTGCGCCGCACCGGACTTCGACTCCCGCGCCCGCGCCGCCGCCCGTGAGGGACGGCTGCTGTCGACCCGGGTCGAGGTCCCGCACGCTGGCCGCCCCTGACCGCCCCCGCCCCCGCCCTCGCCGGTCATGCCTCAGCGGCGGCGGGGCACCGGCACCCGGTCCAGGTCGGCGGCGACCACGATCTCGCCGCCGAAGACGGCACCGGCCTCACCGGCGAACCGGCGCGGGTCCTGATGCGCGTACCGCTGGGAGAAGTGGGTCAGCACCAGCGTCCGCACCCCGCCCGCCGCGGCGATCTGGCCCGCCTGCCCGGCGGTCAGGTGCCCGTACGGGTCGGCGAGGCCGGCGTCCTCGGCCAGGAACGTCGACTCGCAGACCATCAGGTCCGCGCCGTCGGCGAGCGCAAACGCTGCCTCGCAGAGCCGGGTGTCCATGATGAACGCGAACCGCTGCCCGCGCCGTGGCTCGCTCACTTCGGCCAGCTCCACCCGCCGGCCGCCGGCGTCGAGCCAGCCCTGCCGGGCGAGTTCGCCGACATGCGGCCCGCTGATCCCGAGCGCGGCGAGGCGTTCCGGGAGCATGCGGCGGCCGTCCGGCTCGGCCAGCTGGTAGCCGAGGGCCGGGACGCGGTGTGAGAGCGGCAACGCGCTGAGCCGGAAGCCCGCCCCGTCGCCGGCCGCGAGGTCCTCGCCCGCCCTCACCGCGCTGGCCCCCGCGACGGCTCCGCCCGTCGCGCCCCCGTCCGCCAGGCCCGCGCCGCCAGGGCCCGTTTCGGGCTGGGCCGCGCCGACCGGATGCTCCCGGATGGTGGCCAGGTTATGGACGATCGCGGCGTGCCGCAGCCGCCAGAAGTACTCCTGCCCTTCGGCGGGGTAGTAGCAGGACACCCGGTGCGCTACCCGGTCGAGGGACAGCCGCTGCAGCACGCCGGGCAGGCCGAGGCAGTGGTCGCCGTGGAAGTGGCTGAGGCAGATCCGGGTGATCTCGCTGGCCCGCACCCCGGCCAGCAGCATCTGCCGCTGGGTGCCCTCACCCGGGTCGAACAGCAGCCCTTCGTCGTCCCACCGCAGCAGGTAACCGTTGTGGTTGCGGGTCCGCGTCGGCGCCTGGCTCGCGGTGC
>Ga0182030_10022438_pt1 | contig 11744 bp, 9 predicted proteins | sample 812S3MmetaG_FD_121299 | JGI IMG/M metagenome (GOLD analysis project Ga0182030, IMG submission 121299) | Permafrost microbial communities from Stordalen Mire, Sweden - 812S3M metaG (Illumina Assembly) | ecosystem: Environmental > Terrestrial > Soil > Wetlands > Permafrost | place: Sweden... | reverse complement strand
TCGCTGCTTGACGTCAACCGGATTGACCGAAACGGCCCGGACTCTGACCAAGAGGTCGTGCGGGGCCGGCTCGGGAGTCGGTACCTGCACATCCACCAAGCTGGCTGGGTCATCGATGGGCAGGCACGAGCGATACGCCACCGCGTGGACAAGTGTGCTCATGCACCTGGCGATACCCGGATCCAGCGCCATCCATTCCCCAGCTCCCGCCGAGGGACCGGGAGGTTGGCGGGTCAGTCCGTCTTTTCGTTGGCGCTGTAGGAATGGGCGCCCGTTCCGGCGAGGTGGCCACCGTCGACGATGAGATATTCATCACGGATGGGCGTGCCCGCAAAGAATGACTCCAGGACCTCCCTGGTGCCGGCGGCGTAGCGGGCCTGTGCCGAGAGCGAGGTGCCCGAGATGTGCGGCGTCATTCCCTCGTGGGGCATGGACCTCCATGGGTGGTCGGCCGGTGCCGGCTGTGGGTACCAGACGTCGCCCGCGTAGCCGGCCAACTGACCGCTTTCCAGGGCCCGCACCACAGCGTCCCGGTCACAGATCTTCCCCCGTGCGGTGTTGACCAGATACGTGCCTCGCTTCATCAGCCCGAACATCTCGTCGTTGAACATGTGCTCGGTTTCGGGATGGAGCGGCGCGTTGATGGTGACGACGTCGCAGTGGGGAACCATCGAGGCGGCATCAGGGTGGTACGTAAGGTTCAGCTCACGTTCGACTTCCTCTGGAAGTCGGTGCCGATCGGTGTAGTGGAGATGGACGTCGAAGGGCTTCAACCGCCTGAGGACGGCAAGGCCGATGCGGCCGGCAGCAACGGATCCGACCACCATGCCTTCGAGGTCGTAGGAGCGCTCGACACAGTCGGCGATGTTCCAGCCGCCTTTGACCACCCAGTCGTGGGAAGGAAGGTAGTTCCTCACCAGCCCGAGGATCATCATGACCACGTGCTCTGAGACGCTGATGCTGTTGGAGTAGGTGATCTCGGCCACGGTGATTCCCCGGGCGATGGCCGCGTTCAGGTCGACGTGGTCCGAGCCGATGCCGGCCGTCAGCGCCAACTTGAGGTTGGGGGCTTTGGCGATGCGCTCAGCGGTCAGATAGGCGGGCCAAAAGGGCTGGGAGATGACCACGTCGGCGTCGACCAGTTCGCGCTCGAACTCGGAGTCCGGGCCCTCCTTGTCCGAGGTCACAACGAAGGTGTGCCCATTGGCCTCAAGGTACTGGCGAAGACCGAGCTCGCCTGAGACCGACCCGAGGAGCTCGCCGGGGGTGAAGTCGATGGCACTCGGACTAGGAACCGTCTGACCGCCCGGATAGTGGTCAATGCTCGGGATCTCGTCCCGGGCATACGAGGTCGGGAACCCGTCTACTGGATCCTCGTAAAGCACACACAACACCTTGGCCATTGCTATTCCTTCCTAGTCACTTGCATCGTCAGAAATCATTCGCCGGGAGCGGGACGATCATGCTCGGCGCGCCCCCGAGCGTCGGAGAGCATCTTGTCACCCCTACGTCACCGCCCCGACTCGAGCCATCCGAGGACCTCCGCACGGTGCTCGTCGACGTGTGGCGCCCGCGAGGTGATGCGCCATGGAGAACGGCTGAAGGCCAAAGGGGCACCGGGGTACACGTAGGTGCGATCGAGCTCGTCATGGCGAACGGGGGTGGGAAAGCCTCGGGCTACGAAGTGCCTGTCAGCCACCGTGTCCTCGGGGTCGTAGACGATCCCGCACACGATGCCTCGCTGTTGAAACCCTTCGAAACACTCGTAGGCGCCGAGGCTGGAGGCAATGGTTGACATCGCCGCCCGTCCGGCATTCCAGCACTCCATGGCAACTGGGTCCACCCCGAGCTCGGTCATCTTGACGCCACCCCGGTCGACAGCGAGCTGGAGCAGCACCCGGTCGGGGAAGTGGTCGGCGAGCCCGAGTTCGTCCAGCCACTGGAGAATTGACTGGTAGTCGTCGGCCGACCTGGGCGGGAAGCCAAGGACGACATAGCCCCCGTCGGCTGCTCGGACCTGGCTCTTCGCCGTCGGGGAGACTGATGCGTGTCGACCGGTCTGGCGTTGGACGGTGTTCTGGGCCACCAACCACTCATAGGAGCCGACCTCGGTCGTCACGTTGAGGGCCGCATGCATATTGACGTCGACGTGCTGTCCTCCTCCGGTGGCATCCCGGTGGACGACGGCAACCAGTGCTGCCATGACGGCGTGCACGCTCGAGATATTGGTCGCTTGGTTCCCCCCGCCCCGCACTGGTGGCAAGGAATGGTCGTCATAGCCGCAGTTCCACACCGGGCCGCCACCGGCCATGAGCGTCAGGTCGGTACACGGCTCATGACTGCGAGCGCTCGTCTCTCCGAACGGGGAGACCGATACCCAGATCAGCTCGGGTCGGGCCTCCATGATGTCCACCCGGTCGATGCCCCGCTCTCGAAGCGAGCCGGGTAGTTCGGCTTCGAGAACAAGGTCGGCTTGACCGATGAGGCCAAGCAGGTGCGATAGGTCGCCTTGGGTGTCGAGGTCGAGGGTGATCCCCTTCTTCGACGTGTTGTAGTTCCACCACCAAAGGCTCCGCTCAGGCCCGGGGTGGTCGTCGAGGAAGGGACCGATGGCCCGGGAGGAGTGACCACCGGACGGCTCGACCACCACCACTTCGGCCCCCATGCCAGCGAACATCTTTCCCGCCGCGGCTGCGTTGTCACTGGCCAGCTCGACCACCCTGATCCCGGACAGTGGGCCGGGTGACGCCTCGGGGCCCGATGCGCCCCCTTCGGCGCCCGTCACAGGACCCCCTCGGTGACAAGGCCGTCGATCTCGCTCCTCGACAGGCCGAGGACCTCGCCCATGACATAGTCGTTGTGCTGACCGAGGCGGGGTGCTGACCGCTCGATCGTCCAATCGGTCCGGGACAGGTGCACGGGTAGTCCGTCGACTCGGACGGTTCCCATGTCGGGGTGGTCAACGGTCGGCCACAGACCCCAGTCGGCGGTGACCTGGTCGTTGTCGATCCTGTCCTCAGGCCTCGCCACCACAGACGCTGGCACCCCGGCATCCACCAAGAGGCGAGCGACGGCGAAGCGATCCTCTTTCACCGTCCACTCGCTCACGGCTGCATCCAGTTCGTCCTGGCCACCCAATCGAGCGTCGAGGGTGGCGAACCCGTCTCGCACCTCCGGTCGAAGTCGTGCTGCCCGACAGAGGGCCATCCAGTCACTGTCGTTGCGACAAGCGATTGCCACCCACTCATCTTCACCCCTTGACGGGTAGATGCCGTGCGGGGCCATGGCCGGGTGCTCGCTCCGGTTGGAGTTGACCGAATCCGGTAGGCGACGTGACCGTCGGTTGACATCATGGTCGAGGATGTCGGTGCCGGTGAGCGTGGCCGCCGTCTCGCTACACGACATGTCGACCCACTGGCCCTCCCCTGTTCGGTTCCGGTGCACGATGGCAGCCAGGACGGCGAGGGCCATGTAGTTCGCCCCCATGTGGTCCATGTACGAGTAGCCCCAGCCGGCGGGCTCGTGACCCGCGAGGGCGCTCGTGGACGTCAGGCCAGAGACGGCCTGGACGATCGGACCCCAGGTCCGATACCGGCTGTAGGGCCCGGTGGCGCCAAATCCGCAGTTGGAGACGTAGATCACATCGGGGCGCAGCCGACATAGCTCGGCATAGGAGAAGCCCATTCGAGCGAACACACCTGCGGAGAAGTTCTCGGTGACCACATCGGAGACAGCGATAAGCGAGCGCAAGAGGGCCTTGCCCTTTTCCGTCCGGAGGTTGATGGTGGCGCCGAGCTTGCCGACATTGTGGTTGTTGAAACCCCCACCGAGCTCGATGCCACGGCGGTCGTCGACGTATGGGGGCGCACCTCGGACGATGTCCCAACCACCGTGAGTGCTCGGGTCCTCCACCCGGATCACTTCGGCACCGAACGCCGCCAGGTAACGGGTGGCCCCGGCGCCGGCCAGTTGGCCTCCGAGGTCGCACACCCGGATGCCGTCCAACGCTCGAAGCGCATGCTCCCCTACCTCAGCTTCGGCCACTGCTTCCCCCTGATTCTTCCGTGGCGGCATCGAAGGCTCGTGGCCCGAAACCACACGGTTGCGCGAGCCGAATGCTACTTCCTCTGCATCGGTCCGCACGAGGCGCTGGCGGTTCGGATCGTCACTCGACCAGAGACTGGATGGCATCCGGGACGGACCGAGGGCCAGAATTTCTCCCTGGACATACGAACACATGTTCGATACGGTCGAGCCATGCTTTACGAAGTCGACGTTGTGATCGTGAAACCCCTGAACGACACCAATCGGCGGTTCCTCGAGGCCGTGCAGCGGTCAGCCAATCGGGTCGTTCGTTTCGGTGGAAATGATCGCTCGATACACCTCACCGTCGAGGTGGCGGGACTGTGCCGAGAGGATGCCATCCGTTCTGCGGCCCGTGAGGTCGCCAGGATCTTTCCCTCCACGCAGAACGAAAAATACAGTGAGCCCCGGCCGGCATAGGACTTCGATCGAGCTTTTTTGCCGGCGCGTCGAGGGCTGAGATCTTCGCCAGCGGGCACGGTTCGACCCGATCTGGAGAGACCTGCCATGCCGTCGTGTCCCCGTCTAACATTTCCCCATGGACGGCCTCGACCTTCAGCGTGGAGCATCCAAGATCGCGTCCGGACCCTGCTTTCACACCGTCGCCTTCAATGGGTGTGCCATGTCCCACTGCCCCGAAAAGGTTGAGTGGCATGGGCGCTACCAAGACGGAACCGGCCGTTGGTTCGACGTCGATGCCTGTGCCGAGCACGCAGGCGGTCTGATTGACAGACTGCGCACCTGAATCGTCTCCGAGTCGAAGGACCCTGGACGGCTCGAGTCAGTGGTGGCACACCTGCTCGAAGGTGAGGCCGATCACGACGTCCCTGCCAGCAGAGGGGCAAGTGACGACCCGGAGACCTCCGCCGGGGTCGCCGTGCCTCGGTAGACCTCGATGGCGTGCAAGAAGGCGGTACCGATCATTCCCGACGGCCAGAACGGTGGGATTCCACCGCCGTAGTAGCCGCCGAAGTTGACGGTCGACACCGTGATCCTCACTGCCTTCGCATCGATCGCAGAAAAGACCAGCTGCACCTGATGGTGTCGGTACTGGCCAACCACCGATGCCACCTTGTCCCAGGCTCCACTCGGCTCTTCGACCGAGAGGCCATAGTTGCGCACGCTTGTCGCCGTGCTACCCACGGACTGCGTGTCAACGATCACCCGGTTGACGACAGCCGTGTCCGGCAACGTGACCGTCAGCTGTGGTGTCACGTCGTTGCGCGTCGAACTCCACCCCACCCCGGTCGTCGTGCCAGTCACGGCTTCTGACGCCTTTCCCGACGAGGATGTGGCCGAGGCCCCGTGGCTGGAAGCCAGGTCGGGCCCGTATGCCTCGGTGGGAAGGACGGACAGTGAGATTCCCGTCGGAAAGGACAGATAGGCGACCTGATCGGATATGGCCAGGCGGTAAGGGTGGCCCGACGCCACCGAGCGGCGGACGACTAGGCCGTACTCCGAAGTGATCGTTATCGGGACCGTCCCGCCACCGGGCTTTGTGAACGTGACCGACCCGTTGGTGGACAGTCCATCCGACCAAATAGCGGCAACGTTGGTGGACGAAGTTGAACCCGGCCCGAAGTTTGCCTCGTACGTCGTAGGGATCCCGGTGTTGCTCAGACCCACAAAGGGACGACCGCCTATCTCGCTGGCGTTGGTCATGGTGGCGAGCGCGGCCGGTTTAACGTAATCGTCCGTGTTCACTGCCTGGATCAACGAGAACGACGTGCCCTGGTCGAAGTTGCCTTCGCTGAAGAAGTAGTTCCACACCGGGATACCGAGGACTTTCTGCCAGATCATGGCTCTGGCCACGGCATCAGCCTGGTGCAGATAGTTGTAGTCCCCATCGGACCACCAGCCAACTTCGGTGAACCACAAGGGCTTTGAGCCGATGAGAGCCTCGAGGCTCTTGATCTGGGCGACCTCTCCCCACTCCTCGAAGGCATCGTTGTTGCCCGGATAGGGATGGACCGACGCCACGTCGAGCGCCTGGAGCCCTCCGGCATCGACCAGCTGTCGCCACCAGCCCATCGGTATGTTCAGCGACGAGCCACCGACCACCGTTGAGGTTGTGCCCGGTTCGACCGATTTGACCGCCGCATAGAACGGTTCGAGAACCTTCGATACGTATTGGCCAGCGTCGGCCCAGCCGGTGTTGTTCGGCTCGTTCCACGGTTCCCAAGTGGTTACCGGGGCACACTGCCCACAGCCAGGGGGTGGGGTGGCGTAATAGGCCACCAGCTTGGCAATGTCACTCTCCCAGAGGCCGCTGTTGACGAGGGCCGTGGACACAGCATCCCCGCCACTCACCTGGACCCAGTACGTCACATGGTCGGCCAGTGCCTGTGCCGCCACTCGGAAGTCGTCGTTCGAGGTGTTGGCGAAGGTCATGGCCGACGGCCCGCAGGTGGCCGCTGTCGGCGCCGACGCCGAGCAGGCGGGAAGAATGGAGTTCCAGTCCACCACCTGGCTGGACCGGAAGCCGTTCAGTCCGAGTTGCGCGTTGAGCGCGACTCCCCGACTGTCGGCCGGGCCGCCGCCGTCAATCCCCACCGGCAGGGTCGAAAAGTCCAGTGCGTCTCCCGGCGCCCCGACCGTGTAGGGAAGGCAGGTCGTCCCAAGCCTCGTTGGCGGTGAGGTCGAGGTGTCGAAGAGCGATGCCTGGACGAGATAGGGACCGGGCTGTTGGTCAGCGATCGGGATCGTCAACGACACATTGTCCAGCCCCTTCGCACTCGTGGGCAGCTCGATGGTCTTGGCGACCGGCACCGTCTCGGCTGTGAGCGTCTGGTCATTCTCGATCGCGTAGGTCAGCCTCAGATGGGCAGCCTGCGATGTCCACCAAGGATCGAATGAAGCAGACACCGAGGGCGTCGTCCCGTCGGCGAAGTAGTTGGCCGTTGCCGTCGACGAGAGCCCCGCGCCCCAGCCGAGCGAGTCGATCGGCACATGGGCACCATTCAAGTAGGTCTTCAGAGTGGTGAGTGAGATCGAAGAGATGTTGTCGGCCGTGTCGTCGAATGGTGCGCCACCTCGGAAATACAGAGTCGATCCTTCGAGATAGAGCCCATAGCCAGCCATGGCCAGCTCGTCTCCGATCGTGGTCGAGGTCTGCAGATGGCCGTCGGGCGTAGTCGCTTCGATGGTATTCAGTGGATCGGCCGAATAGATGGTCCCGTCATCACCCTGGACCGCCTGGGCCGGATAGTAGAACTGCGCACCGGATCCCGTGTGCACGCCGTCACCTTCGATCCGTGAGGATCCGAAGCGGGACAGGACCTTGCCGGAGGCGTCCAGGGTGGTGACGTACCCGTCGCCGGTGGCCAGCAGGTGCCCATTCGACAGCTGCGTGACGTATCCGCCGTTGTCGACATAGGGGAACTGACGCGTTATGGCTCCTGTTTGCGAGTTCAACACGTCACTCGAGGACCGGTTCTGATCGATGCTGACGACGAGGGCGAAGGAAGGACCCGAGCCGATGGCGAACAGTCCGGTGGGATTCCCACCGTGGGGGTCGACCGACCAGAGCAGCTTGCCCGCGGACGAGAACTTGTCCACCGTCTTGCCGGCGTAACCAGCGATGTAGATGTCCCCATCGGGGGCCACGACCGGCTGGCTGATCTGGTTGCCGCCGACAAGCTGGCCGGGCAGGGCGAATGATCCGAGGTGAGAGCCGGAGAGCGAATAGGTGACGAGGCTGGCGCCGGTGTTGACGTAGAGCTTGCTCGCAGTGGCCGAGAAGTTGGCCACCCCGGTCGAAGGCGTGACCACTGTTCGAATCGGACTGGCCGGGTAGATGGGCTTCGGACCGAGGTTTTCCGCCGGATCGGGAGCGGTGCAGATAGGACTGATCGTGTCCCCTGTCGGTGCGGCCACGCTGCCTTGGAGATGACCGGACGAACCTGCGCCAGCGGCGCCCGCTCTCGGGGCGAATCCGGCAATCGTAACCGCCACGAGCGAGGCGACCGCCAGCACCCGTCCGGCCCTTTCGACATTCGAGCGCCTGACTCTGGGAAGAAGGCGCATCACCGCACAAGTGTGGCCGCTAGCGGACAGCCAGGGGGTTCACCCATCGCTGCGCATCATCGATCGCCTGGGCTGGCGACCGGGAGGGTCCGACTTCTCCGTCCCGGGGCTGGCTCGTGCAGGGCAAACCTCAGGAGAGGCGGTCAATCGCTCTTCGGGCGATCGGAGATGTCGATGGCGAACCAGACCGTCCTGTCACACTCCATTCAACGCCGCCCAGAGCACATACAGCGTGCCATGCACCAGGTGCAGCACCTTCGTCAGTAGAGTCCTTGACACATGGTCAACCCCGTTCCTCGCCCGACCGCCATTCAACTTCCACGCACGACAGACAACGCTCACCGGACTGCTCGGTGAAAGTCCCTGACGGGGTGCCGGGCCGTGCCCTCGGTTCAATCCAGGGCTGAGACGTTGGTCCCAGCCACCTTCTCCGATTTCTTCGCAGCGTCCGCCGGCGTGGCCGGTGCCCTCATCGGCCTGCTCTTCGTGGCCATCTCCGTGGCTCCAGCTGCGTCGAAGCCGGACCAACGGGTGGACCTCGACATCAGGGCCGGGGTGGCGTTCTCAGCGCTCACCGATGCCCTCGTCGTCTCCCTGTTCGCCCTCATCCCCGGCATCGACCTGGCGGTGCCGGCCATCGTTGTCGCTGCGGCGGGATTCACCTCGTGCGTCGCTCTCGGCATCCTCTTGGTGCGGGCTGAGAGCGCCGACCATCGCAGCCAACTGCGCCTTCTAACTCTTCAAGCAGCGGCATTCATCTATCAACTCGTCGTCGGAGTCCAGCTCCTCGATCATCCCGGTGAACAGTCCTACGTCCGGACCCTGGCCATCCTCACGACTGTTTTCTTCATAGTCGGCATCGCCCGTGCCTGGCAGTTGATCGGTGCGAGAGACACGGGCCTGTTGCGAGCCGTCGCCGAGGTGCTCCGCCAACGGAACCCGTCGACGAACGACGAAGCGGTGGCGGGGCCTCCCGCGAACAGATCCACTTAGATTCCCGGCAATCCGCGGCTAACGGGTGAGTCTTACGGGAAGCTTCTTGTATCCGTTGTTCAGATTCGAGCGGATCCGCACCGGGGTACCCACCAGCTCCATTCGAGAGAACCGAGCCAACAGCTCTTCGAAGAAGACCCGACCTTCCAACCGGGCCAGATGGACTCCCAGGCAGTGGTGCTCGGCAATGCCAAAGGCCAGGTGGGGGTTGGGGCGTCGATGGATGTCGAACCGCTGAGAGTCGGTGAAGAGATCCTCGTCCCGGTTGGCCGACGTGTAGTACATCGCCACCTTGTCGCCTGCTTTGATCTCAACTCCGCGAAGTTCGGTGTCGCAAAGGGCGGTCCGACGGAAGTAGTGCAGAGGATTGGCCCACCGCAACATCTCTTCGACTGCGCCGGGTATGAGGCTCGGATCGGCACGGAGTTCGGCAAGCTGCTCAGGGTGGTCGAGGAGAGCAAGAAGCCCCGAGGAGAGCATTGTCTTGGTCGTGTCGTTCCCCGCTGTCACAAGCTGAACGAAGAACGTCCCAAACTCGACGTCATCCATCAGATGGCCGGCGAACTCAGTTCCGAGGATGATTGAGGTGAGGTCGGGACTCGGCTCCTCGGCCCGTCGCTTCTGAGCGAGCTGGATGGCGTACAGGGCCATCTCGATACTGGAAGAACCGGGGTCCTCGGTGGCGTAATCGCTGTCCTGGCCGCTGGTATTCTGCTCGGCCAGCTGGTGGATGTAAGGCCAGTCCTCCGCCGGCAAGCCCATCAACTGGCCGATCACCCGGGTAGGCAGGTCGGCGGTCACATCGTGGACGAACTCGATCTCGGACGATGTGTCGACCCGCTCCATGAGGTCAACGCACGTCTGGCGAATCTGGCCCTCGAGTCGATCGATCACGGTCTTGCGGAAATGGGGGGCCACCGGTTTGCGATAGTCCAGATGCTTCGGTGGATCCATAGCCAGGAGCATCCCCCGCATGGCCTCGACCTGCTCAGGGCTCAGCGTCTCGATCACGACACCGCCCTCGCTCGCCGAGAACACACCGGAGTTGCGGGCGGCATAGACGACATCGGCATGCCGAAGGAGGGCCCAGAACCCCGAGCCGTCATCCATCTCCTGGAAATGGACTGGGTCATCGCGGCGCATCTCGGCGAGGGCCTCGTGGGGGGCGCCGTTGACGAAGGTGTCTGGATCGCTCAGGTCGATGGCCACCTCAACCCACGAGCACGTTCGGCTTCGCGAAGCCCTCGGCCTCGCATAGGGCCTCGTAGGCGGCGAGACTCCCTGCGCCGTCGAACACACTCTCCACGTTGCCGTCGGCGTCGAGGTTCAAGTTGGCCCCGTACATCTGGAACCAGACCTGGGTATTGTCCTCCGTGCACTGGAGGGTGTGCACGGACCCCGCCGGCTCGTAGAGGAACGAGCCGGCCCTGTTCACGTACTCGTACTCTCTGTACTTCCAGGCCCCAGAGGTGGTGTAGGCGTAGACCGGTCCGGTGTGACGATGGGTCTGGACCTCGTAGCCGGCCTGGAAAATGTTCTCCACGATCCACAGGCCCTCTTCAGGCTTGACCTGGATGACCTTCAGCTTGTTCCCGCCGCCGATCTCCACAAAGGGCAGGTCGTTCGCTCCGATATGGACGGCATTCGGGACTGTCTCGACGGTGGTCATGGTTTCATCTACCTTTACCTGCTGGTGACCAGTCTGTCGAAGGGGCACACCCGGCTACCGGCCCAACTGTGGGCTTGGGGTCGAGCTCGACAGAGCGGTACGCCTTCATAGGAAATCCCCCGAGAGTCATCTAAACATAAACAGCCACCGGTGGGTATGGGCAACGGACAAGGCCCGCTCAGGGGATGAGCACGATCTTTCCCCGTGTATGGCGTTGCTCGAGCTCCTCAAACGCATCCCTCACCTCGTCGAGGGTGTAGGTGGCGGCAATGGGAACCTCGATTGCCCCAGAGGCCGCCAACCCAGCCATCTCCGCCAGCACCTCCGGCGTCGAAGCGGTGGCGCTCCCATCGGTCTTCGCCCCGAGCGCCTCGGCCAGCTCATAAGAGATGATCGTCTCGATCCGGTCATGAGGGACTCCGAGGTCGGCGGCGAGCTGCACATATTCGGGCCCAAACAGGTCGATGAAGGCTTGGATGCCGTTGGGCGCCGCTGACTCCAGACGCTCGGCAAGACCGTCGCCGTAGGGAATGGTCTCGACTCCGTGGCCCCGTAACCAGTCCGCATTGAGGGGCGAGGCGATACCAAGCACCCGGGCGCCCTTCAGCCTCAACAGCTGCACAACGATGGTCCCCACTCCCCCGGCGGCGGCCGACACGGCAACCGTCTCCTCTGGCCGGATATCGACGGCACGCACGGCGGCATAGGCGGTACAAGCGACGACAGACAACGAGCCTGCCACCTCCCAGCTCAGCTGAGGCGGCTTGCGGATCAGCTGGCCCACCGGAACAGAGACGTGGGTGGCGTGACTGGATCTCTCCCAGGAAAAGCCGAGGACCTCGTCACCCACGGCGAACTCTTCGACATCAGCGCCGATCGCACTCACGACGCCAGCCAGATCACTTCCTTCGCCTGATGGGAACGTCGCCGGGAACCGATCTTCGAGCGCACCAGTTCGAATCGAAGCCTCTCC
>Ga0182030_10022437_pt1 | contig 11745 bp, 14 predicted proteins | sample 812S3MmetaG_FD_121299 | JGI IMG/M metagenome (GOLD analysis project Ga0182030, IMG submission 121299) | Permafrost microbial communities from Stordalen Mire, Sweden - 812S3M metaG (Illumina Assembly) | ecosystem: Environmental > Terrestrial > Soil > Wetlands > Permafrost | place: Sweden... | reverse complement strand
CGCGGTCTTCGGTACTATTACTCTTCCATAAAGCTCGGAGCGGATCCCAGAATGCACCAAGTCCTTCATCATAAGCGTTTCCGTTCTGCGAAATGATGGCCTGGACGGCCTCTGGTCTGTGCAATGCGATGCGCAAAGCTGTCGGTGCGCCGTAGTCAAAGATGTAGACGGAGAATTTCCTAATGTTGAGGGCGTCGAGGAACGCTTCGATGCTGGTTGCAAGATTGTCGAAGGTGTAGGTGTACTTGCGGGTTTCAGGAACTTTTGTGAATCCAAACCCAGGGAGATCTGGAGCCAGGACATGGTATTCTTGACTCAGTAGAGGGATGAGGTTTCGGTACTGGTGAGATGAACTTGGGAAGCCATGGAGGAGGAGAATTGTAGGAGCATCCTTTGACCCCGCCTCTCTGTAGAATATGTTCAAGCCATCGGCCTCGATGGTTTTAACAGTAGTGCTGGCCATTTCAGAAATTTTATGAAAATCGATCGTATAATATGTAGTTAGGATGAATATCGAGATGGAAGTAAAAGCTTGACCACAGGTCTACTTATACTTTCTCTGAAACCAGACAGTAGCATTAGAGAATGCATGATGTAGGGTTCCATCTTTTGTCAGCGGGTAGCATTGACGATCCGGGAGTTATTTGGAATCGCTGAGAGTAGAATTCAAGATTCAAAGTGCTGTCTTGCTTCTACTACACTAAACCTGCATGCAATTGTCGGCGATCTCAATTGACCAAGAACTATCCCCGCCTTTGGTTGGACGAGGCTATAGCCTCATACGAATTTGGACATAACCGGAAGCTCTTCATTTGTCAGAACAGAACGTCGTTCACAAGGCGTCAGCCTGCAAAGCTGGTGAGTAAGCGCGATTTCAAATCCCGAGACGCTTAAGCCACACGACTTCCGCGGCATCTGTATTGCACGTACAGAAGCATTATGGTTCAAAAATAGCTCAACTGTGAACGCATTTGTGGTCAAATAGAACGTAGCTTGACGTGACATGGAAGACCTCCGTCCATTGGCAATGTCAGACTATTCTTGCTTATTCTCTCCTTGTCGTCGAAAGCTTGGAAGTCAAACTTTGAAACTAGGGTAGCGATGACTTGAACTGCTACTAATTCGGCCATTTTCTTTCCCAGGCACATTCGCGATCCTCCATTGAACACTGGAAATTCGAATGCGGTCTTTGAAATCAGGTTCCCACCCTCAATCCAACGCTCGGGTCTGAATTCGCCAGAATCTTCACCCCAAATTAGCTTTGATCTGTTCATGGCCCAAGTACACCAGACAAGAACTGCATTTTTAGGCAGATATGTGCCATCTGGCAATGTAGTTGATTGTTCACACTGTTTGAGCTCAAACGGTACTGGTGGATAGAATCGCAATGCTTCGTAGAAAACTGCTGTGGCGTATGGCATGGAAGAAGGCAGAAAATTAGCACTCTCTCTCGAATTTTGACGTGAAACTATAGATCTAATCTCGCTTCGAATCGACTCAACCGCACGTGGATTACGCATGAGAAGATAGAACGTCCAAGTCAATGCTTGGGCTGTGGTATCTCTTCCTGGTGATATTTAGCGAAGCTGATGGTATACCCAAATACAGAAGCTTACCGGCGGACAGATAATTGAGAGCAGCATCTGCAACCATTTCATGGTCATTGATCGAGTCCAGCAGAGAATTTATCAGACTGCCCGATATCCCCTCAAATGTCTTTGAATCACCCATGGAGACTGCTTTATCGATCTTCTTGTCCGTTCTAAATTTCACCGCATTTGCAACGATAACTGACCCAAAGTCTTTCACATTCGCGACCGAGTTCCTGAAATGTGATCCAAAGAATATCTCAGTGAGTTGCCAGAACGGATTTTGAAATCTTTCTCCAGTTTTTCCCGATGCGTAATCAAAGGATTGAGAAAATGGGTCTGAATTATGCACATCCATCTATACACATATTAGCCAAATACCCGGTGCTTTAGAGCTTTAACAGCTGAAGAGCTCACGTCATACGCCATCCGGCCCATTAGCTGTGTGGTCAATTCATGGAAAATCTCCTCAAGATCAACTACAGAATTTCCAATCGAATCTTTAAGAACCTGAACGCTCTCGGTCAGGTACTTGGGGAGAGCAACATCAGTGAGAACTCTCAAGTTTGAGGTACTCAGGAAATGCAAGCCCGCCTTTCTTTGCACCTTCCAAAGCTCTCCGTCGGCGTTGATGATGCCATTTCCTATCATGCATCAGCCAGTTCGAAGTCTACAGAATCATTTTGGCTCACCGAATAAATCCCAAGACCGTCTTTTGAAGAAGTCTCCTTTTGCAAACATGCCTTCATTCTTGAGCACATACTCGAGATTCTTCGGGTCATTGATCACAACTCCAGGAGGTAAAGTTGGGACCGAGATCTGAAATGTCTCAAATCCAAAAATTTGTTCACATTTCACGAACCATGAGAACAATTTATGACGATCTTGAAGAAAAAGCAGCCCATTTCCAGCAAGGGGTAATGTATTTGGGGGCCACCTTTCATGATTTCAAAGTCAGCCAGCGGTCTGGACCACTCGAGAACTACTATCAATACGAAAAGAGAAAAATGCCACACTCGAAGCAGTCGACTACTGCCTAGGAAAATATAGCTTTGGAAACTACCAACCTCAGACGCACGCCATCTCGCCTGATCTTCGCACCTCTAAACACGTAGAACACAATGAATGCTACGAAAGCGATCGTGACAGTAATCGTGGCCTCATGCATTTCTTGAAAATAAAAATAATAAAAAAGAGAAAGAAGAAGCACGAGGTAAAGATGAAGTGGACCAGGGGACGAGGAACTCCAAGCGGTTTAGCGCGAAATGTCATTCACGCTTGCAGCCTTGTTTCAAGTGTCAGCCGTGCGCCATCATATGCTCGATGACAGCTTCTTATTTTTTTCTTCTTCTTCTTCACTACCAAAGGACCTCAAAATGGGTTTAATATGCCCAAGGATACATTTCTTCGAGATTGATGATCAGCCATGGTATACTTCCTCGTGACCCCAATTAGAACCTCAAACTAAAGATATCAGGTTTCCTCAATACCTCCGCGAAAAGGTTCAATCCTCGCTCACACTTCTCTGGCAATTTCGTGCGCCCTTATTGCAGAAGGCTTCACCAGCGCAGATGGTGGCTACTACACTCAACCGGACTCTCTCCGACAATGTCACAAGCTATACATATGTCGATTTTTGCGCCGGCGCAGGAGGTCCCACACCCTTCATTGAGAAGAACCTGAATGCCCAACTTTCTTCACGCATTCCTCCATCCCCATTCACAGCCAATGACAAACCCAATGGCCTTACACCACGATCACCACAGGCTGCCGTCCACAACATTGATTCTGTGAAGTTCGTATTGACGGACTTACACCCACATATCCCGGATTGGACAGAGGCATCCAAACGCAGCGAGAACCTGAGCTTCGTCTCTGAACCAGTTGATGCTGCCAATGCACCTGCACATTTGAACGGCAAAGATGGCAAGAAAATCTTCAGATTGTATAACCTAGCTTTCCACCATTTTGACAATAATCTGGGCTCGGACATACTACGAAACACTCTTGAGACTGCGGATGGATTTGGGTATGTCTCTATTTTCTACCCACAGCAGTAACTAATATACGTATAGCATCTTTGAGCTTCAAGAAAGAACTATCTCGTCTCTCATCACGATCTTTGCTATGGGTCTATTAATGTTTATTATCACGCCTTTCTATTTCTGGAGATCACCAGGACATATCTTTTTCACCTATATAATACCCATCATACCTTTCGTCCTGGTCTTTGACGGATATGTCTCATCGCTGCGAACCAGAAGCGCAGAAGAGGTACAGGATTTGATGGAGAAATGCGGGGCATCTTGTGATGGTTGGACTGTCAAAAGTGGCCACGAACAACATACGTTCCCAACGGGGTATCTGACGTGGTTTATTGCTACCAAAGAATAATTAGTATAGGGCTAATTCATAGAGACAATAGAGGTGCGTATAATCAACTGAATGATCGTCATGAGATACTTCTTCATCTCAAATCCATTTCCCGTCCGCTCTGCCAAAAAAAAAAAAAGGCTTGACCTCCAAATGAGATTATGTTCGGCAGTCATTGCTTCGATTCTTCAAGATCTAATATTTAAAGCTCATATATTTCTCAAGTTTCGTAATTCTACAGATTTCAGACTTATCTTAATTCATGCTTCTTGATGGCTCAAAATCTTCGAGAAATTATGCTTGGCTTTGCTCATCTTAATTGCTTAATTGCCATTGCACCCTCGACGTTTCTCTGAGTTTGCCCTCTTGTTACCGCAAATCGCGTCCCAGGTCATATCGCGAAAATAAGTGGAAGCCTTGGCTCTCATAACATGGCAAAAGTATTATCCTTCCCATCACTATCATCTTTCATCCCCGGGATTCTCAGCTTCAGAGCAAGCAGATCCTCCTCCCGCTCTTCCGCACGATAAGACTTTGCAAGAAGCTCCGCAATAGCAATTGTCCTTGGGTTATCCATCGTCAACACTTTTGTCTGTTCAATAATATCAAGCAACTTCCTACACCCTTCTTCAGTCTCTTCCGATCGTCCTAGTTTCGCTTGGACGTGTACATATCCCGACATGGCATGTATCCAATCCGGATGATCTGCAGGAATACGAGTGATGAGTGCTCTGAGCAGGATTTCAGTCTCGCCCCATCGTTTACAGAGACCGTAGGCGCGAGCTAGGTTTGACTTTGTCATGAACATACCAACGTGGTCCTCGCCAAGGTTGCGGATTATAACGGGAATCATATCTTCGAGCATCAAGACTGCTTTCTCGGGGTATCCTCGATCACACATTATTTTTGACAAATCGTTAATGGACCATAGTGTGTAAGCATGCTCTTCACCCAATACTTTTTTGCGGGACTCGACAACGTTGCTTACTACTCTTTGGGCAATTTTCAAATTACCCAGAGCGCGATAACACATTCCGAGCTCGTTCCTGGCCATTAGCGTGTCCGGATGATCGGGACCGAAGAATAGTTTTCGCTTTTTGATGACGAGGACGAGCATTTCTTTGCTTTTCATACAGTCTCCTAGGTGGAGATATGTGCGAGCAAGGTTGAACATTGCATCTAGGGTGATCGGATCATCTGGCCCAAAGTGTTGCGTGAGCCCAGCAACCGACCTCTCTCCAGTCCTCTTTGACAAATCCCTCTTGCCGGCAAGCCATAGAGTCAGAGTCAAGTCTTTTAAGGCCATGCAATATGAGACGTGATTTGGGAGCCATGGAGGCCATGTTGTCCAATCTGCTAATGATGGTCTTGACCACCATCTTGATTTCAAAACTTGGGCCTGAACCTCCAGAGCGGGTTTAACCTCAAATAAGTTCCAGTAAATAAATCCCAGACTAGATTGGGCTTCTAGGGTATCCTCGTGACGTTTACCTAGCTTCACTGCTCTTAGACTTACAACTTGCTTTTGCAGAGTTCGCGCTTCTTTCCAGAGACCATTCTCAGCATAGACAAATGCGAATCTAGCAACCTCAGCTGCTTGCCTGGCACTCTCGGGAAAGGATGGATAGAGCGAATTTAAAGCGCGGAGACATGAGTCAATGTGAGGTAGAAGGAGCCTCCGAAATTCTCGTCCGGATACCTCCAGGTTTGGGGAGATGCATCCTGCAAGAACTGACGCTGTACATCCTGCCCACTGCTTTTGCTCAAGAAGAGAAAGCCGACCTCGAGCCCAAGCATGAACCACTGGATGTAACGAGCAGAATCCCTTGTCATGGTCATGAATTTCATGATCAATGATCGAATAGTCACACAAAACGCGCAAGGCTCTTCGAATGCGCGCATGAGATTCCTCGTCCCACACCGATGTGCTCTGAAGGATTGCAGGTGGATCTACTAGTTTTGATTCAGTCCCGTTGGCAGCGTTCCAGTATGTTCTAAAAATAATCTCTGGGATGGACTCGAAGTGCATGAACGCAAAAATATGCATAATATCCACCGCATCTTGGTAATCGATTGACTTGCGGCTAGCTATTTTTTGAAAAGGGATTTCCCAGGTAGTGATAATATTGGCATCGTCCACAGTGCGGATGTGGGGATAGCTAAGCATTTTCTTACGATGGCCTAGGTAGAAGTGTAGGTATTTCTCTAAAGTGTATATCTTTCGTCGAATAGTTGCACCAGCGTGGGTGAGCGCGAGGGCCAGGTACCCCAATTCTGAGGCAATTCCAAGGGCTAATTTTCGACTTTGGCCTTTCTCATCTCCTTGATTCTCCAACACGTGTGCTGATTTAAGAAGGAGAGTTATAGCCTCTTCCGGATCCATTCCCCGAAAATGAAAATGTCCAGCTTTAGCGTGCTCGATAGTCTCAGGGTTGCGAGTTGTGATCAAAATATGGCCATTTCCCCCAATGGGAAAATATTTCGATACGTCCATATCTGGGTCATCGGCGTTGTCAATTACAAGAAACCAGGGCTCTGTACAGTTAGACAACCAGTGCATGCCAGCGGCAAAAGTTGCACCTTTTCCGGCTTGTTGTCCTAGGTAGGCAAAGCCGGCCTCCGCATTTTCTTCATTGCTGGCGTCTATCCAGAATATTCCCCAGTAGCTAATCCATGCGGTCAATTTAAACCTGCAAGCTAGAAAGAAGGGTGAGCTCACCTCGAAATATTGTCCTCCAGATACTTTAAGCAAAACTGAGTTTTTCCAGATCCACCTAGGCCGTAAACCACAAATATTTTATGCTCACTCCTCTTAGGTTGATTGCGAGTTGGCCCGAATTTATCCTTCATGATTTTAGCGTGCATTTGCCTTCCGGTGAAATAGTTACTGGAACGGCGTGGAACAATGTATAGTTCGTTCGAATCCGTTGGAGTTATATCGGGAGTATCGGGAAACAGTATGTTTGGAGGCTGAGATTGAAGGATTGTCTCCACTTCTGCGCGGCGCTCCTCCACACGAAGCTGTTGCTCCTGTTTCCATCTCAGACTTATATTTTCAGGTGCGGCTTTGATCGATCGAACAAGGGCTCCAAGTACAACTTGGTACCCGTGATCTCCACGGCCGTTAAACTTTACCATTCCAGAATGAGTAGCCGCGATCCCACACCTTTCAACAGCGTCCCATGCTGGAGCCGCGGACTCAGCATCAACGATATAAGTCCTAGCCTTTCCAACCTTTGTTTCAATTTGCTCCCAGAAATAGTATATGGCAAATTGTTTCATGAGGGGAATAAAATTGTCCGTGATGTCTTGGAGCATCTCAGATTGCTTGAGGAGGCTGAGCATAAACTGACTTGGACCGGTATGATTGTCTTTGCGTGGTATCAAAATAGCTTCTTTGCTCATTCCCTGGTGCGGTGTCCCCAAGAAAATGATAGCATATGTTGAGATGTAAATAGATCGCCGGTGTTCAATATTCTTGGACCGGCTGCTGCTAGAGAGCACCAGGGCTCTTTTGAGCAAGATGCCTCCAAAACCATGGCAGATGAATATGATGGGCCGATTGGATGCATCGGACAGTTCACGCTCTGCGCAGAGCTCGGCAATGAGGCTGTTGGCATAAGGTAGAAGTCGGTCGGTTGTCCCCTCGCCTGGAGACGTAAGGCTTTCAGCCTTGTAGCTATATGTCAACACCCGAGCATTATATTTCTCGTGAGGGAAAAGATCTCGTAGCCATAGTATATTTGATGTGGGTTCTCTCCATGTTTCGATTGCGCCTTCGAAGAGTCCATGAATAGCGACGATACTATAGGATATCTATTAGCACAAAGCTTGGCTTCTGCGGGGCATGGGTCGTACTCCACGGACGCAGGCTTTGAATTCGCATTCGAATGAGCATCTTGGGTAATAGACCAAGAATGTTGCTTAGAGAGCACTTTGATACTCATAGCAGCGAAAGAACATTTTCCTCGAGCTTTTCGGATCCAAGACAAGATGCATGGAGGTGGTGGTAACAATGTCGATGATTGTATTCATGGAATATGGAGGTTGCTTGCGACATAAACAGGGTTTTCTTCCATTGTCTTACCCTATCGGAAGCATCGATAGCGAATGAAACATGCGTCCATCTGCAGCCTTTGTTTCTTTTCAGCCCCCAAGATCGACACCATCCCGCTTACTTTCTGAAGCACAGTACAGTTTTGCGCTGACTCAAACTCTAGAGAAGGGATTCTGGAAGAAAAGACTGCAAAAACCATAAGTTTCCAACGACTATATCATCATCACTTTCGAAATCGCCCCTAGATAATTGCCCTATAGGCTCGAATTGACGTGGTTATACAGAGCTCGCCTGAAGGGGGGGGGTTCCCGTTTTTAGAGCGTGCCTGACATGACTGGGATCGGCTTCGATCCCCGGCACGATGCTTCTCTGATACAGCCAATGGGCAGGGGTGCAATTGTTGGTGTTTCTGCTGAGCGGCAAAGTTAAATAGAGAGAAATAGCTCAGAAGTTCTGCTATGTAACAACGCTTTTACAACTCATTTGAGCAACCCTTTGCTCGGCATTCTGTGAGATGGAGCACTTGTATCTTTATTTGAATACATTGGGCTGTATTCTGGCATTCTTTGCCTACAGCCAATACTCAAAGTATCGCGAGCGCCAGGTACTATCACGAGGCTATCACGCGTTTGAAGCATCGACTGACGAAGAAATCAGTTGGATAGAGCAATTGGCGAGCGTCATGGGTGTCTCCCTCCTCCAAGACTTCAGAATCAAAGGCCTTTTGGTATAGACCGCTTAGAACAAATCTTTCGAGCAAATACGGAATCTCGACTAATGGAATTGTTTTTGTTCCACTTCCGTCAAACTGGATATACCCTCGAGCAAGTATTTCTTGGAACCCCAGCATTTGGAACAGTCGATCCAGCAAATCTTGAAGCAATTCTTTCTACAAATTTCAAAGGTTTGTCTATAGGCTATCTCATATTGGCTGAGTGGGATTGAAAATGCAATGTACTAAAATTTGTAGACTGGAGCATTGGTGCACGTCGACAAATCACTTTCCCGTTCTTTGGAGATGGAATCTTCACTCAGGAGGGAGAAGATTGGAAACACTCACGAGAATTGCTGAGACCGCAATTTCATTTCAAGCAGTATACAAATCTTGAGATATTCAGAGAAGCTGTAGATAATCTCATCGATAACGTTCCTCAAGGAGGCGGGGTTGTCGATCTGCAGCCTCTCTTCTTCCGCTTGACACTCGATGTAACGACAGCGTTCCTCTTTGGGGAATCAATACAAAGCCTTAAACTCCCTGAATCAGCTGGCGAGCAGACATTTGCAGAATCCTTCAATATTGCACAGGACTACGTGGCGAAGAGGTTCCGACTTCTTGATCTTTATTGGCTTATAGGAGGAAAGAGATTCCGAGACGCTTGTAACGACGTTCATCGGTTTGCGGACCAGATTATTGATCGTAATCTTTCTCCAGATGCCGACAGTGACGAGGATATGGAGAACAAATACGTCTTTCTGCGTACTCTTAGCGAAAATGATCCAGCGAGAACAGCGATAAGGGGCCAAATTATCAACATTTTAGTGGCTGGAAGAGACACTACGGCTTGCATGCTCTCATGGACCTTGTGAGCGGACTCCTGAATCTTAGGAAAGAGACATGTTCTAACTTCAATCAGTTTTCATCTAGTTCGGCATCCAAACGTTCTTAAAAAGCTGCGAGAAGAAATAAGTTCTGCATCCCAAAGCAATGCAGAATTCAGTCGAACAGATCTCCGTGATCTGAAATATCTCCAGAATGTTATAAAGGAGAGTCAGTATTCTCATCACTCAGGCTCAAATTTTCACTAATTACTCTAGCACTTCGACTGCATCCTCCTGTCCCCGTGAATAGTCGTGCAGCGCTCAGAACAACAGTACTACCAACAGGAGGCGGTCCAGATAGAAAGTCTCCAGTCCTAGTTCCGAAAGGTACTACGGTGGCTTATAGCGTCTATACGATGCACCGAAGACCTGATCTCTATGGTATGGATGCCGAGTTATATCGTCCGGAACGGTGGGATGAGGATATGCCGCTGAACGCCAATGAGACATATGCTAAATGGGGTTATCTTCCTTTCAATGGCGGACCAAGAATATGCTTAGGAAGTAAGTAGAGCTACCTGGGTGGTAGAAACACTATATGCTAATTTTCAAAGTGGATTTTGCGCTTACAGAAGTTGCGTACACTGTTGTACGAATGATTCAGAAATTTCCCACTATAAAATTGCCAGAGGATGAGCTTGTGGAATTGACGGGCGTAGAAAAGCAGACTATGACTTTGGTCATGTTCAGTACAAAGGGCTGTAGAGTAGAATTGCGTTAGTAGCTAGTAATTTAGTAACATAAAATATGGTCTCGTGTTTTTCAGCGCAAGTAATCACAGGGTTTGAGAAACCGAATTCAATGCCAATCGTTTCTCCAAAACACCAACATTCTCTTGCAGCTTTGAAACGTAGAGTGACCAGATATCTGACCCTTTTGATACCACATACTTGGTAAAATAGAAGTGCTCATGCAGGGATCCGCGCCAGCACAGCCTTGTCCTCGTCACAGCTTTCTGTGGCGTCAACCTATCTTTAACCTCCTCATCACCAAAGTCGTATTCTACAAATTCCACCTCATTAAAGCCATATCTCAATAATGTCTCTCTCTACGCCTCAACAACTATTTGGCCTCCAAGAACTCCACCGTCCCCCGGCCTCCATCCCCATCGAAGTCGAGTAACTCCCCATTTCCCTCCCCTCCCCTTCTCTTCTTATCCGTCTCATACCCTACTAACCTTTCACCAGCATAGTAGCTGTCCATGGCCTCAACGGCCACCGTCTCAACACCTGGACCCATACCTCCAACATATGCTGGCTATCACACCCCTCGTTCCTCCCAAAATACGTACCTAATGCACGAGTCCTGACTTGGGGCTATAATGCGAACATAAGTTCTTTGATGGGCAAGGGAAAGACGACAAGTAAAGAACGGGTATTAGGGCATGCGCAGACACTTATTGCAGAGTTAGTGGCGGAGAGGGAGGTGAGTTCTGTATAGTTTTGGATTTTTGGGTGGAGGGAAATGCTGATGTGAAGGAAACAAAAGCTGGAAGACGCGGTTGACAGACCGATTATATTTCTGTGTCATTCGCTAGGGGGGATTGTTGTTAAACGGGTATGTTATCTTCTAATGTGTAGTTGAGGCATAAGCACTGAGAAACTTCTGACAACCTCTTCTATCACCAGGCACTAACATATTCCGCCTCTCGCACCTCCCCCAAAACCTCCCATCTCAACTCAATTCACCTCTCCACTTTCGGGATCATGTTCTTTGGCACGCCTCACCACGGCACTTCTCACGCAAAACTCCTCTCGTCGCTCCAAAGACTCGCCTCCCTAACCATACCCACACCTCTAGCACAGTTCTCGTCCTCTCTCCTTAGCAATCTTGTCTCCGAATCTGAGACGCTCCAAAACATAACGTCAGACTTCGTCCCTCTTATCCCTAATTATCGGATTATGTTTTTGTGGGAAGCGGAGAAGACGGATTTGAAGTATACGAAGGAGTATGTTGTGGATGAGGCAAGTGCGGCACCGATGGTGGATGGGACGGAGAGGTGTGGGATTACAAAGGATCATAGGGAGATGTGTAGGTTTGGGGGGGAGGAAGAGCAGGGGTTTAGACTAGTGGTTGCGGTGATTAAGAGGTGGTGTAGGGTGGCACCGGATAGTGCTAGGGGAATGT
>Ga0182030_10022436_pt1 | contig 11745 bp, 9 predicted proteins | sample 812S3MmetaG_FD_121299 | JGI IMG/M metagenome (GOLD analysis project Ga0182030, IMG submission 121299) | Permafrost microbial communities from Stordalen Mire, Sweden - 812S3M metaG (Illumina Assembly) | ecosystem: Environmental > Terrestrial > Soil > Wetlands > Permafrost | place: Sweden... | reverse complement strand
GCCGGATTTCTTGAATGAGCCGATGTTAGCCATGTCACTTCTCCTTGCTGTTTTCGAGCTCCGCGACCACCGCGGCCTCGATGGCGATCTGAAAGCCGAAGGCGACCGACGCCGCACCCGTTCGGGCCGAAGCGCAGCGGAGGATGGCGGCGGAGAGACTTACTTGCCTCGCGAGGAATGGGCTTTAGCCCAGGGGAAGAAAGTCTCTCCGCCGCCGTTGCGGTTCAGGCGATCGAGGCGCAGCCGGCCTTCGGCAGATCAAGCCAATGAGAGGCAAGGTGCTCGCGTGCGCTGAACAGCATTTGGGAGACGTGCCAGCTATCGATTGGCCCAGACAAGAAGCCCCTGCATTCCCGGCGAAGGAAAAGAAACCCTGTCGTGCAGAAAGGCGTCCCCATTGTGGTCGAGGAGGCGGAAGCTAGCGCCAATGCCCGTGACCACTGGATTGCAGTCTGCTGAAGAGATGCCCCGGCTCAATCGAAGTGTGCAGGGAATCGCGATATCGCTGTCATGGTGACGGCCGGATCTCCCTGCTGGTCCCAACCCGGAGACGACGGACCCGTGGAGTCACCCGTCCTTGGTCCCTGCCCCCAATCGGTGACTGGGGCCCAGAGTAGCGCCCCCTCCCGGAGCGGGGCCCGGTTGGGATCGACACGCGCGCCCAGGCGGTGCACCCGATGATGATCGCGCCGAAAATGCCAAAAGCCTCCCGCCACCAACCCGAGGGAACACCAATAAGAGCAAGACCGAGGGTTGCATCGTAGCCGGCGCGTGCCGCTGGAAGCGCAAATACCAGCCCAATGACAAGGCGGATAACGGGAGAAAGAGCGATTGAGAAAGCGTACTGCCCGACCACGAGCGTGAAACCGCCCGTGGCGAAGCCAACGACGATGGCGCCGAACGGCCCTATTCCATTTTGATATGCGTAGAGCCCCGCTATCATGCCGACGAAAAACGGCAATGCATGGACAGCCAGCGTGAACAGTGCCCAGCATAGGACACCGAGTCCGACGACGTTGAGAAGAATGCCAATGATGAGCATGGTGATGGGTCCCGTGACAAAGTTTCAGGGGTCGCGCCTTCCACCACCACCGCGGCGCTATCCTTATAAGGATAACCGATCTCGCGCGGGTTTGGAATCCCCTGCGGTCATGATGGGTGAGCAAGGTTTTGGGTTGGAGCAGCTATTGCGAGCGCATCCCGCGTTCGGATCGCCACCGGAGCGCAGAGCGGATAAATCGATGCCGCTCTACCGGTGATGATCTGCTATCCGGTTGAGGAAATGGTGGCGACGCTTACGCGCCGCCGTTGCCGAATTTCCATACGGGGATACCGAGCTTCCGCGCCTTGTCGGCCAAGTTCTCCTGAATGCCGGTGCCTGGGAAGACCATGACGCCGATCGGCAGCACGTCGAGCATCTGATCGTTGCGCTTGAAGGGTGCGGCCTTGGCATGTTTGGTCCAGTCGGGTTTGAAGGCGATTTGCGGAACCTTGCGGTTGGTCGCCCATTTGGCGGCGATCAGTTCCGCGCCCTTTGGTGAACCACCATGAAGCAGCACCATGTCGGGGTGCTTGGCATGAACCTTGTCGAGACGATCCCAGATCAAATGGTGATCGTTGAAGTCGAGCCCGCCCGTCAGGGCGATCTTGGGTCCGGCTGGGAGCATGACCTCGCTTGCAGCGCGGCGTTTGGCCGCAATAAAGTCTCGGGAGTCGATCATCGCCGCGGTAAGCGCGCGGTAGCTGACAAGCGATCCCGATCGGGGACGCCATGACGAGCCGGTTTCGGCCTCGAAGCGCTCGATGGCCTGGTCGCGGAAGAGTTCCAAACAATTGCGGCGCTCTATCAACGTGATGCCCTCGGCCGTCAAGCGCTCGAGTTGCACCGATTGCACCTCGGAGCCATCTTGCTCGCGCTGGCTCTTCCGCTGGGCTTGTTCATTGTCGTCGAGATCGCGTCCGATGCGGTCTGTGGCGCGATGGAACAGACTGACGGTCGACCAGAGCAAATTCTCGAGATCCGTCTCAAGCCGAGTGTCGCTTAGCGTCGCGACCAAGGCGTCGAAGATGTCGGCGACCGCACCGGCGATCATCTTGCCCTCGGGAAGCGGCCTCGGGTCTGGCTCGTCGCTGAAGGGGCGGTAACCGTAAAGCTGCAATTCGCCAAGGAGGTGGTCGGTCGAAGATAAGGCATGCGGTAGTTCGAATTCGGTGTCGTCGTGGTCGGTCATGGGAAGATATCCTTTGCCGGATCGGCCGCGCCCATCGCGGCCTTCGTAGGCGATCACCTGACGGCAGGGGATGCGGACCAGAACCCGAAGCGAAGCGCAGGGCCGAAGCGGCAGCGGAGGATGGCTGCGGTGCGGCTATTTTGCTTCGCGATGCAAAGGCGGTGATTGATCCCATGGCTCTCTTGCACGGATGAACGCCGCCGGCGGAAAATAGCCGCGCCGTAGCCATTGCCGGTCCGAGCCGCCTGCCGTCCGATCGCCCTCTAGAAGGCCGGGCGCGCGGCTCTATTCGACTGCATGGGTATCGCTTCGACTGACCTGTCGAAGTCGATTTGAGAGGAGCGGCGCTTACGCCGTGACGGCAGTCGGCGATTGCAAGAAGCGAGTGACGTCCTGGGGTGTGAGCTGAATGCGCAAGGCTGCCAGGAGACCGTCGATGCCAAAGGTGCACAGATCTTCGTTGAAATCCCCAAGCCGAGGGGACAAGGCGATCGCCTCGATACCGGCCGCTTCGGCGCGTTGCGTCAGTACGGTCACCACCGCATCTCCGGCGGCATCGGCATCGCGGGCAATATAGAGTCTGTGCAGACCCGGCGGCAGCAAGATGGCCGCGAGGTGGTTAGCCGAAAGCGCCGATACCATCGGCAGGGTCGGCAGCACGCAACGCAGCGAAAGCATGGTCTCCAAGCCCTCACCGGCGGCGAGCACGTCAGTCGCCATATCGAATCGGACCGCGTTACCGAGAAGATAACCCATCGCGCGACGGGGCGTTTCGACCGGCGCCTTGCCGTTGCCCGAAGGGTCAAGCCAGGTGCGATGAACGCCGGTGATGACGCCGTTGAGAGTGGTGACGGCAGCGATCAGGGCGGGCCAGGTCTCCGTAGGCAAATGGTGTTCCGGCTTATAGTAGCAGCGGGGATGAAAGCGGAGGCTCGCTGTCTCGCCCAAATGAGAAATCCCGCGCGTGCGAAGATAGGCCTCGGCGATCGTGCCCTGGATCGGTTTTGACATGGCAAATAGCCGTCTTGCCGACTCCGGTGAGCCGACCGGAGCAGGCATGAACGTGGATCTGCGTTCAGGCTCGCGGTCAGGTCGTGGCAAGCACAGAAAACGACGGGCCTCGGCGAGGACGTCGCGAAACTCAACAAGCCCGCAACTGTCACGGATCACGTCGAGCAAATCGCCATGCTCGCCAGTGGCCGCGTCGGTCCATTTGCCAGCGGCACGCGGACCGGCGCTGGGCCCATATAGGCGCACGAACATGGATCGTCCTGGGCTATTGCGAACATCGCCGACGATCCAGTAGCGGCCGACGCGCCGCCCATTGGACAGATAATGACGGCAGACGATTTCAGCGTGTTCTGCAAGCCTGCGCGCGAGATAAGTTGCTTGGGTTGACATGGCAAATCCTCGATACAAAGAAGGCCCGCCGTCGCCGGCGGGCCTTCGAGGGTTACACTCGCTGCTTTTCTACTCAGCCGCGACTGGCGGATACTCTGCTGCGGCTGACCCATCTTCCGCCGGACGCTGCATCTCGGCGATGGCCGTTTCGTATCCGGTCGCCGTCGATTCTTCTCTGGCCGACTCGATCGAAGATGTGGAGCCGGTTGCGGCGGGCGGAGTGGCCACCCAACCGGGCGTGCGCAGCGGCTCCGGCAGCCAGCCGGATCCAGCGAGCAGCCCTTGCGCCCTCTCCGCCATCTCGCCCTTCTTCAGATGCTCGATGAGCTCTGCGGCGCTCTCGCCCTTGGCCTCACGGACCGCCTGCAGGATGCGGGCCTTAGTCACGCGGCCGAAGTAGTTATCGACGGTTGGCGACCAGCCTCCGGCAGCAACGTCAAGCCCGACGGCTTGGGCGATGGAATCGGCATGAGCCAGCGCTCGCGGCCGCCGATTCCAGGGCTCATAGACCGCATTGACGCTGAGCGCGATGCAATGAGCGAACAGCGCCTGGCGGCTGTCGGGATCGAATCCGGCGAGCGCATCCCAGAGCTCGGCCGACTCGCGCGGGAGCTGCTCGGACCAGCACCGGTGCCGCTCGTCGACAGCCTTGGCGATCGCGGTGTCGTTCAGACCCGGCGCCTGGCTGCTGAAGACCACACTTTTCACGTCGATATCAAAGCAAGACTCGGACGTGTAGCGGTAGAAGAGCTTCAAGCAGAGCACATGCAATGCGGCCAGGAACGCCACATCAGGGTTCTGAGCAAGCGCATCGCGTAAGGCCAGCGTGCGACACGTCGTAAGCTCGGTCATCAGCCGGTCAGGGATCGGCTTGACGCCCTCCTCTTCCTCCGGTTGCTCATCTGGCGCTGCCGAGCTATCGCTCTGGTCCTCCTGACCTTTCACGAAAGCGGCTTCGCCACCGCTCGAATCCGGATCGTTCCCTGGCTCGGGTTGTGGAACCGCCGGTTCGTCATCGGGGCGGACATAGCCGCGCTCGATCCGTAATGCGCCCGATCCATCGAAGCTGACGAACGCACCGGCACGCGCGACCTCGTTGGGATCATACTTGACCGGCCGCTCGTCGAGCGCGGCAAGAGCTGTCTCGATTTCACCAAGCCGCTGGTCGACTTCTTCGGGGAGTTCTTCGGCCTCCGCATACGCCTGTTCGAGACGGTCGTATTCGGCGCGCAAGGCTTCAACCGTTGCGACCTCCTCTTCGCTCATCGCGACCGGTTCTCCAGAAATGTGGCGCAGTCCATAGGTATGGCCGTAAGGAAAGTCGATCGCGATTTCCAGCCATTTCCAACCCTCAGAACGAACGCTATTCGCCTCGCGCTCGAGCTTGTCGGCAACGAGCCGGTCGAGCAGCACAGGGTTCTGCAGCCATCCGCCGTCGTCCTGCTGGAAAAGATCCCGCATGACGCTGCCACCCGCAGCCTCATAGACTTCGATCCCGACAAATTGCGCACGCTTGTCGGAAGCGCGCACGCCGCCCTCAGTCAGAAGGCGCCTGACGTAATGAGGCTCCTTGTTGTAGGAATGCTGCAGAGCGTCCCACACCTGCTCCTGCCGCTCGTGGTCCGGGTTGACCGTGAACGCCATGAGCTGATCAAGCGTCATGCGGTCTTCGGCATAGATTTCGAGCAACTTCGGTGCGACAGAGGCGAGTTTGAGTCGTTGCTTGACCACCTGGGCGCTGACGAAGAAGGCGGCGGCAATCTCTTCCTCGCTCATTCCTTTTTCGCGCAGGACGAGGAAGGCGCGAAATTGGTCTAGCGGGTGGAGCGGCGCCCGCTGGACATTTTCGGCAAGAGAATCCTCCTCGGCGAGCCCTTCGGTACGCACGACGCAGGGGATTGGCGCGGTACGGGCAAGCCGCTTCTGCTTCACCAGAAGCTCAAGTGCACGATAGCGTCGCCCACCGGCCGGGATTTCGAACATCCCGGTGTCCGCGCCGTCGTCGTCAAGGACCGGCCGCACGGTGAGGCTCTGGAGGAGCGTCCGGCGGGCGATGTCTTCCGCGAGTTCCTCGATCGAGACGCCCGCCTTGATGCGGCGGACATTGGATTGACTCAGCACCAGCCGATTGAAGGGAATGTCCCGGGACTGGCTAAGCGTGATCTTCTGAACCGATTTTGCCATGAGAGTTTTCTCCGCGACGAGCGGCCGAGAGTCTCTCTCGACCTCATGACCCGTCACGAAGCAAAGCGCCGCCCTCTTCCTCTGGAGGGCGGCGCCGAAGAACCGACGCGCAGAAACACCAAGACAAAGTCAGGAGCGTAAAAAGATACGCCGGATGGCCTGCGTCGTGTCAGGCTACCCGGTCGAGCAGCTTCTTCGCCCGCGCCTCGAGATCGAGCCGGGCATCCTGATGGGGTTTGTCGCGCGCGACCGCGGTGATCCCCTGCACGAAATCGAAGATGCTCTCCGGCTTGCGGCCTTCCTCGCAAAAGACCCTCTCGATGATTTTTGCAGTCTCCGACTTGCCGAACCCCCGCTTGCGCAGGAATTCGGTTCGCTCGTCGTCGGTGCGCGCGACAATGCGCTCGCGCGCCGCCTTGATGCCATTGACGAAGGGCATGGGAGAAGAGTTTGCGAAGCGGGTGAGCGCCGGCGCAGCCTCATGGGCGAAGCGTGCGGCGGCATATTTCGAGTGGCGAATGGTGATCTCTTCGAAATCCTCGACGCCCCAGAGATTGCGATTCTGGCACACGGCCCGCAGATAAAAGCTCGCAATTCCCAGCGTCTTGGCGCCGACCTCAGAATTCCAGCAATAGAAGCCCCGAAAATAGAGGTCGGGCGAGCCATCCGGCAGCCTCCCCGCCTCGATCGGATTCAGGTCGTCCACCAGGAACAGAAAGACGTCACGGTCTGAGGCGTACAACGTGGTCGTGCTTTTCGTGACATCGACCCGAGGGTTATAGATGCCAGTCGCCCAGTCGAGCACCCCGGGCACCTTCCAGCGCGTATCACCGGTGCCGTTGCCGGCGATCCGCTGCACGGCAGCGACCAGTTCATGGTCGTAGATGCGGCCATAGTCAGGGCCGGTGACCGCGCGCAGTTCAACGCGCCCTTCTTCGACCTCGAGGGTTTTGATCAATTCGGCGCGGTGCGAGGTGAGCCCGTACTGAAGGTTGATGGCGGCGAGCGGTGCTGGGAGCTGGCGCAAATAGGTGGACGGCGCGCCAACCAGGGTTGTGAGCTGACCGAAGCTCCAGTGGGTCGGCACTAGCGGGACCTCCTCCCCCGGCAGCATCAGTGTCAGCCGCTCCGCGTCGTCGCGGTCGGCTTCGACCCTGATTGCTGCGCTCTCGGCTGTCCGGCTTCGGCTTCGCTCGGCGCGGCTGCGCACCGCGCCGAGGAGTTCTGACAGAGATAGGTACCGCTCGTCCGCCGGCCGTGAGAACCACTCGGATGACACGCGGCCGACGCGCTCACCGCGGCTCACATCCACCTTGTAGCCGCCACGCTCACCGCGATTGGCGTCCAGAACATTCAGCTGGGTCATGGGTTATCTCCATGACGGGCGCCGCGAGCCTCTCTCGTGACTTCCAACCCGTCACGGACCCCGGTCCGAACTCTAACTCTCTAGCGAGCGGAGCGAGAAAGCGCAGTTGCAATCCGCGAACGCGCGACAAGGTCAAAAATAAATGCCAGAGCAATCTCGGCCTTGAGGCACGTCAATGCGACACGCTGTTCGCCGCCGCGGGTGCTGGGAACAGCGCTCGCTTTGGCGGGCTTGTTATGTGGCAATCATGTCACGGCAAAATGTCAATCGCGGTATGGCCCGGCCCATCTCTTCGCTCGAATTCATCCATGATCCCTTTGACAAACGTGGCTCTATTCGGATCGCGAACTAGGCGGTCTCCAAGTCGGAAGCGGCCTTTCGCGGCGGCACGCCTTATCGCGATGCCACGCGGCTTCGCTAATCGGGGCTGCGGCCGTTCCAAGAGGAGCAACTTTCCGTGGCGATTATCGCTAGTGATCGCCGGCACGTCCTTGACCCTTGGTCGGGGTGGCCGCACAGTCGCAGCGCTTCTCCGAAAGGCCTTGATCGTCTCTTGAACACGAAGCCGTTCTGAGAAATAGACGTTCTCATCAGCTCCCGTGAATTGGGCCAGGTTAAGGTCGATTACGTCGCGCGCGTTTGATACAGCCAGCACGCCGCCCTCCGAAGCGACACGGTAGGCTTCAGCGTCACTCCACAACAGGATGGCGCGAGGCGAAATGGGGTAGAGAACAATCAAACCTCGCGAGGCAAACCCGATACCACGGTCGGGGTAGTCCGACACCGGGAGACAGTTGCATTGGACGACCGGATGATCGCTCGTTAAAAAATCTTCTCCCGTGCGATTGACAAGCAAGGTGCAGTCCAAGTCATCGACCAATGGAGTCATCAAGACGTGCTGTCGAATTGAGTCGAATACGGCGTTGACGACCGAGATTGTCACCTTGGACAAAAACTCCAGCATGTCTTTTTGATCGCTTCGCGCATAATGATGATAGAGTATGGCTTTGCCAAACTCATTAGCCATGTGATTTGAGTGTGCCACCGCCGATGCCGTCCGACCGGCTTGAAACATCAAGCAGGTATCAAGCAACTTTCGTTCGTCGGAACCTGCGGGCGGCAGCGCGAATGAAGCGGTGATTTCGTTAAGAAGCCGCACTTGCTCGGCTTCGATTTCCGAAAACCTGTCCTCGTGGGCGGGATCCTTCGTGTAGAAATAATCGCGGGAGCATTGAGACTTGATCGGCGCCCCTTCGATTTCCCGGTCCGATCGAATGTTGTAGAGGCCTATTTGGCGTTCGCTAGCCGAACAGAAGCGTCGCAGATAGCTCCGCGGCACAAAGTGATTGTTCTTTTTCTTTGGGCGATCCGGCACGGCACATGCGCTCTTCTGTAGCGGCGTACCGACTAAGTTGCCGCCAGCGGTGGGAGTCGCAGGCCGGGGCGATAGCTCCCATGGCCGGTTCCTTCAAAGTCCCATTCGTATACGAGAACCGGACCAAGCGCGGGCTGTTTTTGACCGAGGAGAAACGCGAAAGCATTGGGCCCGGCGTAGAAGATATGGGTGGTGGGTCGGGGATCCTCCGAGAGCGTTACTTCGCGGATTTTGGCAAGCAAAGCATCGGCAAGAAGCTGCGCGTGATGCCCACACATGACGCTTCGCCCGGATGCACCGCTAGCCAGGCGAACATGAAGGATGCTGCCAATATCCGGGAGGCACCGCACGTAGGACCGGACATCATTGGTGATGTCGTGCGCGAAGGAAACGGCGATGGCGAGGTCACGACCCGGTGCTACCTGCTCAATTTCAAAGGATAAACCCGGCCAGCTCGGGTTAAACGGCAGATCCGTCGGCGACCAAAACCGCCGCCCGCCGGTGCGCTGCTCGATTTCTACGGTCTTGCCCGATTTCATATTAAGAATGGAGCCGACACCGAACGCCAACGAGACATGCGTATCGAGGATGAGCCTGAGATGATCGGCGTCGCGCGCCGTGTCAAGAACGAACGCCTGGAGCTCTGGAAATACTGCCGCGTTCCACGCCGCCTCATCGCGGATGAAACGCCCGTCGAAATACGGAACGAGGTTAAGCGTGCGGTCCGACCGCGCTTCAAGATTGTCGATCGGGTGCATGAATGAGCGGACACCGATGGAAACGGGGTTGTGCTGATCATGGTGGTCGAACAGTTTTTCTTGCTCGCACATTTCTCGAAACGACGCGCGGTCGAATTCCTTGCGGCCCTGGGCATGCAGCTTGGCAATCAGGTCGTCGTAGAAGAAGCCGGCCTCTGCATTGGGAACGCGGATAAGTCCGGCCGCTGCAAACCGGTCATTGAGCCGTTCGCGCAGGTCTTCGCCGGATTCGAGCCGCTGGGTCACAGCAAGCGTACGCACGACACGGCGAAGCGCCTCATCATCGAGTCCAAGATGCTCGCGCCAAGTCTTCCTAACCTTGCCCATGGCGCTGCCGTCCTTCCCGTCGAACAGTCGGCCAAGATCGAGCGCATGCCATTGCGCGAGGACTATCTTAATTAAAGGGTCTTGGTGGCGCAGCCGCCAATTGGTCACGAGCTTGAAGCGGGCGCCAAGCCCATCGGGGGCATGCTGCTGCTGGGCGTCACGCGCCCGCTGCAAGAATGACACCACTTGCGCCCCTGAAAACCCGGGGTCGATGAGCTCAGCGTACCCGAACTCATCGGGACGGACGTGCCACTTGCATTGAAGATGATCGCGGAGAATGAGACTGCCAGCGTGGTCCTGCGGCGCACGCGCGGGCTCGTAACCGATCAGAACGTCGTCAAACGCCTTGGGGCCGATCTCATAGCCTACGCGTGCGACATTGCCTGTTGGGTCGAGGAGCGAGGCGGCATACAGCCAGAAAAGCCGCGCCTGAAAATCGTCTCCTTGCTTGCGTGCGAGAACAGCTTCCGCCATATGCCTTCTTTCAACTCGTTGGGAAGTACCGGCCCATGATCTGACTCCAAAGCGCGAGGGCTTCGCCAGTCTTGCCCTGCGCGTCCAACCGCACCGCCAGGGATGCGTTCTTCTCCGCGGTGCGCAAGGCGCTGATGGCCTTCTGCACGAGGTCCGGCGTCATCTGGTCGGACACGTGCGGACCGTGACCAGCGGGGTCGGGCCATGGGCCAGAGAGCACAGCCGGCACCGCCGCGAAAAAGCGTTGCACTTCCCGCGCGTAGGTTGTGAATGGCGCATCGACGAGATCGTGGGCCATCACCTCGATGAGGAACGAGGGCTTGATTGGCTTGTCGTTGGAGCGGTTCCACCGCTTCAGCATCTTGACAAGGGGCACCCACTTGCCGCCGAGCGTCTTGTTCTTGGCGGTCGACTTCTCGGCGTGGATTTCCGGATCGGTCTTAATCCACTTGTTGAGGTCGCGATCAGGAATCTCGTAACAGTCGCTGAGTTCGAACGACGGGACAGCGTCAATCGAAAGCACCTTCCCTTCTTCGTCCATGGTGTTCTTCTCGAACTCCACGGTGGCGCAGCGGCGACCGGGATCGACCGCGTCCTTGCCGTACTTTTCGACAAGGCAATCGCGAAACGCGTCCAGCACCTCATGGGGCGGCTTATCGCGCCACTTTTTTTCCTTTTCGCCGAGGACAAAGAAGATATCGACATCCTTCAGCGGCTTGGTCTTTGTGTGCCGGTCATATGAGCCGGTGAGGAAGTCCCGGTCGACGCTGAATTTCGCCCGGATGCAATCGCGGACTTCATTGTGGCGCTTGCTCGCGTTCTTGCGCTCGGTCTCGCTGAGCTCAAGCCGCTGGCGGAAGGTCTCGAATGCTTCGTCGACGCTGATCATTTGTAGTAGGTCATCGAAGCCATGATGTCGGGGGTTGCGATCACGGTGCCGGCTTCACGGGCAACGAGGCCATTGAGCGAGAGGTACGCACTGGCGCTGACACCGGCCACCGATTCTCCGCCGGGCGCCAGCAGGAGAATGCGGTAAATGCAGCCCGGAGGCGGCGCCGCCGACTTCGCGAACGACTGCTGCATGAACTGCCGGTCAAGCCACATTTCGTCGACGCCGTTGCCGTCGTAGCGGATGGGAAAATCCCAGCGCGCAAGCGCTACGGTGGTACCGGGCTTGTAGAACTCGATGATGAACTTCTCCAAGTGACCGGATTCGAGCCACGTGCGGGCGGCGCGGTCGACCCAATCGGACCAGGCGTCCATAAGCGCGATCGGGTTCAGGTTGTGGTACTGAACCAAATTCTTCATCAGGTTGCGCATCTTGTCCGACACAAAGGCGGCGGTATGCGTGCGCGCATAAGCGGAAACATTGGTTGCGGTCATGGTTGGTCCAGAACTTCCCAGTTGATCTTCAGGGCCTGGCCCTGCGCGGAGGCGTTGTCGTCGGCTTCATCAGCATCAGCTGGTGCAGCGGCGGCGTCGTGCACGGTGATGCGCGGTGCCCGGCTTTTCAGCGTGTTGTTCATCCAGCCGACATCGCCGGCCTCCGACGGCGCGGTTATTTGCCACGCGGGCCCGCCGGTCGGATTCCATGTCAGGGGATCAATATCCTTGCCCGCCTCCATCGCG
>Ga0182030_10022435_pt1 | contig 11746 bp, 9 predicted proteins | sample 812S3MmetaG_FD_121299 | JGI IMG/M metagenome (GOLD analysis project Ga0182030, IMG submission 121299) | Permafrost microbial communities from Stordalen Mire, Sweden - 812S3M metaG (Illumina Assembly) | ecosystem: Environmental > Terrestrial > Soil > Wetlands > Permafrost | place: Sweden... | reverse complement strand
TGAGGGAGTAGTCACCTCACCCAGCGTGACGGGCCCGTAAGGCGGTGAGGACGTCGGCGAGCGCAAAGGCGGCGCCGAAGCGCAGCTCGTTCGGCAATCCGCCTCGCGACTCGTTCTGAATCCGGCAATGCAACCGCTGCACGACCACGGGGAACGGATCGAACCCGAAGAAGTAGAGAAACGGCTTGTCGAGGTCCAAAAGGACGGCACCGGCCATGGCGGCCACAGTGGCGGTTCGGGCCGGTCGCTCGACGGCGAGGGCCGCCGAGGCCATCGCCGCCAACCCGAGCACGCCGTCCCGTTTGGCCACGGTCAGGAAGTCCGTGCCCCCTGGTTCAGAAGAGCTGCAGCCCCAGTGGGGTATGGCGTCGAGGACGAGGTGTGACGCCACCCCGACCAGCAGCGCCGTCCCGGGCCGCTTCTTCAGCAGGCGGCCGACGAGCACCCCGGAGAGCACGTGGTTCGTGACGAACACCCGACCACTCTCCCAGAATTCACGGCGCCCTCGATGTCGCGTCTAACCGCGAGACAGCAGTCCGCTCACCAATGACGGCCCGACTTGACGAACCGCGGACGACGCCCCCGGGCTGAATTCGAGTATCAACGCCTTGCGGGTCTGACCGCTGCGATTGGGAGAGGAGCCGTGCGCCGTCCACGGGGTATGGATCGAGAAGTTCCCGACCGAGAGGGGCACGCCGACCGCGGTGACTCCCTCGGTCGCGTCGGCAGGGAGCGAGCCCAGCCGCCACCGCCGCGGACCGAGGCGGTGCCTGGCGAGGACGTTGCGGTGGGACCCCGGAACGAACATCAACGTGCCGGCGTTGCCGGCGTGGTCGTTGAGGGGGATCCAGAAATGCACGGAGCGCTTCGGCGCGCCGAAGGTCGACTTGACAAAGTCTTTGTGCCACTCCACATTTCCTGCTCCGGAGTACTTGTAGACGGCGGCGTCGAAGCGGCACCAGGCCTGCGTGGCCCCGAGGATCGCCGCCGCCATTCCCCGGCAGGTCTCGAGCAGCGGGCAATGGGCCAGCACCGGGTCGAGAGCCGTCAGCCGGTGTACTCGGGCGATCGGTGGCGAGACCTCGCTCGACGGTCCCGGTGCCAGCCGGCGGGGCAAAGTGGGCCAACGGTCATAGAGTCGATCCACTCGCTCCTCGACGAACATGACCTGGTCTTCGGGGAGGACGGGCTCGGCCACGATGAGGAACCCGTCGTCCCTGAACTGGGACAACTGCTCCTGCGTCAGTACCGACGCTCTCGCCCTCGTCTGATTCACTTCTATGGACTGTAGGTCCGACCCCGGGCAAAATCGGGTATTTCGTGCCCTCGACCCTTCACATGCTGCGTGACCTCGGCCTCCGTGCCGAAACGACGCCCCCGGCCGGTGGAGGAATCCGGCATCCACTGGCGCGGGCCGGGTCCGTCATGTTTAATTGCCCGCCGATTGGGGTAATAGGAATTGCACCACTAAGGGGGTGGCACGCATGAACTACGTCTCGGATGGCATCCAGGAGCTCCGGGGACAGCGACAGGGCGTCTGCCACCGTTGCGGATGGCCCGGCATCGTCGGCGAAGTGCACGGACGTGACCGCAGGACCCTAAAGACCGGACGACGTTTTGGCCGTCTGTGCCAGGAATGCGTCAGCGACATCGTGCGGGCGCAGCCCGTCTTCCGATCCACGTACTCGGTCGCGGCAGTCAAGGCAGGCCGCACAGCGGCCAAGGCAGGCCGGATCCGCCAGGTCGCCTGAGCGGCACAAAAGGACCTCCCGTACCAGGTAGCGTCAAGGTTGCAGTCCGGTTGGTCGCAACCACGATCGGGCGCATCTCTTGACTTCCCCAGCTCACGCGGTCATTCTTGAGTTTGGTAGCAGTCGAAAAGGCAAACCTCTCGTGAGGGAGGGACGCAAAGCCACGGGACTTCCTGAGTCCGCCGGGCCGCCGAAGTAGCGATCAACAGGAGCTATTTTCCCAGCGGCTCCCGTTCCAGGGGCGAAAGGGAAAAGTGCGAGACAGCAATCTCCGTCACCAGCGACCCGGAATCTGCCATCGCTGCGGATGGCGAGGCATGGTCGGCAAGGTTCGTCGAGGCGACCGCAAGTACCTGGCATCCGGTCGTGCATTCGGGCGCCTGTGTGACGAGTGCGTCACCGACCTGTTCCATGGTCAGACCGCCCTGCGGAACAGTCCCGGAGTCGGTCACGTGAAGCTGACGGTCGTGCGGACTCGCGATGTCGCCTGAGCATCTGCTGCTCGGATGGTAGGCGGAGGACATCGTCGGCGGACCCACCGGCATCGGCCGCCAGCGTCCATCCGCGCCTGGGAGCCGCCAGCCGGCTGGTCACCTCGCGGGCACGCGGTGACCGTGCGCCCACTACCCGGCGCGGACCTGATCGCCACTCCCGAACACGAGGAGGGCCCAGCGGCCTCGCCGTCCTCAATCGCCCTGTTCAACCAACGTATTGCCGACGAATAGTAGGGTGCGCGACCGCCCCTATCCAAAGTCCGCTTTGAAGGCCGCCAGGCTGTTCGGCGTACTCCCGCCGGTCAGGATGGAATCGCTGGTCCCGTCGTAGTTGAAATAGCTCTCGTACACGACGTCGTTCGCCGGATTCTTCATCCAGGCGGCAAAGTTGTTGACATAGAGAGGGTCGTCCCCCAGCCCGTGTCCGTTGGAGAGAAAGGCGATCCCCCACTCGCAGATCGCGAAGGGTTTGCCCTGCGCTGCTGCGAACGCTCGAGCCACCGTCAAGGCGGGTTGCGTGGTCTCGTTCCACGCGTTGGCCGGCGTCTGAGGCGTGGCCCAACTCTCGTCGTAGGCGTCGACTCCAATCACGTTCACATAGGCGTTTCCCGGGTACGCCAGCGCCACGTTGTAGCCCTGCTCGGTGAATGCGCCAACGTCGGGATTCCAGACAAACTGGAACGCTTCCCCGGGCACGGAGCGCATGGCTGTGACGATCTGGTCAAAGTAGGCGGCGTACTGTGCCTCGGCGGCCGGGGTCTGCGCAGCCCAGTAGGGGAACCAACTGCCGTCGAACTCCCAGCCGAGCCGGAGGTACGCATTGCCCTCCCCGCCCGCCACCAAGGTCTGGGCCAAGGTCACGAAGTAGGAGTTGTAGGCCCCAGTGGCCCCAGTGGCCAGGTTGCCACCCGAATTGGTGGGGATGATGGGCACACCGAGCGATAACGTATAGCCCTTGCCGGCCCAGGCACTGGTCAGCCACGACAGACTGCCCCCGGCCCCGTCCATACCCGACCAGCCGCTGCTTGATGGCAAGTATTCGGTTGCAATTTGCGACCGGGTCCCTGTTGCCGCGTCGAAGGACGCCACCCCGGCCGGGTTGGCGGCGCCCGCATAGACGCCCTGGAGCATCGCACCAGGGGCCACGCCGCCGGCCGTCGGTGTGGGCGTGAGCGTCGGTGTGATTTGGCCTCCGTCGGTTGCCACCAATGTGTAACTAGACCCGCTCACCAGAACACCGAGAACGGTGGTGCTGCCTCCGCCCGTCGATCCGTCGAACTTGGCATCGCCATAGGTGAAGACCCCGCCGTCGCTGGCGACCAGCCAGTAGCCCAGCCCGTCGGAAGTCGGCGCCATGCCGACGATGGGTTTGCTCAGCACCATCGCCCCGGCCGACCCGTAGAACTTGGCATCGCCGAAGGTGAAGATTCCGCCGTCGCTGGCGACCAGCCAGTAGCCCTGGCCGTCGGATGTGGCCGCCATCCCGACGATCGGTTGTTTCAGCTGCATCGCTCCGGTCGACCCGTAGAACTTGGCGTCGCCGAAGGTGAAGATTCCGCCGTCGCTGGCGACCAGCCGGTAGCCCTTCCCATCGGGTGTCGCGGCCATGCCGACGATCGGTCGATTCAGTTGAATCGCTCCGGTCGACCCGTAGAACCTGGCGTCGCCATAGGAGAAGACTCCCCCGTCGGATGCCACCAGCCAATACCCTTGGCCGTCAGTCGTCGCCGCCATGCCCACAATCGGCTGGGTGAGTTGAATGCCAGAGAGCGCCGGAGACCCGAACGTGGGGGCCCCTCCGTGGGCGGTGACCGAGCCGGCACTCGAAACGGTCCAATAGCCACCCGTTGGGTCGGCGGCCATCAGATAACCCCCGCCATACACAGGAGATGCAGCGGCCACTCCATTCGTCGTGACGAGCGCCGTTCCAACCGCGCCGGAGGGAATGACTGCTGCGAGGACCCCTACGGCAGCAACGGACAGTGCCAGGCGGCGCCGTGTCCGCGCCGGTTTTGAATGTCGGAACCGTTGAATCCTACGCATGAGTCCTTTCTGGTCTGAAAGGAGACCGCTGGGAATGAACGACTGCCGACATCAGTAGTGCACTCAACGCAGAGAGCCCCGCAACTCTTGATCACGATCTTATAAAAGGCAATTGCCTTCGACACCGTAGGTCCGTGAGCCTAGCCACATCGACGGTGGTCCTGCCAAATCGGAAGCGGGTTTTCCGCCCAATATGACAAATACGTGACGATTCGCAGGTGGCGATCCGACGGTGCGCTACAAGGTGTGTGTGGTATGGATTTCCAGCGTCGCGACCAGCAGAACAATGCCGATAATCACGAGGCCCAGCAGGACGCCTTTCCACCAATGTCGGGCGATCCATTTCGAGTGTCGGATGGGATTCTCAATGAGCACATAGGTGACCGCGGCAAGGGCGAGGGACGCCGGAATGGTCAGCGCCCGCTGCCCGAGAGTAAGGCTCTTTGTCGTTTCCTGTTCGGCGATGGTGAGCACAGGCCAGCTCCAAAGGTACAGGGAGTACGAGAACTTGCCCACCCAGCGGAAGACGAAGGTCCCGAGTAGGAACTCCACGCCCCAGCGGCCGGCCGACATACCTCCGACGATGATGAGCCCTGCACCGACGACAGGTACCAGGGCGGCCCAGCCCGGATACGCCGTGCTGCTGGTGTAGTGAACGCCGGCAAAGATGATGCCGGCCATCCCGAGCCACGTGAGGAACGCTCCAACAGGACGACGAATGCGGAGCCAGTACTGCGTTCCAGCGGTGATGAAGCCTCCCAACGCAAGTTCCCACGCGCGGGTAAGGCTGGAGAGATAGGCACTGTAGGGGGCTGCCGATGTTTCGTGGATCGACCACCACAGCGAGCCCGCGATAACGGCACCCGTAAAGATCATCACCTTGTGGCGAACCGTCACCTTCGGTATCACCAGAAGACTTAGCGCAAGGCCTAACGGGTAGACGAGGTAGAACTGCTCTTCGACTCCGAGCGACCAGTAATTCTGCAGGGGTGACGGGGGGAGCTGGCTGGAGAAATAGTTTGTTCCGATGGAGAGGAAGTGAAAGTTCCCCAAGAACACGGCGCACCAGCGCGCATCGTCCGCGACTTCCGCTCCCCGAACAAATCCCAACCAGTGATAACTGGCCAACACCGTCACCACGAGGACAAGCCCGGCTGCCGGCAGGATTCGTCGGGCACGGCGAGCATAGAAGTCGCCAAACCCGAGCGAGCCGGAGCTCTCGACCTTTCTGAGCAACACCCCCGTGATCACGAAGCCCGAAATGACGTAGAACACATCGACGCCGACAAATCCGCCCGTGAATCCGGCGAGCTTGGTATGGAAGAGAATGACGGCGACGACTGCGACAGCCCGTAATCCCTCGACATCGGGGCGGTACTTCCTATCGCCGAGGAGCGTACCGGCGTCGTCCTCCGTTGCTCCGACATGCCGGCGCCGTGCGTGGGCGGGAGCCGATCTCACGCCGCCGCCTTGTCAGCGATGTAGGGATTGAGCGCAGCCCAAAGAACACCGATCAGATGAAGCGTGTACGTGTTGTCGATGTGGTAACCGTCGATGGTGTACGGAATGATCCCATCGATCACAGCCGGGCACGTCGAGGCGCAGAGCCATGGCGTCTGGTTGATGAATCCGGCGCCGTCGGCCGCAGCCGCGCTCTGGGCGGCGGCGTTGTTGAGATCTACATCCTTGGAAGGAGTGAACGAGCACGACAACAGCGAGCTTGGTCCCTTGGAGAGGCACAGCGTAGGGCTGCTCGCTGAACCAGGTTCGGGAAAGTTGCCCAACACGACGGCCTTCGATGCGGCCGGTAGCGCCTTGAGGAACGCGAGCATGTCCTGCTCCTCTTCTGCCGGTAGCGCATAGTGGACCGGGTCAGCGAGCGCGAGGCTCTCTTCGGATGCCACCACGACGACCTGAGGTTGCAGTGCGTTGATCGTCTTGATCACGAAGCTGTGCCATTTTGTGCACGCGGTCCACGCGGCGTTCGAGAACGTACCGTCGTTGTTGATCCTGTACGTTGCGAGCGGAGCGGGACAGCCCTCCTTGGCGAGGAGGACGAGCTTCACACGAGCACCTGTGGCCACCGCTTCGAAGGCGTCAAGCCACATTTGCGCACGGGAATCTCCGGTGAGAACCAACGTCTCTTTGGCGGACTTGTCGCCGAAGGTGCAATTCCCCACGTTGATGCTTGTGGCGTTGGCTCCCGGTGAGGCACAGTGCCCTGCCTCTTGCATCCCGAAATCGCCCCCGTCGGCCAGAGTGCCGATCGGCGGCTGCACGGAAGCCGGGGCCTTGGTCCTCGTCTCGGCGGCCACAATCTGACGTGTCACCTGGCTGAGCGAGGGATACTCGGAAATTCGCGGCACCGAGCCGTGCGGTCGTGAGGTGGCTCCGGCGTTGCCTGCGATGCTGAGTGCGAGGACCACGAGGCAAAAGCTCAGGCCGCTCGCCCGCCTGACACCTGCCCGCCTCATGTCGTACCCCTTGCTCCGTAGTCGATAATTGGTCGGGCATCGTAATCGGACACAGCGGCGTCCCAGAAAATTCATCTGTTGGGCTGCCCGGAAGGTTACCCAAAGTCGGCCTTGAAGGCAGCCAGGCTATTGGGCGTGGTTCCCCCGGTGAGGATGGAGTCGCTCGTGCCGTCGAAGTTGAAATAGCTTTCGTAGGCGACATTGTTGGCGGGGTTTTTCATCCAGGCCGCGAAGTTGTTGACGTACAGAGGGTCGTCGCCCAGCCCGTGACCGTTGGAGAGAAAGGCGATGCCCCACTCGCAGATCGCGATCGGTTTGCCCTGGGCGGCGGCGAATGATCGAGCCGCTGTCAAGGCGGGCTGCGTGGTCTCGTTCCACGCGTTGGCGGGTGTCTGAGGCGTGACCCAGGTCTCGTCGTAAGCGTCCAGCCCGATCTCGTTCACATAGGCGTTGCCGGGATAGGCCAGCGCCACGTTGTACCCCGACTCGATGAAAGCCCCGACGTCGGGGTTCCAGACGAATTGGAATTTCTCCCCGGCCACCGAGCGCATGGCCGTCACGATCTGGTCGAAGTAGGCCGCGAACTGCGCCTCTGCCGCCGGCGTATCGGCATCCCAGGACGGGTACCAGTTGCCGTCGAACTCCCAGCCGAGCCGGAGGTAGGAGTTCCCCTCCCCCGCCGCCACCAAGGTCTGGGCCAGGGTGACGAAGTAGCTGTTGTAGGCCCCAGTGGCCCCGGCGGCCAGAGTGCCCTGTGCGACTCCCGATGCATCGGTGGGGATGATGGGTACGCCGAGTGACAAGGTGTAGCCCTTTCCCTGCCAGGCGTTGGTCAGCCAGGCCAGGCTGCCTCCGGCCCCGTCCATCCCCGTCCAACCGCTGTTCGAGGGTAGATACTCAGAGGCGATCTCCGAATGCGTCCCGGTGGCCGCATCGAAGGCGGCGATATTCCCCGGGTCTGCAGCTCCGTCGTAGGAACCCTCGAGGAGCGTGCCCGACGAAGTCGATGGCGTCGTGGGCGCAGTCGTCGCAGTCGGCGCAGGTGAAGTGGTCTTTGGAGGCGGCGACGTGGTCGTGGCGGGCACAGGGGCCAGCGGTGCCGCGACCGGCGTGAGCGTCGGCACGACTGCGGTGCCGTTTGCCTCCACCAAGGTGTACCCCACGGCGGCGGGATTGACCAGTATGCCGATGACCGGGTCCCCCGTACCCCCGAGGGTGCCGATGAACCCGGCGTTGCCGTAGGTGAAGATGCCACCGTCACTGGCCACGAGCCAGTAACCCTGCCCGTCCTCCGTTGGCGCCATCCCGACGATGGGCTCGTTGAGATGGATGGCGCCGGTGGAGCCGTAGAAGGCGGCGTTTCCGAACGCGAAGATGCCACCGTCACTGGCCACGAGCCAGTAACCGTTGCCGTCGGGAGTGGCCGACATGCCGACCACCGGTCGGTTCAGGTGGATCGCACCGGTGGAGCCGTAGAACTGTGCGTCCCCGAACGCGAAGATGCCGCCGTCACTGGCCACGAGCCAGTAGCCCTTGCCGTCGGGCGTCGTGGCCATGCCGACGATCGGCTGGTTCAGCTGGATCGCACCGGTCGAACCGTAGAAGTTTGCGTCACCGTAGGAGAAGACGCCACCGTCACTGGCCACGAGCCAGTAGCCCTGACCGTCCGGCGTGGCCGCCATGTCGATGATCGGCTTCGCCAGCCTCGTTCCCGAAGCGGCCGGCGACCCGAAGGTGGGCGCGCCGTCGTGCGGTGTGACCACACCGAGCCAGCTGACCGTCCAGTACCCACCCGAGGGGTCGGCGGCCATCTGGTGACCACCACTGTACGGCGACGATATCTCGACGTCGGTCTCAGCGGTCGTGTGTGCCGCGGGAGTAACTGCCGCGTGCGCCGGGGCGTGGGTGATTGTCGCCTGGGAGATTGCCACGTGTGGTGTCGAGTGCGGTGCGCCGTCCGCAGTCAGGAGCCCGGAGGAGACAGTACCGACCACGACTGCAGCAGACGCGATTCCGAATATTGCGGCGGAGAGGCCGAAGCGCTTTCGTATCCGCTTCGACTCCACGTGGCGGAGCTGGTGGATCTTGCGCATGCATCCCTTCAGTCCTGAGAAGGGAACCACCAAGAAGCTGACTATGGGAAGATAGCGACTTTCGGCGGCCCGGCTAACTCAGGGAGTCCCGTGGCTTTGCGCCCCCCTCTCGCGAGAGGTTTGCCCTTTTCGTTTCGTTCTAAGAAGACATTTACCCGTTTGCCGGCGCAAGTCAATAAATCTGGCCCAATTGCGGCCATTCCAACCCGCTGGCAACCTTGTCACAACCGAGCCCGGGGGATTGGTTGCGGTCCGCAGGCCCCTCGAGGGGCTATCGAATGGCTGCGGAGCCCGCTGAAGTCCGCTGCCGCGGCAGACCCGGCCGGCATCTGTGGATCCGCTGACAACGTGCGGTGAGTGCCACTACGCGGGAACTAGACCGTTGCGTCGGGCCTCTCTGCCCGTGTGTCCGAGTCTCCTTTGACACGCCGTCGTTGGTCGCGGCGACTCGGGGCCGAATGGCCTGGACGTTTTGGCGCATTCGTCACCGAGCGGCGGGGGGCATGGGCAGCGCGCAACACCCCGAACACTGATGGTGAAAAAAGCACTGCCTCGGTGAGTGTGGCCACGAGGTAGCCCATGCCGAGGCCCGTCAACCCGTGTATGTGTGCCCCCGCGGCGGCCAATCCGACTTCCAGGCACGCACCGACGGTGGTCCGGAACGCGGCAAATTGCATGCGGCCCCGAACACGGGCGATCGCCACATAGTGGGCCTTGAGGGACTGCGGGTACGTGGTCAGTCCGATGATGATCAACGCAGTGGTCGCCTGTACGTAATCATGTCCGAAGACTCGGAGAATGAGTCCCGCGAAAATGAAGAAAAAGAGCGCTGAGACAATTGAGATCAGTCGGCAAATCCGCATCGTCTTACGGACCTGTTGCCGCAATGCGGCTTCATCTCCGGGGGCCAACGCGAACAAGACCGTCGAAAGTTGGGACGGGATGACGTTGACGAAACTGACCACGAGGAAGGCGGCCGTGAAGGCTGCGTTGGCACGAGGGCCGATGATGACGACCACGAGAACGGGAAGAATCAAGCGAGGGGCTTGAATCGAGAGATTGAGCCAGTGATGCCCCACCATGAGGTGTCGCTTTTCGAGGAGCCGGCGGAACTCGAGTCGTGAGGGCTGTCCGCGGGTCAGCTTGCCCAACTGAAGTCCCAGTGTCATTGACGAAATGGCCAGACCGGCCAGCCATGCCACAACGAGTTCGATGCCGGATTGACTAGACCAGGCCCAGATCAAGATCGGGAGCAGCGCGAGTTTGCTCACCGCGAAGACGGCGTTCCTCTTGAGCTGCAGGTCGCCGCGCAACAGCCCGATGCAGGCGTCGTCGAGGACCAGGAGCACCGTGGTCAGACAGGTGAGAAGGGCAAAGACGAGCAGGCCGACAGGCCCGTGGACTCCCTCGCGAATAGCGGACGACAAGGACTGAAGTCCGATGGCGACGACCGCCGAAAAGATCAACGAGACGATGCCGACGGCGGCGACTGCAGTGAGGATCAGCGAGCGGGCGCGCTGTCTATCCGCGGACAGCTCGCTGATCACCATCGTGTTGAGCCCGATGACACAGAAGTAGCCGAGAAACTGTGCCGCCGACTGCAGCGCAGAGGCGATACCGACCGCCTGCGCCGGAACGAGCCTCGCCGCGACGAACCAGTAGATGAACCCGAGCAGGCTGGTAATGATGGTGGCTCCGTAGAGGGAGGCCGCATTGCGGACGATCGGTCCCTCGATCGCCCGCTTTACCTCAGTGAGCGGCCAGGCGAGCCATCCCCGGCGCACCGTGGCGGGACCGGTTCTTGTCGGATCCCTGCTGTCCGCTACCCGGGTGGCCATGGACCAGGACCGCCCTACCCAGTGACCAGGGCTTCTCGCCACGACAGCACTCGGTCGGCTGAACGGCACTCTCGCATTGTCGAATCCCTCACGTGTGCCAACTCGCAGTCGGTGGAATCAGCCCGCGAGGTGCGGAAACGGTGCCCCTCGTTGACGTGGTGCCGGGTGAGCCGCTCAGACTACCGCTCCCGCGGCTGGGCGCCAAGAATTCTCGTTGACGGCAGTTGCGCTCAGCGCAACTTCGCCGACGTTCCTTTGCCCGCCGAGCGCCGCTCGATGGTCCTCCGCACGAGGTTCACGCCGTCCCCGAAGGTCCCGAAGCCCATGTACCAGGGGTCCTGGGGGCGCTTCGGGCGGAAGAGACGTGACTCCTTTCGATCATTCGGAGGGGGATCCACCGTGTAGTAGATCGCCGCGAGCGAAAGACGAGCCCTTCCCGACGGACAGCGAATGGGTTCGGGTATGCCGTGAATCGCCTGGGGGCCTGCGTCGAAAATCACAGACTTCCCCGCCACTGGTGCCACCTGTCGCTCACAGGCGCTCTTGTCGGGCTTCCAGAGCTCCAGTTCTCCCCCGTACTCACTCTTCCAATCGGAATTCAAGTAGATGAGAATATTGACCCGGTGGAACAACCCGGTGATCGGGTGGACACGAAAATCGCGATGGATGGCCTGAAAGGCCCCGGGAGGATTTACGTGGAGTCCGGCCCAGTAATGCGTGGGGTCCGCTATCAAGCCCGAGACACCCGTCAACTCTTCTAAGAATGTCACGAACCCCGGGCTGCCGATGGACTCGAGAAGTTTGGTCGCTGTCGGCCCGTTCGGTTCGGGAGTCTCAGCCTTCACCTTTCGGTAACTGCGATCGATCGCGAGGTTGAGACTCGGCTCGAGCTCCTCCTGCTCTGCGGCTGCGATCAGGGCGGGGTCGATGAGGTCGTCCAAGACCACGTGCGGCCATGGCGAGGCGGCGGCAAAGCCTTCCCTATTGCGCTTCGCAATCAGGCCCAAGTCCCCACGCATTCCCCAAACGCCGGGGAACGCCCCACGAACCGGT
>Ga0182030_10022434_pt1 | contig 11746 bp, 8 predicted proteins | sample 812S3MmetaG_FD_121299 | JGI IMG/M metagenome (GOLD analysis project Ga0182030, IMG submission 121299) | Permafrost microbial communities from Stordalen Mire, Sweden - 812S3M metaG (Illumina Assembly) | ecosystem: Environmental > Terrestrial > Soil > Wetlands > Permafrost | place: Sweden... | reverse complement strand
TTCCATGTTGCGGTTTCTGGCGATGCGGACGGGGGACAATGATTTGACGGCCCTGCTCCGGCAGCGTTACTCGAAATTGAAGGACAAACAATGGCATAACCTTGATGTGGAGGCCGCGCGTGTGGATGCGAGCATAGTGGCCGATTACCGCAAGCCCATCGAGGAAATGGTTTACGAAAAACCCAACCCTGCCATTGCCATCGGCAGCTTCACCCTGCGGCGCTCGGTGCCACGGCTGGGCCGCAATGAACCGTGTCACTGCGGCAGCGGCAAAAAATACAAGCACTGCTGCTATGAAAAGGACAAGAAACGTCTGCATGAATCCAGCAATGTAGCCGGGATGACGCTTGACGAATTGGACGCAAGTCCGGAAGATCATCTCACGGCAGCGGATTTGGCCGATGCCAATGCGTATCAACTTGCCCCGGCGGATCCCCAGAAAATCGTCCCCGCGCTGCACGGCCAGTATCTGTCGCGGCTGGTGTTCTTCAAGCTGCTGGACCGCGCGGCGGAGGCCATGGAAATCCTGGGCTGGTCCGACGGTTATTTGGAAGCCTGGAATGCCGCCATGCTTGCCGCCACCGAAGCCGGCCGCCGGGACATTGCGCAACGCCTGTTACGCCTCCGCCAGCCCCAGGGTTTTACCGAGGACCAACTGGACCTGGCCGCGCGCCTCCTGCTGGCCGCAGATGATCCCGCCCGCGGCCTGCAATTGATCGAGGAAACCGCCCGCCAGGCCCTGCAAACGGAAAACCATCAAACCTTTCAGACGCTGGCCCAGGGCGTCTCCGCCTCCCAGTTTCCCGCCTTGGGCATCCTGCTTTACCGCAGTGTGCTGCCGCTGGTCGCCCCCGACCGCGCCGCCCAATGGCTGGAACAAGTGCAGACGGTGCGCGACCGCCTGAACCTCCCGCTGGACGACCCTTTCAGCGACCTGATTGATCGGCGGCTTGCGGAACGCAAGGACGAGGCCCGGGACGCGGCGGCCTTGCGCGAAGCCCAGCAGAGGCTCAATGGCAAGGTCCAGGAAGTGCAGCACTCAAGGAATCCATGGTGCGGCTCCAAAGGGAAATTGCCCGGCGCGAAGCCCAACCTGCGGTGCCTCAACCAACACCCCAGCCCGCCGCCGCACCCGGAGATGAACGCGCGTTGCGCGAGCTGCGCGGAAAGGTGGAGGCTCTGCATGAAGCCCTCAAGGAACGGCACAACGAGCGCAACGAACTGCGCCGCGAACTCCAGCAGGCGCAGGCCGACCTCGACACCCTCCGGCAAAGCGCCGCGCCGGCCGCGTCCGATGAAGCCGAACCCGACCATGAGGAGGAACTGCTGCTGCCGCAGGACGCGCCGGAAATCCATCCGATCAGGCTCATCGAGTTTCCGAAGGGATTTCAGCAGGCGCTGGAATTTTTTCCGCGTCACGTCGCCCGTGCGGCGGTCATCATGGTGGGGCGGCTGGCGGCGGGCGAACCGGCGGCGTTCGTGGGCGCCTTGCGGCTCAAGCAGGTGCCGAATGTGATGCGGCAGCGGATTGGTTCGGATTACCGGCTATTCTTCCGCCTGCACCCCGACCATTTGCAGGTCATAGACCTCATCAACCGGAAAGATTTTAACCACCGGCTCAAAACGCTCAAATGAAGCCGGCCGGGCCGGACCCCAATTCCACGGATTGACACGAATGAAGCCCGGTCAGGGCAACCGACAATAGCCCACGGTTTCAACCGTGGGTTTGGTTGTCAAAAAGATTTCCAGCCCCAGCGGGGCGGTAGAAATCAACCAGCCTTCACACCGGACTTATTTCAGCACCAAATTCAGCGCCTTCTGCCATTCGTCGCCATAGACCAGTGAGAAAACAATTTTGTGTTCGGGGAATTCCAAGCCTAATTCCGTCCAGCTTTTTTGTTCCGCCAGTTTGTTGCACAGCTTGAAAACCTGCTTCTTGTAATCTGAATCTTCGTTTTTAAGATGAATGCCTTTGGATTCAATCACGACCACCTTGTCGAAGTCGGTTTTGTCTGCGGGACTAGTGCGGGAGACGATGAAATCGGGATAAATCCCGTTCTTGCGCCAGCCTTGCAGGCGATAATCCTGCCGCGACAAATTTCGATACCACCAGAGCAATTGCCCTTGCTTCTCAAAATACCAAGCCACGCTTTGCTCCTCGCTGTTCAGTCCATCCTCGGCGACCTGTTCAAACAAACTCATCTGCAAAGGGGAATTGTCTTCACGCACCAGTTTGCGCACGCCTTTCCGCATTTTGATTTTGTCCGGCAGCCGGTAGCCCGCATCGTCTTTCAGCAGCAGGAAACGCAGCTTCTTCGTTTCCACCAGCTTCGTGAAAACTTCCTGCGCCAGCCGGTTGCGCTCGGCATCGGCGCGCTTTACCAACTCCTGAACGATGAAGACAAAATTTTCCGCCACCTGAACCAAACCGTTTTTGCGCGTGAGCGTCGCGATGACATCCTTGACAATGTCATGGGCAATCCACGGGTTTGGAATCATTTCCAGCATCTGCCGTGTGGTGAATACCGGATCAACACCCGCATCCGTGCTGTTTCGGTATTGGCGGCTCTGCTCCTTGACGAGTTCCGCTTTCTCGCCCAGCGTCACAAGAATTTCTGCATCCTGTGATGGCGCATCCACCAACTGCAAATTCTTCTCCGCCGTAAAATCCGCCTGCGTCCAGTCAATCCGGCTCACGATGTCCGTTTCATAGCTGACCTCACGCCATTGCGTGCCTTGCTGGATGACAAACTTTGGCAGATAGATTTTTCCGGCGAACTTCTTGAACTTGTCTCGCAGACCAATCAATTCCTCGCCTTGATCTTCGTCTTCCGGCGCATCCAGCACGACATGTCCCGCCAAGTCGCCCAGACCTTCGCGGCCAAAACCTTCGCGCACGGAATCCACCAGCAGCTTGGCTTTTTGCCGGAAGCAAAACACATAGCTCTCGTCCAGTTCCTTGATTTTGGTTTTCCGCGCGCCTGGCTGGCGCAGAATCCGACCGACCAGTTGCGTGAGATTGTTTTTCGATGCTGGATTGGTGAGAATCGTCAGCACGTAGGCAAACGCGCAATCCCAACCTTCCTGCAACGCCTGCTTGGTGATGATGTAGCGGATGGGGCAGTTCCGCGCGAACAGGTTCAAGCCCTCAATGTCATCCTTGTCACTGGATTTCACGGCCACCTCGTCCGGCGCAATGCCGCAATCTCTAATCAAAAATTCCCGCACGTCCTCAGCATGAATCAGCCCGCTGCCACGCTGGTCTTTGCCCGTGCGCTCGACCTGCACCAGACAAATCGGGCGGATGTAGTTGCCCGTGTTCGCCTCGTATTTCTTCGCTGCCGCCTCCAGTGAGTCCCGTTTTACTTTGCTGGCGAGCATGGCGTTTTGCCAGCGCGTGCTTTCCTTGTTGTTGATGTGCAGGTCCAGCTTGATCATTTCCTCGCGCTTCAATTCCAGGCCCTTGATGTCCACCAGCACGTTGCTGTCATCCGTCGGGGTGGCGGACAACTCCACAATCACGGACGGATTCAGCCCGCGTAATGTGTCTTGCGCCATGTCGCTGTAAGCCTTGTGGCCTTCGTCCAAAATAATTATCGGCGACAAAAGCCGCAGCGTGTTGCCGAGCGAGGTTTTGACCTGCCGCTGGAATAATCCCTTGCCGTCGCCAAAAGTATCCAGATTGGGAAACCGTTCCAGCAGTTTTGCGTGGCCTTGCACGTCGTCGTCCTTTGGAAAAAACGCACTGAAGCCGCCGCTGTCTTTGAAAACTTTCAGCGTCTCTTTGTTCTGTCGCGAGGCCGACGGCAGCATCAGTGTCAGCACCACCAGATTTTCCGCGATGTCTTCCGGCGTGAAGCGGTCGGTCTTTTCGTAAATCACCGTGCGCCCGCCGCTGGCGATGTCCAGCACTTGCCGGTAGGAATGGTCGCGGTTGCGCAAATGCTCGATGGTCTGCCGGTAAATCTGCGTGGTCGGCATCACCCACAAAACGAGGCCGGTTTGTTTTTGCCGGTAGCTGCGATTGACAAGGTCAACCGTGTGCGCCGCCAGCAAGGTCTTGCCGCCGCCGGTCGGGATTTTCAGGCAGAAGTTTGGCAGCGACTCGCCGATGCCGTTCTTACGCGAGCGATAATTCTTCCCGCCGATTTCTTCCCACGCTTTCAGCGGCACGTCCAGCGCCACGTCTTTGCCAATGGCGGCGACGACCTTGTCGTTTTTCACGCGCCAGTTTTTCAGCGCTTCGAGATACGCCTTCACCCGCTTGAGCGTGTTCTGCTGGTATTCCTTGAGTTCCATGATGGTTAATCAGGTTGGTATAACAGATTGGCGCATGGCGGGCAGCAGCACCGGAGGTGCGATAGAAAGTAGCCCACGGTGAAACCGTGGGTTGGCTGGCCACCGGATGTTTTAGCCCCGGATGTGGCGGCACAAAATTCAACGGCTATTATTTCTTTCGCCCCGTCCGGGGCTGGCAACCACGCGGGCATTTTTCCCACGGTTACACCGTGGGCTATTACCGGTCGCTGCTCCGCAGCTTCAAATAGTTTCATTGTGCCAGCTTGTAGATTTCAAACGGCAACTGCGCGAAGTCTATCCGCAGCGCGTCGAGTTGTTCCTGGTCCAGATATTTGGTGGGCGCGAACACCAGCCGCCGCTTGGTCTTGAGTTTGCCCAGGCTTTCCGCGCGCTCCAGCGTGAGCGCGGTCTTTTTCAGGTAATCCATGTCCGGCTGGTAAAAGAGATAGACCTCGTGCGTTTTGGATTCGCCGACGAACGACCGTTTCTCGTTGACCTTGCGCTCGTCAAACTCCTCGCCGGTGGCGGTGTAGAAAACGTAGCGCGCCAGTTCCAGATAGCTGGGCAGATTCTTGCCGTCCAAAATGCTGTCCAGTTCAATCGCCTTGCCCAGCTCGAAATAACTGAACGAGCCGCCCAGCCCCTTTTTCAAATTCTCGTCGCTCGCGCCCTTCACGCCTTTAATGACGCGCCGCACGCGCTCCGCCGTGATGCTGTCCGCGTAATCCTCGCACTCGACGAGGATGAATTTGCGGTTGCCGCCGTCTTCCTTGTTCAACGCGAGCACGGCGTGCGCCGTCGTGCCGGAGCCGCCGAACGAATCCAATACCAAACCATCTTTTGGCACTACTTGTTTGATTAAAGATCCAATCAACGATGGAGGCTTTGAGTAATTAAAAGGAACATCGTGAAAAATTTCTTGTAACACCTTGCCTCCTTCCGACGTGAGTGCGCTTGAAAGTGTTGTCACGGTTTCGTCATTGACCGCTTCGGAAAGCCCGCGAATCCAAGTCGAGAGTGGATTCACGTCAGACTTCAAATTCTTGCGGTAACGCTTAACCATCGGGCGACCACCGGCCTTGTCTGGAAACATCACTCTGCCCTCCGCAATTTCCCTTGCCATTGTTTCTGGAATAAACGCCCAGACACGATTTGGATTTGCTTTGTAACTCCGTTTGGTTTTTGGATCAATTAAGTCATAGAACTGATTTGGCCGCTGATCTTTTGTCATTCCGACCGTGAGATCGCCAGAAGTCCAATCGCCATTCGGATCATCGTCTGGATTGGAATAAGCTCCAAAGGTTTTTGCGATGCCTGCAAAACTTGATAAACAGCCACCATGATAGGCAACTACATATTCATGATCAACCGACACGAGTTTGTCGGCCAAGGCCGATGAAGCACGACGCCTCCAAACAAAAGTTCCGATGAAATTCACTTCGCCAAAAACATCGTCCAACAATTCCCGAAGCCGATGGATTTCGTTGTCATCAATGCTGATGAAAATCGCGCCTTCATCATCAAGTAACTCCCGCAGCAATTTCAACCTTGGCAACATCATGCACAGCCATTTGTCATGGCGTGTGAGGTCTTCATGATCCACAGCTTTGCCGAGCCATTCTTGCATCATCGGCGAGTTGACGTTGTCGTTGTAAGCCCAGCCTTCGTTGCCGGTGTTGTAGGGCGGGTCTATGTAGATGCACTTCACCTGGCCGGCGTAGGTGGGCAGCAGCGCCTTCAACGCCTTGAGATTGTCGCCGTGGATGATGAGATTGTCGTCCAGCCGCACCTTGTCCGTGAGGCTCTTGTCCCGCTTGGGCACCAGTTCGTGATACTTGACCGAGAGATGATAATTCTGGACGAGCGCTTTCCCTTTGAAATCGAGTGTGGCCATTGGTCGCGTGGTTGCTCGCGCCACCGCGACGACGGGAAATCTAAAAAAGAAGAGGCGCGGACTCGCCGTGCCCTGCACCGAGGCACCTGGAAGCGCCTGTCACAAGAAACACGCCAAGCCGCGCCCATTTGGGCGCGCTCGGTCGATTCTCGTGACGGGCTTGAAAATTTCCAGGTTTTCGGTGCAGCCCGTAGCCGTAGCTACGCAAAATTGTTTTGGTTAAATAATAATCGTCGTTTGGTTTTTCTAACGCGGGGAGATTATGCCGGGCGCGGCGCGGTGACAATGTCGGATTTTCCCTCATCCGCCCTTCGGGCACCTTCTCCCGTTCCCACGGGCGAAGGAAATTGTTTTGCGGGATGCAACCCACGGTTGAAACCGTGGGCTATTGTCGGTCGCCACTCCGTGGCTGGGCGGCTTCCGCCTTCATCCAATTTCGGCGCGACCGGTGGCAGTTCAAAATCTGTGTTTATCTGTGTGAATCTGTGGCCAAAACTATTTCACCCGGGCGCTGACGGGCTGGCTCCAGGGGCCTTGGCCTTGGGAGTTGGTGGCACCAACGCGGAACCAGCCTTTCACCCCGCTCTTCAGCCCGGTCACCAGACTGGATTGTTTGATGCTGATGCCCACCGATTTCCACCCACGCAGCGCCGACGGGGCGGTGGTCATCTGGATGATGAAGGCGCAACGGCGCACGGGCCGTTGCCAGCGCAGGCGCACCGCGCCTTCAAAGTTTGTCTCGACGACGCGCAACCGGGTAGGGGCAGCCGGCTGACCCACCGGCGATTTCGGCTTCGCCACGCCAACCCCCGCCGTCAGCAGCGCCTCCGGGTCGCCGCCGGTGGCAACGGCGATGACGGCCGCAGCGCTGGTCGCGTGGCGGCGCATGATGTCCACCTTGGAGTTCCGCCGGACCAGCGCCGCCCGCAGGGCGGTTTTCAAGGAGTCCACTCTGGCCACCGCCTCCGCCGCCTCGGCCACGCTATCCGCGACGGGGTATTTGGCCATACCCTGCTGCTGTTTGGCCGGCAGCTTGGCGATGCCGCCGACCACGCGCCGGCAGATGGCGATTTGTTCCAGAACCGTCCGGTTTCCAAAGCCAAGTTTGTATCGTTTCATGTTTGGTGGCGGAGTTGGCGGATAAATTTAGACACTGTTCGTAGTAAAATGGCAAAAATCGCGGGAAACCGGGGATGTTTCCTGGCTAAAGTCGGCTAATCGCTCATAAAACATCAATATTCTCATGAAAAGGTTCACTGGTTGCTGGGTAACCAGCAAAGGTTTGCATGAAAGGTTGGCAACAATCAATATTTATTGCCATAGTTTCCCGCTAACCTTGGCTGTTTCAGGAGAATTCAATCAAGGTATGTCAGCAAACAATGATGGTTTGTGACCAGTCTTATGAGTTTCGTCACTAAACTTCCAGGTTTAGCCGGAAAACAAATGACGTATGCGATCAAACACGGCAATAAAAACTGTTTATTATCAAATTCTGGCGGCAATCTTTGATGGTTTTTGAACCAAAAAACCAAAAAAAACGTCATTTTAACAGTTCATTCTAACCGAGATTTGAAAGGCGATACTACCAGCGCCACCACATCCGCCTGCGGATGGCCACTTCTTGCGGGGTGAAAAAGGTGCAATCGAATATAGCCCGCAGTTTTAACTGCGAACCATTTTCAAACGCCGCCCGGCGGCTTTTCCTGAAGGCGACGGAGCTGGTTTTCCAATTGGGTCACGCGGCTGCTGAGGCGTTCCAGAATCTTGCGCGTCTCGGCGGGAACGGCCACGCAGTCCTCGCAATGATGGCGCGTGGCGGCGCTGCCTTTGACGGGATAATCAAATTTCTTGCCGCAGGCGCGGCAGGTGCGTTGGCGCTGGCCGGAGGTGTTAGGAGCGTTCATAAAAAATGCTTTCTGCTTCGCCAATGCTAGGGACTTCGCAGACTAAAAAAACGGAAATCATAGCTGGCGTAATCTGGATCCGTCCACTGGAACTGGCCCGGTGCGATTTCGGTCATCGGCCCCAGAACATCCCAACTGCCTACCGGCATGGTGAGGTCGGTGGTGCCGAGCACGGTGAACGTCACGCCGGGCGCGTTGGTGACGGTCAACTGCGCGCCGGCACTCGTCATAGTCACGCGGCCAATGACCGGCATGAAGAGCTGCGGCAGTTCAAAAGCGCCGATGTCCACGTGCGCGCCGGACTTGCGCGGATAGCCGCGCGCGTCCGTGGTCAGGTTCGTCGGGCTTAAAAGCAAGGTGTCATCTCCCGCATCCACGGCGGGACTGCCGGGCTGCAACGAGCAGGTATTCACGAAACCGCCGTTGTCGGCCAGACTGTTGACCATCGCATCAATCGCGGAGCCGCTGCCGACGATATCGTTGCGCACATTGTTCGTAATGCCGGTGGAAGCATCGCCGAGGCTGACGAGGTTGTGTCCGCACGAGATGAAGCAGCCGGAAAGATCCGCGCCGGTGCCGTCCACGGAGCCGAGGCCGTTTGTGCCGGGAGTGCCGGTGAGATGACTTCCGCTGCTCGAGCCGGCGGAACCCGCCGAGCCGGCATAGCCGTAGCTGTTGCCGGCGATCAAAACATTCTGGAGAACAAAATTTGTTCCGCTGCTGCGCGGGCCGTAAAGCGCGCCGCCGCTGCCGCCGAACCCGGCGTTGCCGCCGCTGCCGCCCTGGCCGCCGTTGCCACTGAGATCGGAGGAAGCATTGCCGCCGTTGCCGGCGCTGTTGCCGTAAAAGGTGCAGTTCACAAATTTCGCGCCGGTGGCGGTGAACACGGCTCCGCCGTTGCCACCGTCACCGCCATTGCCGCCGGTAAAACCCGGGCCGGGATTTATTCCGTGGCTGCCGCTGGCGTAATTGCCCGTGCCGCTTTCGCCGTAGCCACCCCAGCCGCCATTCCCGGCGGTATTCCCGCCAAAGGTGCAGTTCACGAAGCTCGCCGTGCCTATGTCATAAACCGCGCCGCCGTTGCCACCGATGCCCCCGTTGCCGCCCGTGGTGTAGCCATTAGGACCGTAAATTTCATAAGGCGGGACCGGACTGCCCCAGCCGCCGACGCCGGCCCCATTATTCATGAATTGGCTGTTGACCGCCGTCAGCATGCCGGTGTTGTAAATGGCACCGCCGCCGCTGCCAGACCCTCCCGCTGAACCGTTGTTGACGGTGATACTGCCACTCGAAGCGTAATTGCCTGTGAACACACAATTGCTCACCGTCAGGCTCCCGGAATTCCTGACGGGGCTGCTGCAATGCGTAAAGGTCAGGCCGGAAATGGTCGAGGTGGCCCCGCCATTGACGACGAAGCCGGGATACCAGTTCGTGCACAGGCTGGTCAGCACGCCCGGACCTGGGCCGACGATGTTGATGTTGTTGCTGATGACAAACCCGCCGGCGTTGATGTTGGTGATGAGGCCCGTCACCGCGAACGTGATGACGTCGCCGTTGCCGGCGATGGGCAGCAACGTGCGCAACGTGCCGGGACCGCTTTTTGCCAGATTGGTCACGATCAGCGTCACGGCCCGGCTTGAACCAGGCAAAGCCAAACAACCGATGACTGCCAGAGTTAATGAAAGCAAAAATTGGCGGCTAACCTGTAGTGCAGAACGAAATTTCTTCACGACTATTTCCAAGTGATTTGAGTCCAAAACATAATCAGCCGACTGGCCTGATGCACGAAAATATTTAGGCGCGGAAAATAATTCCTTTGCGTGTATTTCGTGTATTTCGTGGTCCCAAAAAACAAATCACCGCTGCCTTTTTTCCAAATCGTTCACGGCGCTGGTCACGCCGCCGTCCATCAGCAGGCGGCGGTCTTTGGAGCGCGTCTCGCCCACGGCGCTCACGCGGATGGCGGCTTCGTCGGTCACGGGACATTCGTGTTCGCACACGCCGCAGCCGATGCACAACGCGGGATCCACATACGGCCGGCGCAGCGTGATGGGATTGCCGTCGCGCTTGATGATGGTGACTTCGCGCGAGTAAATGGCTTTGGGCGACACGGGGCAAACCTCCTCGCAAACGACGCACGGCGTTTCCATGCTCCACGGCAGGCAGCGGCCCAAATCATAAAACGCGGTGCCGAGCTTGATCGGCCCTTGCGCCGCGAATTTGCCGGTGCCGGTCTTTTCCTCGATGGTGATGCGCTGGATCGCGCCGGTGGGACAGACCTGGCCGCAGAGCGTGCAATTCACGTCGCACGAGCCAAGCTTCATGTTGAGGATCGGCGTCCAGATGCCTTCGAGGCCGGCTTCCATTAACGCCGGCTGCAACACATTTGTCGGGCAGGTGCGGATGCACTGGTCGCACTTGATGCAGCGGTCGAGAAAATCTTTTTCCTCCACGGAACCGGGCGGGCGAATGACTTTTTTATCGTAGTTGCGGTCGCTCGCGCCGGACGTGCGGGCAAAGGCGTAAAAGCCGAGACCGATCAACGTGCCGAGAAACGCGCGGCGCGCAGGCACGACGGGCGCGGTGATTTCGCGCTCCAGCTTCGGCAAAAACTTGAACGAAATGGCGTCCTCCGGGCAGTCCTCGACGCAGTTGAAGCAGACGAAACACTCGCTCTTGCGGAGTTGCGTGTGTGGGTCGGACGCGCCCTCGCAGCTTTTCAGGCAGAGGTCGCAATCCACGCATTTGGTCGGGTCGCGGTCAATGCGCCACAGCGAAGCCACCGACAGCGTGCCGAGAAACGCGCCGAGCGGACACAGCACGCGACAAAAAAAACGCGGGATGATGACGTTCATGCCGACGAGGAACAGCAGGATGAAACCAATGACCCATGCGCCGACGTGGAAGTATTGCCGGACATAAACCGACGACGGGAAAAACAAATTGAGCACCGGCAGAATCACCGTGCTCATTGAACGATGAAACAGGCAGATGGGATCGAGCCAGCCGATTTGCAGCGAGTGGCAAAACGCCGCGACGATCATCGCGATGAGAATGACGTATTTCAGCGAATACAATTTTTGGTAGCGATTCGATTCGATGCGTTCGCGCTCGTCGGCGCGGCGTTTGCCGAGCAGCCAGCCGGTGAAGTGATGCAGGATGCCATAGGGACAAATCCAGTTGCAGAAAATCCGCCCGAACAACAGCGTCGGAATGATTAGCAGCAAGCTCCACAGCAGCCCCATGTAAACCGTGTGCGTGGTGATGGCCGTGGCGAACGCGACGAGCGGATCAAGTTCGAGGAACAGCGAAACCGGATAGCCTTTGAGATAGCGCAAGTCGGTGACGAAGACGAAAAACAGAAACAGTGCGAAGAAAAACACCTGCGCCACGCGGCGGACGTTGCGGAGCTTGAGCAGGTCTTGGGGATTAAATTTCAATTTCACGCCTGCACTTCTTTGTAGAGGGTGTCTTTCCAGTTGATGTTGCCGAGGCCGCGATCATTTGCCTTGTGGAGATAAGTCAGTTCCGCAATGTCGCGCTCGAGCAAATGCGCATAGCCGTAAGCGTCCACGGCGATCATATCCGTGCCGGCGACGATGGTGTTCATCGGCTTCACGTCAGACAGCCGGCCGCCGGTCGGGCCGTT
>Ga0182030_10022431_pt1 | contig 11747 bp, 8 predicted proteins | sample 812S3MmetaG_FD_121299 | JGI IMG/M metagenome (GOLD analysis project Ga0182030, IMG submission 121299) | Permafrost microbial communities from Stordalen Mire, Sweden - 812S3M metaG (Illumina Assembly) | ecosystem: Environmental > Terrestrial > Soil > Wetlands > Permafrost | place: Sweden... | reverse complement strand
TGAAGGCCTGGAGAACGGTCTCGACGCCACCGCCGCGGCGCTGGAGGCCGGCTTCACCCGCTTCCGTCCCGTGCTCATGACGGCGCTCGCCATGATCATCGGCATGGTCCCGATGGCGCTGGCACTGGGCGAAGGCGGCGAGCAGAACGCGCCGCTTGGTCGCGCGGTGATCGGCGGCCTCACCGTCGCAACCATCGCCACGCTGTTCTTCGTTCCAACCGTGTTCAGCGTCCTTCATCGCAACCGTCGCAGCCACGCATCAGAGACTTCTGGCGCATCGTTGGCCGGACCGAGCCTGTGATCCCGGAGAAACCCCTTGCTTGACACCCATCCGCACGACGCCCAGCGCGAAATGGAAACGCCCGGCAAGCAACCCGAACCGCCGCCGCCCGCGAGCAAGATCCGCTGGGTGGCGGCCATAGCCATGCTCGTCGCGCTCGGCATTGCTATTGCCGGGATTCTGGCGCGCCGGCACCAGGAAAGCGAGGTGACCAAATGGACGGTAGAGCAGGCAGTGCCGACCGTTGCCACGATCACGCCGAAGCAAGGCGTTTCGGGTCAGCAACTTGTCCTGCCCGGCGACATCGAGGCCTGGTACGAGGCCCCGATCTACGCGCGTGTCAGCGGCTATCTCAAGGATTGGTATTTCGATTTCGGCGCGCACGTCCAGAAGGGGCAGCTGCTGGCAGATATCGACGCACCCGATCTCGACGCTCAGCTTGCCGCCGCCAAGGCGAAGCTGGCGTCCGCCCAGGCGCAAGTCAAAGTCAGGGAAGCGGAACGTGATTTTGCCAACACGACCTATGCGCGTTGGCGCGATTCGCCGAAGGGCGTCGTGTCCGAGCAAGAGACAGAGTCCAAGAAGGCGGAATTCGGCAGCGCCGCCGCGCGCTACAACGCCGCCCTGGCGGATGCCAACGTCAACCAGAGCCAGGTCGATCAGCTGACCGCGCTCGAAGCCTTCAAGCGTATCGTCGCTCCGTTCGACGGCATTGTGACCGCACGCAACACCGATGTCGGGGCGCTGATCAACGCGGGCAGCGGCGTCGGTGGTGGCAGCGGGCCGCAGCTCTTCCGTGTTGCCGACGTGCATGAGATGCGGGTCTTCGTCCAGGTGCCGCAGGAGATGTCGGCCGGGATGCATGGCGGACTGACGGCCGATCTGGCCTTGCCGCAATATCCGGACAAAACGTTCAAGGCGGTGGTGGCCACCACGTCCGAAGCGATCAACAAGACCTCGCGGACCCTGCTGGTCGAACTCCACGCCGACAATACCGACAAGTTGCTGCAGCCAGGCACGTTTGCCGAGGTGCATTTCAACCTGGCAAACAACCCCAGCACCATCCGTATTCCGACCAGCGCGCTCATCTTTCGCGAGAACGGCGTCCAGGTGGCGGTGCTCGGCGCCGGTAACAAGGTTGAACTGAGATCGGTCAAGCTCGGCCGGAATTTGGGAACCGAATTCGAGGTTTTGAAGGGATTGACGGTGTCTGACACCGTGATCAATAGCCCGCCGGATTCGCTGTCGTCAGGAGAAGTCGTCAAGGTCGTGAAGGATGCCCAACCTTCCCAAGATCAGGAGCCCGAAGCAAAATAGCGCCGGTATCAGCTTCGAAAAATCGCCGTAACATCCGGCGCGTGCTCATCTTCCGGAACTGCGATCTGCATGCAGGTTCGGACGGGTCGGCGCTTCCGCGCGGATGCCATTCTCGTCCGTCCACGGCACCGCAGATCCGCAGGAACCCGCTGGAGAGCCGCTAAAATTTTTATTAGTTGCCGCCCCTTGGCGGTATCACCATCATCCCACACCGGAACGGCCTGCCCCATGTCGGTGCAAGGTCTCGGGGCGGTGTTTTCGGTGCCGGTTGGCCGCGCGGACGCGCGCGCCGCATCACCGGAAACAATCAAGAGAAACTTCGAACATGAATAAATCTGGCGTCTTCTTGCCGGCGCCGCTGGTGGACGGCGGACCCCTCTATCGAAGGGTCGCATCGTGACCCCGGTTCCTGCTTGTGCACCACATTTGACAAAATCCGGCATCGGCGCGTTGCTTTTCTCCGCGTCCGGCGCGACCACGCTCGCCGGTTTGCACTACGGGAAAACCATTGCACCGCAAGCGAAAAGCGCTCTCCACCAACAACGAAATCTGCTAGTGCTTTGGACGCTTGCAGGATGGGCGTGGCGTGTATGAGAGTACGAAACCCCGGATGCGCGGTTGTACTTGCCGGTCTTTTGGCCGGATGTGCCGTGGGTCCGGACTATCAGACGCCGGATGTCGCACTTCCCGTTGCCTTTCTAACACAGCCCGCGATCAAGGAACCGGCCACTGACGGCGCAAGCCCCGATCTGTGGCAATGGTGGCGGACGCTGCGCGACCCGCAACTGAATGGCCTCATCGAGCGCGCGCTGCAGAACAATCTCGATCTCAAGATTGCGCTGGACCGTCTGCAGCAGGCGAGATTGCAGGTCGTCGTTCTGGCCAGCCAAGCGCTTCCCGAGGTCGATGGCTCCGCAGGAGGTGGCGTCGGCACCGGATCGGACGAAACCAAGGGCCGGGCATCGCAGGCCCTGAGGTCCGCGGACAATGGAACAGGTCTCAGGAGCATCAACCAGATCGGCGGTCTCGACGCCGAATGGGAAATCGACGTCTTCGGCAAGATCGCGCGCCGTGTCGAAGCGCAAACCTATACCGCGGAGGCGCTCAAGGAGGCGCGCGACTGGGTGTACGTTGTAATCGCCGCCGATGTCGCCCGTTTGTACTTTGATCTGCGAGCACGCCAGGATCGCCTTCAGATTCTCTATCGAGATATCGAGGCCGCGCGCAAGGTTCTCAATCTGGCCCAGACCCGCCTCGATCGCGGGCTGACCAACGAACTGGACGTAACGCTGGCAAAGCGTCAGGTCGCAACGCTGGAGGCCGACGTCGAGCCGCTCAAGGCACTGATCGCGTCCAGCGGCTACGCGATCGCCGTACTGGTGGGAGAATACCCGGAGGCGCTGGCTCGCGACCTGCGGCGGACTGCAGCAGTCCCACGGCTACCGGCCCGCGCGCCGGTCGGGCTTCCGGTCGACCTGCTGCGCCGGCGCCCCGATATCCGCGAAGCCGAGCGATTCCTGGCGGCCGCGGTCGCCGATGTGGGAGCCAGGACCGCGGACTTGTTTCCAAGCCTGGTGCTCACCGCCGCCGGTGGCGCGCAGGGTGGTGCACGATCGGGTTCCGCCATTCCGATCACCTGGATCGGATCGGTGGGACCGTCGATCGATGCGCCGATCCTCGACTTCGGCGCGCTCGATGCCCTGGTCGAAGTAGCCGAGTACAGGGCGCACGAGCTTGCAGCGACGTACAAGCAGACCATTCTTCTGGCCGTGCAGCAGGTCGACGAAGCCAACGTCAGCTATCGCGGTTATCGGCAGAGCCTGCGGAGCCTGGACACCGCCATCGATGCCGCGCGCCAGGCGACGAAGTTGTCGACTGAACGCTACGACCGAGGCCTGACCGATTTCCTCTACGTTCTCGACGCCGAACGCCAGCAATTCGCTCTGGAGCAGCAGCGTGCCGAGGTCATCCGGCTTTCAGGCGACAGCTTCGTGGCCCTCTACAAGGCGCTCGGCGGCGGCTGGCCGCCGGACGAAATCATTCCGCCGATCAGGCATCCTGACCCTGCAGCGATAGCCGCTTTCAGGCGTCTCAGTCAGGATCCGCTGCATCAGCGGCCCCCTCCGCCACCGCCCGGGCTTACGCCCTGACGCGATGAAAGAAGCACGTCGTTGACGAAGGCGACCCGCATCCGTCACCAGACCATTGTTCTCGTCGAAGACGAGAGCGAACTGGCGAACGAGATCAAAATTGAACTCGAGCGGCTGGGCTATCTCGTGCAGCCTGCGTCCATTGCCGAGGCTGCGGATGCGGCCCGGGTCGGAGATGCCGCGATCCTGGTCATGGATCGCATGGTGTTCGGCGAGGACAGCCTGAATATGCTGGAAACTCTGCGCAAGGAAGGCATCAAGGTGCCGGTTCTGGTGATCTCGGCGCTGTCGTCGATCGACGAGCGGGTTCGCGGGCTGAAAGCAGGCGGCGACGATTATCTCACCAAGCCGTTCGCGATGATCGAGCTTACCGCCCGGGTCGAGGCCTTGCTGCGCCGGCTCGACGATGTGCGCACCACAAAGCTGCGCGTCGGCGACCTGGAAATGGACCTGATCGAGCATACGGTGTACCGCGGCGACGGCAAGATCGACCTGCTGCCGCGCGAATTCAAGCTGCTGGAATATTTCCTGCGTCATCCCGGTCAGGTCATCACACGCGCCATGCTGCTGCGGGATGTCTGGCAATATCATTTTTCGCTGGAGACCAATGTGGTTGATGTTCACATCAGCAACCTGAGAAAAAAGATCGACGCCCGCGGCGCGCCCTCGCTGATCGTCAATATCCGTGGCGCCGGCTTCATGTTGAGCGCCGATGCTTGAGCTGCTGCGATCGTCGGCGCTGCGGGTCGCCCTCACCTTCGCATTTGCGACAATCGTGGCGACCACGGTGATCTTCGGGTTGGTCTATCTGCAGATCAGGGCGGCCGATGAAAAGAGCAACCGCCTTATCCTGGAGGACGAGGCGGCCAAGAGCGTCGATCACTCGGTCGAGGATCTCAGGCGTGCCTTCGAGTTGCGCTTGACCCATGACTTGCGGCGGCTGGACTTCGCCGCGCTGTTTGCGCCCGACCACAAGGCGATGTTCGGCAATATCGAGCAATTGCCGGCGATCCCGCTGGACGGCAAGTCGCATTACGCCGCCTCCCGCGCGCCGGGCACCGATCGCACCGAGCCTGTGATCTTCGTCGCCCGCGTGCGCCCTGACGGCAGCATTCTGGTGCTGGGTCGAAGTCTGCTCGAAACCTATGCGTTTCGCCGGATCGTGCTGAGCGCGCTGGCCACGGGGCTTGCCCCCATGCTGCTGCTCGCGCTGGCGATCGGCGCCTTCATGGCGCGGCGCGCGTCCCGGCGCCTGACCGGCATTCACGAGACCATCGCCAGGATCATGAAAGGCGACATGCAGCTGCGGCTGCCGGTGCGATCCCGGCGCGACGCGATCGACATGCTGTCGCGCGACGTGAACCTGATGCTCGATGAGATCAATCGGTTGCTGGCGCAGATCAAGGGGGTGAGCGACAACATCGCGCATGATCTGCGCAGCCCGCTCGCGGTCGTGCATAGCCAGCTCGAACGCGGCGTGGAAAGCTCGGACGATCAGGTGCTGCGACGCGTGGCGCATCAGGCGCTGGCTCATATCGACAAGGCGATGCTTACGATCGCGGCGCTGCAGCGTCTTGCGGACGTCGAATATGGGCCGAAATCGAGCAAGTTCCACCCGATCGACCTGTCCGCGATTTGCACCGACCTCTTCGAGTTCTTCGAGCCGCTGGCGACGTCGAAATCGATCAACATGGCCCTGGAAATCCAATCGCCGGTGCAAATCCTCGGCGACGGCGACCTGATGCGAGAGGCGGTTTCCAACTTGATCGGCAACGCGATCAAGTTCACGCCGGAGCATGGGACGGTGCGCGTGTCAGTAACCTCGGAGGACGGCTGTCCGGTCATTCGGGTGCGCGACAACGGCATCGGCGTGGAGCCGGCCGAGCGCGACAAGATCTTCCAGCGGTTCTACCGAACCGCCAGCGGCCACCGGGTGCCCGGCAGCGGCCTGGGGCTGAGCATTGCCGCGGCCATTGCCAATCTTCATGATCTCGAACTGCGCTTCGAGGATAATCATCCGGGCGCGATGTTCGAAATGTCCGGACGCAGGAAATATCAGCAGGGCGCCGCGAACTGAAGCTGCCGCAAGTCGGGGCCGCGGATGACGGCCTTCGAACCGGCGTCATGGATCGCCCCCGCAATGGCGGAAGCCGGGAGCCTGGCCCGGCCGGCGGGGAGGCCTTAAAACGAGCAGAGTCCAATTCAACTCCCGTTGAATCAGACTCTGCTCGGCACGACCGCGGGATGCCCCCCTCCGCCGTGCGCAAACAATCCACCACGACGCCGTATCAGGCAACGACAGATTGTCGCACTCCAGACAGATCGAGACATATTTCAAGCGGATGTTGCAAGAATGCCACGACGACCACTCGCCCATTTCAAACCGGTTGAATCGACCGATCTGCCGGACGGCGAGTGCGAACGCTGCCTGGCCTCGAGGCTATCGCGAGGCGTCGCTTCCCGTATCCACGGCAAAGCGCCCGAGCGCCGCAAAGCATTTCGATTCCTTGCCTTCCGAATTCAATTTCTTGGCAACCTCAAGCCGGGAGGCCAGGCGCCGCCGAACCTTCCTCTCTGCCTTCGCGATCGTTTCCGGAGTTGGCTGATGATGCAGTGTCGCAGCGGTGGATTCGCGAGCGCTCAATACGCGTCGGTCAGCCTCGGCCTGGCGCAGTTCTATTTCCAGCTTCGCTATTCGTTCGCCGCACGTCGTGGCATGCGCGGCAAAAACCGGCCACACCGGAATGAGGGCCAGACCGACCATGATGTTACGTGCGAGGGTTGAGCCAACCGACCTGCGCATTATCGTTTCCCGTTTTGGAGCAATCCAATTGGGCCTTGAAACGTCGTGTCCATTGCACCACTCGATAATCCAAATCGCAATAGAAAATAAGACGATTCCTGCGGCGCGCGACGGCCGAGAATAATCGAACAAATGCAACCAAATGATCGGAATTTCTTCCCACCGCTTGCTGAAGGATGGGGTTCGGCTCAAGCCGAGGGACACGAAAGCCGCGCTATGGGGCTTTGGTCGCGGAGCGGCAGAGGCGCCGGGGGAACGAGGGCGTCGGCGAACACGTCAGGATCAGATTTCACGGAAGGCTTTGAGCCCGGTGAAATTGCGGACCATTGGATCCGCACCGAACGAAGAAAACCTGTTTCTTCTGCCGGAACGATTTTCTCGGAGCGAACTCCTCGAAACCGCGATCCAGCCGTTTGACCTGATGTCTCGCCGACACCCTCTTTCGTCGACCAGAGCCTTCCGATTGAAATCCGCTTCGAGAAGCAGATCGTCCTGAAGGCTCGTGTGACGTGCCGGCATCAAGCCGCCGGCAATTTTCTTAAGCGAGCTTACTTCTTCTTCTTGGCGACCTTGCGGGTCTTCTTCGCAGTCTTCTTCACTGCGCTCTTCGCCTTCTTCGCCTTCTTAGCTTTCTTGGCCATGTTGCCCTCCTAATTTAGAGATCATCTGATCGCTGCGTGCACTCGGGAATCGAGATGCACTCCATCCCGAATACACCAACACACTAGAAAAAACAGCGTCCAGCTTAAGGAAGTGTTGACGCACTGATGCGAGAGGGCGCGTCGCGCACGGATAGGTAACAGGACAATGCATCGGCGCGACGATGCGAGTAGTGCGCGGAAATGCGATGTCCGCGATTGTCAATATCACAAGAAACACCTGTGTCGCAGGCATTTCTGTAATTCGCGCATTCGACATCCGATGCGCAAACGATGTCATCGCGACTCATCGATGTCGGCAAAAACCAGTCGCTGCGGACTCTGAGTCGCGGTTTTTGGCAATAAAAAAATTTTTCGTGCTCACCGCCTTCGCGTCTCATCGCCGCTCGCCAAAGCCGGTTTTTTGCCGAAATCGCCACCACTGATTCGCGATGCGATTTTCCTTCCGCGTGCCGCGCCGCGGCTCGCGACGGATGGTTAATGCACGCTCGAACGCGCTTGAGGCGACGCCGCGCCGATCATGCCGGCATCTTACTGCCCGACGTTCAGATGCCGAGTTTGGACTTGAGCAGATCGTTTACCGACTGCGGATTGGCCTTGCCGCCGGACGACTTCATCACCTGGCCGACGAACCAGCCGATCAGTTGCGGCTTGGCGCGGGCCTGCGCGACCTTGTCGGGATTGGCCGATATGATGTCATCGACCACCTTCTCGATCGCGCCCATGTCGGTGACCTGCTTCATGCCGCGCGTTTCGACCAGCGCGCGGGGGTCGCCGCCCTCCTGCCAGACGATCTCGAACAGGTCCTTGGCGATCTTGCCGGAGATGGTGCCCTCGCCGATCAGGTCGACAATCGCCCCAAGCTGCGTGGCCGACACCGGCGAGGCCGCGATGTCGAGGCCTTCCTTGTTGAGCCGCCCGAACAGTTCGTTGATGACCCAATTGGCCGATAGCTTGCCGTCGCGGGCCCGGTTTGCAAGCTGCGCGAGCACGGCCTCGTAGAAGTCCGCGCTCTCGCGTTCGGCCACCAGCACGCCGGAGTCGTAGGGTGAGAGGCCGAACTCGGCGACGAAGCGGGCCTTCTTCTGGTCCGGCAATTCCGGCAGGTGGGCCTTTAGCTCATCGACGTATGCTTGGCTGAATTCCAGCGGCAACAGATCGGGATCCGGGAAATAGCGGTAGTCATGCGCCTCTTCCTTGGAGCGCATCGAGCGGGTCTCGCCCTTGTTGGGGTCGTACAGCCGGGTTTCCTGGTCGATCGCGCCGCCGTCCTCGAGGATGTCGATCTGTCGCCGTGCCTCGTATTCGATGGCCTCGCCGATGAAACTGATCGAGTTCATGTTCTTGATCTCGCAGCGGGTGCCGAGCGGGCCGCCCGGCTTGCGCACGGAGACGTTGACGTCGGCGCGCAAGGAGCCCTTCTCCATGTCGCCGTCGCAGGTGCCGAGATAGCGCAGGATCGAGCGCAACTTGGTCACATAGGCTTTCGCCTGCTCGGAGGTGCGGATGTCCGGCTTGGAAACGATTTCCATCAAGGCGACGCCGGAGCGGTTGAGGTCCACGAACGACATCGTCGGGCTCTGGTCGTGCAGCGACTTGCCGGCGTCCTGCTCCAGATGCAGCCGCTCGATGCCCACGGTGACGCACTCGCCGTCCGCCAGTTCGACCGTCACGTCACCCTCGCCCACGATCGGCGACTTGTACTGGCTGATCTGATAACCCTGCGGCAAATCCGGATAGAAATAGTTCTTGCGATCGAACACCGAGCGCACGTTGATCTTCGCGTTGAGGCCGAGGCCGGTACGCACCGCCTGCCTGACGCACTCCTCGTTGATGACAGGCAGCATGCCCGGCATCGCGGCATCGACCAGCGAGACATGGGAGTTCGGCGCGCCGCCGAATTCCGTCGAGGCGCCGGAGAACAGCTTTGACTTCGAGATGACCTGGGCATGGACCTCGAGGCCGATCACCAATTCCCAGCCCCTGATCAGCTTCGACGGTTTGATGGGTGCGTTCATGGGGGAGCTTTTATCCCGGCAGAGACCCGCAGAAAACCCCTGAAACCGATTTGCGCGCGGCAAATTCAGCCATCACAAAGCGCAGGTAACTAGTTCGGCACCGCTCGCGGCGCGGCATCGAACATCAGCGTGAACCAGGTGCCCTGGCCGCGGATGCTTTCGGCTCGGAATACGACGTCCCGGGCATTTTCCTTGAGCGTCTGCAGGATCAGGGCGCCGAGTTTCCGCGGTGAAGGCCATTCCAGGTTTTCGGCCAGTCCCACCCCGTCGTCGGACACGATGACGGTCACGCGACCGCTATCTTGCTTGCAGATCAGTCTGAGTTGTCCAGCGTCGCGGCCGACGAACGCATATTTCAGCGCGTTGGTCAGCATCTCATTGATCAAGAGGCCCGCGGGCATCGCGACGTTGATCGAGAGCGGGCAATAGCTGGCCTCGATATCGATTTGCACTCCCGGCATGGCGTTGACCTCCATCACCGAGGTCGCGATATCGGAAAGGTATTGGCCGAGATCGATTTCGGAGGCGGCGTCTTCGGCCGACAAGGTCCGGTACAGCACCGTCAACGCATCGATCCGGCTCGCAAGCCGAGCCAAAGCCACGGTCTCGCCTTCCGCGGCCGATCTTGCCTCCAGCCGGATCAGCGCGGTGATCAGTTGCAGGTTGTTTTTTACCCGGTGCTGTAGTTCGCGCATCAGCATGTCGCGATCGCGAATCTGGCTCTCGAACTGTTCGATCTGCGCCCGTTCCCGGCCGCCGACGTCGACCAGTGCGGCGATCCGGAAATTCTCGACGCCGTCGTCGTTCTCGATCACCGAGGCATAGGCCTGCACGATGACGAGACGGTCGACCGGCCCGCCCGGACGGAACACGCCGATAAAATCCTCGCCGTCTCGGATCGCCTCGCCCAGGGTCTGGCCCGGGGCTTCCTCGCTGAGAAAGCCATCGAGGCAGGTCCAGCTCCGACCCTCCACATCGGCCGCCGCCATCGACATCAAACTCTCGAACGCCCTGTTGATGTAGACGACATGCTGCTCGTCGCCGGAACCGCGAGATACCGCGACGGCGACCGGAGCGTGATCCAGCAAATGTTTGTACTTGTCGTTCTCGATCGCCAAAGCGAGCTTCGACGAACCCAGAAGCTGGTCGACTCGTTGGGAAAACGGGATACCGTCGTCGGCGCTCATACCCTCACCATTCTCATTGGCAAACCATGGAGAAGCGCCGCCGGAAACGCAACGCAAAAGCCGACGGCGTCGAATGGAACTTTACGCCCACCATTTCGGCGGCGTGAAGCGCCCGGCGGCCTGCTCGATCACCTCGCCCAGCGAAAACAACGTCTCTTCATCGAACGGACGCCCGATCAGTTGCAGACCGAGCGGCAACGCCTGCGCGTCCTTGCCGGCGGGAACCGCGATCCCCGGCAGCCCGGCCATGTTCACCGTCACCGTGAAGATGTCGTTGAGGTACATCTCCACGGGGTCGGCGCCCTTTTCGCCGATGCCAAAGGCGGCCGAAGGCGTCGCCGGCGTCAGGATCGCGTTCACGCCGCTCGCGAAACAGTCCTCAAAATCCTTCTTGATCAGGGTGCGGACCTTCTGCGCACGCAGATAATAGGCATCGTAGTAGCCGGCGGAAAGTACGTAGGTGCCGATCATGACGCGGCGGCGGACTTCGGCGCCAAAGCCTTCGGCGCGGGTGTTCTCGTACATTTCGCCGATGCTGCGGCCGGGCACCCGCAGGCCGTAACGCACGCCATCGTAGCGCGCCAGGTTCGACGAGGCTTCCGCCGGGGCGACAATGTAATAGGCAGGCAGCGCGTATTTGGTGTGCGGCAGCGACACCTCGACCAGCTCCGCGCCCGCGGCCTTCAGCCAGGCCGCGCCCTCGGTCCAGAGCTTTTCGATTTCGGCCGGCATGCCGTCGAGACGATATTCGCGGGGTATGCCGATCTTCATGCCCTTGACGGACTTTCCGATCGCCGCCTCGTAATCCGGCACTTCGCGACTGACCGATGTGGTGTCCTTGGGGTCGTGACCGGCCATCGAGCGCAGCAGGATCGCGGCGTCGCGCACGCTGCGCGCGATCGGCCCGGCCTGGTCGAGCGAGGATGCGAACGCGACGATGCCCCAGCGCGAACAGCGCCCATAGGTCGGCTTCATGCCGACGGTGGCGGTGAACGCCGCCGGCTGGCGGATCGAACCGCCGGTATCGGTCGCGGTCGCGCCCATGCATAAAAGCGCCGCCACCGCCGACGCCGAGCCGCCGGACGAACCGCCCGGCACCAGATGCGCGCCTTCGATCTGGCCGCTTGCTGCCGCGCCGACGTTGGAGCCTTGGCGCCGCCACGGGTTGACCACCGGACCAAAGCACGAGGTCTCGTTCGACGAGCCCATGGCGAACTCGTCATTGTTGAGCTTGCCGAGCAGGACAGCACCGTCACGCCAGAGCTGCGAGGTCACGGTGGATTCGTAAGGCGGCACGAAATTGCCGAGGATTTTCGAGCACGCGGTGGTGCGC
>Ga0182030_10022430_pt1 | contig 11747 bp, 10 predicted proteins | sample 812S3MmetaG_FD_121299 | JGI IMG/M metagenome (GOLD analysis project Ga0182030, IMG submission 121299) | Permafrost microbial communities from Stordalen Mire, Sweden - 812S3M metaG (Illumina Assembly) | ecosystem: Environmental > Terrestrial > Soil > Wetlands > Permafrost | place: Sweden... | reverse complement strand
TCGAGCGGATGTCGTCGTAACGGGTTACCGCCCAGCTGCCGTCCAGCGTGCGGAAGACCGGTGCCTGCGCCCGTAGGTCGGCGAGGACGTCGAAATAGTCGGGCCGGAGGTAGAAACCCGGTCGGGTGAGGTCGAGCTGAAGGTCGGCCAGGTCGGCCATCGAGGCTCCTCGGGTTCTGGGATGTCGACGACACGACGGGTGGTGTTCGGGGGGTTGCCACCCGGTCGGAGTGAGGTCATGGGCCGCCCTCGGTGTCGGGTCCATACGTTTACATATTCTTTGACATATGTAAATATCTCACTCTGTGGCAACCCAGCACACGAGCGCCGAGCTCATTCTCGCCGCCGCAAGGAGCGCCATCGCCACGAAGGGGCCCGGAAAGCTCACCCTCTCCGAGGTGGCATCCGCCGCCGGCGTGTCCCGGCCCACCCTCTACCGGTGGTTCCCGACCAAGGACCATCTGCTCACCGCCCTCACGGAGTACGAGCGGGCCCAGTTCGACGCAGGCCTGCGGGCTGAGATCGATGCCCATCGGACACCGGCGCGACGGCTGGATTCCGCACTTCGCTACCTGGTCACGTACCTGGACGAGTCGATGGGTTCCGATCCCATCGGGGTCGATCCGGAGTTCGCACTCCGCTCGCTCAACGACTCCCTGAGCGACCAGGCCGAGGCCCTGGTCCGGCTGCTCGGCTCCGCACTGGACCAGGTGCCCGCCGTGCGCGCCAAGGCGATGACCCGTTGGCAGGCCGCAGAGATGTTCCTGCGAGTGGCCTACTCCCACTATCTGGTGCCCCACCCCGATACCGAGGAGCTCTTGGCCTCGGTCCGGGCGTTCGCCGGGCTGCCGCGGCGCTCGTTGACGAGGGCCGTCGGATGAACCACGTGCCGGGCCGAGCGGCCGGTGACGCCCGACTCCGGATCCACCACGTTCACGACATGCAACCGACCTAGAAGGAGGCCTTCCCGTGTCCGCTTCTCACTCCGCCCGAGTCCCGACATGAGCTCGTTCAAGAACCCGGCCTGGCTCCCCTTCTCGGTGAGCGAGGCCGCCTCCGCCGGCGATGCCACCGGCCAGGATCTCGAGTCCGGTCAGGCGTGGAACCACCTGCTGGACACGCTCAAGCGGACCGGCGACGTCGTACTGTCCGACTCCGTCCCCCACGACCCGGTGGACATGGCTTCCGGCTTCCGCCACCTGCTCGTCCTGTTGGGCGTCGGTATCGACGAGCTCCTGCGACGGGGGCTCGACCAGGTCCCGGCGGTGAAGCCGTCGGGCATGGACGCCGCCTACAAGTGGGGCATGGAGTGCCCGGACTGCATCTACGTGGGCTCGGCGCTCAAGGGTGGAACGACCTACCGACTGTGGGGGAATCGGGGCACCGCCCGCTATGTGGGCCTACAGGTGATGGCGGGGATGGCCTCGAGCGCCAATGCGTTGATCGACGAGTTCGAGCTGGGCCCGGACGGGGAGTTCGAGATCGTCCTCTCGGCCGAGCCCCAGGAGAGCAACTGGCTCCCCCTCGACGAGAACGCCACCATGCTGGTGGTCCGCCACTTCTTCTACGACTGGGAGCACGAGGTCCCCGTCACCATGTCCATCGAGCCGCTCTCGGGTCCCCCGGCCGTCGAAGAGCGCAGGCCGACGGAGCCGAAGGCGGCCATGGCCCGTCAGGTGATTGCCCTGGGCGACTTCTTGGAGGAGAACCTGAACTTCTTCCTGGGCTTCTCCAATCCCGAGGCACCCAACACGTTCCTCCCTCCCTTGGACGGGACGGCCATGGGGGCGGCGGCCGAGAACCGTCCGGTCATCGGCTCGTGGGAGCTTGCGCCCGACGAGGCACTGATCATCGAGATCACACCGCCGGAAGGCCTCTACTGGAGCTACTCGTTGGGGAACATCTGGTGGGAGACCATCGATTACGGCAACCGCCAGTCGAGCCTCAACGGCCATCAGGCGGTGGTGGACGACGACGGGATCGTGCGTGTAGTGGTGGCCCATCAGGATCCGGGTGTCGCCAATTGGCTCGACACCGCCGGGCACAGCCAAGGTCCGATCATCCTGCGATGCGTACGCACGGAGACCGCCCCGGTGCCGACGACCAGGGTGGTGTCGTTCGACCGGCTGGCCGAGGAGTTGCCCCCGGACACCCGACGGGTCTCACCGGGCGAGCGGGCGGCAGCCATCGATGTCCGCCGGAAGGCCGTGAGCAGGCGGTTCGCCCGATGACCCTCGACGTCGACCGGATCGAGGAGGACGCCCGGGCCCAGACGGGCCTCGACGACACCGGTGGTGACCACTACCGCGAAGGCCTCGAGCGTCTGGTGGCGGCGATGAACGAGGAGGGCGGACTCACCGAGATAGGCGAGGCCATGCAGAAGATGCGCTTGAGCATCCTTGTGGCCGCCCGGATGGGTGTCGAAGAGACCTTCCGACTCCATCCCGAGATCGACGACCAGGTCATCGACGGACCGGTCTTCGTCATCGGCCTGCCCCGCACCGGCACCACCGCCCTCAGCCAGCTGGTGGCGGCCGACCCCCAGTTCCGTTCGCTCCGGACGTGGGAGTCGGCCTCGCCGGTGCCTCCGCCGGAAAGGGAGACCGAGCACACCGATCGCCGGATCGCCGCCACCGAGCAGGGCATCGCCATGATGAACGAGGCCTTCCCCCTCATGCAGACCATGCACAACACCGAGGCCGATGGGCCCACCGAGTGCCAGGACCTCATGGGGATGAGTTTCCGGACCGCCCACTTCGACGGCTTCGCCCGCGTGCCGTCGTACATGGCGTGGGTTGTCGACACCGACATGAGGGAGACCTACCGCTATCACCGGCGGGTCCTGCGCCTGCTCCAGTGGCACTGCCCACCCACCCTCTGGCACCTCAAGACGCCGGTCCACATGTTCGCCCTCGATGCCCTGGTGGAGGCCTACCCGAACGCCCGCTTCCTCTGGAGCCACCGGGATCCCGCCAAGGTGATCGGCTCGGTCTGCAGTCTCATCCACTACACCCGCAGCTGGAGCAGCGACCGTGACGACTCCATCGAACTGGGCGCCGAGCAACTCGGCCGGTGGTGGCTCGCCGTCCGGCGGGCCATGGACTTCCGGGAGCGGACGGGTGACGACCGGTTCGCCGACATCTCGTTCTCGGAGCTCCAGACGGATCCGGTGGCGGCCCTGGAACGGGGCCTGACCCGGATCGGCCTCCCCTTCGACGATCGGTCCCGATCCTCGGTGGCGGAGTGGGCCGGCACCCACGAACCCGGCGCCCACGGCACACATTCCTATCAACTCTCCGAATTCGGCCTGGAACCCGATCAGATCAGGGAGCGGTTCGCCCCGTACTATGCCGCCTTCGATGTCGAGGCGCCCGGCTGATCCACCGTCCGGTGGTGGTGTCGGTGGCTGTGGTGTGCTCGGCCTCCACGACATCGCAGGTGTGCCGCATGGTTCGGACCCCTATCGGCGGATCGGTCCGGAGCCCTGTCGGCGGGTGAAGGTGACGTGGGTGACGCCGGTCGGGGTGCTGACCGCCTCTATCTCGAACCGCCGCTCCAGCTCCTCGAGCCCGTCCCAGAGCCGTTCGCCACGCCCGAGGACGATGGGGACGATCACGATGTGCATGTGGTCGATCAGATCGGCGGCGAGGAACTGGCGGACGGTCGAGGGACCTCCACCGATGCGTGCGTACGTCCAGTCCACCGGCAGCCCCCCGGGCGGTCTCCAGGGCTTCGGCGGGACCGGCGTCGACGAAGTGGAAGGTCGTTCCGCCCTCCATCGGGAGCGACGGCCTCGGATGGTGCGTGAGCACGAACACCGGCGTGTGGAAGACGGGGTCGTCACCCCACCAGCCCTTCCATTCCTCGTCGGCCCACGGGCCGCGCTGTGGTCCGAACTTGTTGCGGCCCATGATCTCGGCTCCGATGCCGGGACCCCAGGTGCTGGCGAAGGCATCGTCGGGGCCGGTGCTCCCACCCGTCTCGCCGTGCACGGTGCGGAACGAGCGGGTGGCGACGAACCACTCCATGAGCCTGCCATCGGCGTGTCCGAAGGGTTGTTCGAGGGTCTGCCCCTCACCGGTGCTGAAACCGTCGAGTGAGACGGACAAGTTGTGGACACGGGCCAATGACATGTGGGGACGCTCCATGGAAGACGACGGGGATCTCGGGTGTGGCGCTCGGGTCCCGGGACACCGGCGGACGACGGATAGACGGGCGGCCCCACCTTGAACCATCGCGAGCGACCTGGCAAGTGGCGGGCACCTGGGTTCTACGGGCGTTCCTGATCCCACTGGCTTTCCGGGTCCCACTGGGTTTCCTGGTCCCACGGACGGCCCATCAGCCCCCCGGTGCCGACCGGCCCCCGTCCGGTTGACTCGCACCGTTCCATCGGACGCAGTTCGGGCGTCCGGCCTCCCCGACGGTCAGCCCATGGACTTCGCCCCGTCGATGGTCTCGCGGATGATGTCGGCGTGACCGGCGTGTTGGGCGGTCTCGGCCACGATGTGCAGGAGCACCCGGCGTGCGGACCACCGTGCGCCGGGCTCGAACCACGGGGCCTCGGGGAGTGGGTGGGATGGGTCCAGGGAAGCCAGGGTGGCAACCAGGTCGTCGGTGCGCCGGGCCACGGCCTCGTAGCGGGAGATCAGGGCCGGCAGGGTCTCGCCTTCCACCATGCGAAAGCCGGCGGCGTGGGCCTCGTAGGCGGCCTCGTCGGCGGGGCCGTGGGAATCCGTGCCCTCCTCGATGAAGCGGACCCAGCCTTCTTCGACGAGGGCGACGTGCTTGATGATCCCACCGAGGCAGAGCTGGCTGGCCGAAGGCGTCAGCCGGGCCTGGGCATCGGTCAAGCCCCGGACGGTGCGGAGCAGGAGGTCGCGGTGGTGGGCCAATGCCTGCAGGAGGTCGTTCCGCTCGAGGTCGGTCACGGTGGAGGGGGTGTCGATGGTCATGTGCTGGCCTTTCCGATGGGCGTCTGCCGGACATGTCCACCGTACGGGTCATAGCGGCCAGTTACTGGCCTAAATCCTGGAATACTTGGTGACATGGCGAACCCGGGCACGCGAACGCTCCGACTGTTGTCCCTCCTGCAGTCCCGGCGGTACTGGGCCGGGTCCGAGCTGGCCGCTCGGCTCGGGGTCTCGCCCCGCACCCTCCGTCGTGACATCGACCGCCTCCGGGAGCTGGGCTACCCGGTCGAGGCCCGGAGGGGCGTGGACGGGGGCTATCAACTCGCGGCCGGGGCGGTGCTCCCTCCCCTCCTGCTCGACGACGACGAGGCGGTGGCCATCGGGGTGGGGCTGCACTCCGCCATCCAGGCGGGCACCGTCACCGGTATCGAGGAGTCCTCACTACGGGCGCTGAGCAAGGTGATCCAGGTCATGCCCTCCCCGCTCCGCCGCCGCATCGACGCCCTGGCGGCGATGACCATCCCCAGCGCCTGGCAGGCGTCCGCCACCAGCGTCGACGCAGAGGTTCTGGTGTCGGTCGCCCAGGCGTGCCGGGACGGCGAGCGCCTCGAGTTCGCCTACACCGACCACAGCGGCGAACCGAGCACCCGCGAGGTGGACCCGCACCGGCTGGTCCTGTTGGGGAGACGCTGGTACCTCGTGGCATGGGATCTGATCCGCTCCGACTGGCGCACCTTCCGGCTGGACCGACTGGCGGAGCCGAGGGCCACGGGTGCCCACGCCATCCCCCGCCGTCCGCCCGCCGAGGACGCGGCAGCGTTTGTCCGGTCCAGTATCGAGACCGTCACGTCGCGGCACCAGGTGGAGGCGCTCATCGATGCTCCCGCAGCCGTCGTCCGGGAGCGCGTCGGGCCGTGGGGGAGCCTCGAAGATGTGGGTTCCGGGCAGTGCCGGTTCCGCATGACCTCGGACTCACTCGATTGGCCGACGTTGGTCCTGGGGAACGCAGCCGCCGAGTTCGAGGTGCTGGCCCCGCCCGAGTTGCTGGACCACATCAGAGTCCGTGCGACGCTGTTCGGGCGCGCCCTCGAGCGAGATTCGGCTCCTGGTCGACGGCCCTGAGACAGGTGTGGCCCCTCGACAGAGCAGCCGAGTTCGGGAGTCCGCAACGGTTCCTGATTTCAGGCGTCCCGCTTCACCATCCGCCAGGCACCGAGTGCCGTCCAGCCGACGAGCCAGGCGATGATGACGAAGACAGCTGCCGTTCTCGACTCCGGCACCAGGAGGGAGGTGCCCTGGCCACCGTCGGGCCCGCCACCCCCTCCGAAGACGAATCCGAGGTCTGACGGTTCCAGATGGTCGACGGCCAGGCCGACGACTGACCGCTGGAGATTGATCAGGTGGGGGATGTTGGCCCGCACCACGATCGGGGTGAGGACGATCTCCAGCACGATCATCAAGATGACGGCGACGGTCCGCTGTCCGAGCAGCGATCCGAGCCCGAGCCCGACGATGAAGCCCACCGCGACCTCGAGCTCGATCCACAGGCCGGTGCGGATCATGAGCCCGACCGACGGGGACAAGAAGACCTTCGAGTAGGCCGGATAGTTCTGTCTGGCCATCAGTACCGCCGCAGTCCTGATCATCGCCGGCGTCGGCGCCGCGGACACCGTGGGTGCGCCCGGGCCCTTTTGGATCACGGGTCCACCCCCGCGGCCATTGCACGGGACGGCGTTGGAGTTGAGGACGGTGGTGACGACGCCGGACCCCCCTTGGTAGTTGAAGTTGCAGATCACCTCGTCCGGGTGATCGTTGGCCCAGTGCGCCAGGCCGGCCTCGGACAGTCCGGCGGGCACATTGGCGCCCTGGTAGCTGACCTGGGTGGGTGCGGCGAACACGCACACCGCGCAGACGATGGTGAAACCGATGGCCACCAGCGGTACCACGATGGCCAGGCCGGCAGGTATCCGCGCCAGGTAGAGGGCCAAGCGTGAACGGCCGGTGACCACCAGGTGGCGGAACATCCCCTCGGTGAGGTCGACCGATCCGGCCGTGCACCCCAGGGTGGCGGCCACGATGAAACCGAAGACATAGATCACCCCGGCCACGAGGGCGTTGAAGATGTCCTCCCCGCCGGCCGCCCCGTACGACTTCGGGGCAATGGCATGGGTCAGGAGGCGGATGACCAGGAAGACGGCGGGGATGGCGATGGTGACGACGATCAGGGCCACCATCAGACCGCGCCGCTTCCGCAGTTCCATGAACCGGGTGGCGATCATCCCACCGGTCGGAATCCATGAGCCCCGGTGGTCGGGAGCGTGACCGAGGGGGATCGGAGCCGGCACCGCGGCGATCACATCGGATGTAGTCGTCATTCGGGCGCCCCCAATCGGCTGGTGACCTGGAGGAACCACGACTCGAGCGAGGTCTGGATCTGTTGGAGCCGGTACACCGAGACCCCGCCGTCGACCAGCACGCGGTTGATCTCGGCGATGACGTCGCGCCCCGTTCCGGCCGGCAAGGTGATCCCGAGGCCGACGGGCCCGATCTCGACGCGCCCACCCACGGAGGTGCCGGTGAGCAGCTGACCCGCCCGGGACGGCTCCGAGCACTCGACCTCCACGACGAAGGACGACCCGGCCAGCAGGTCGGTGATCGCCCCTTGGCGGATGACCTTGCCCCGGTCCACGATGGCGACCGCGTCACAGGTCCTCTCGACCTCGTCCAGCAGGTGGGAGGAGAGCACGACGGTCCGTCCCTCGGCCACCAGGGAGAGGATCATGTCGCGCATGTCCTGCATCCCGGCCGGGTCGAGCCCGTTCATCGGCTCGTCGAGGATCAGCAGCTGCGGATCGCCGATCAGGCACGCCGCCACCCCGAGACGCTGCCGCATGCCCATCGAGTACTTCGAGACCTTGTCGTCGCCCCGGTGGACCATCCCGACGCGTTCGAGGGAGGGTCCGATCCGCAGCTTGGCCTCCGGCTCGCGGGCCGCCGCCAGGATCTGGAGGTTCTGCCTGCCGGTGAGGTGCCCGTGGAATCGGGGCTCGTCGACGATCGCCCCGACCCGGGCCAGGGCGGCGGCACGGTGTCGGGGCACCGGGTGGCCGAGCAGGCGCATCGTGCCGGCATCGGCGTGGGTCAGTCCGAGCAGTACCCGGATGAGGGTCGTCTTTCCCGCGCCGTTGGGCCCCAGGTAGCCGAACGCGCAGCCTCGGGGCACCAGCAACTCGACCCCGTTCACGGCGATGTTCTCGCCGAACCGCTTGGTGAGCCCGTGGGTCTCGACGGCCCACTGGGATTCCGAATCGTGGCGGTGTTCCGTCTCGGCGGACACGGTGAGGCTCATCGGCTACTTCCGTTCGTGGGCATGAGACCACGGTACGACGGCCGATGCCCGGTTGGAATCCGGCTAGTGGGTCAATCGGGGTGGGGAAATCCCCCGATCGGGGACCACCGGTGGCCCACCGGTGGTGGCGGGGCTCTCCGGTCACCTGGCCGGTCCGGAGACGGGCCGTCAGGTGTCCAGAAACCCGTCAGGTGTCCAGATACCCGTCAGGTGTCCAGATACCCGTCAGGTGTCGAGGTAGCGGAGCACGGCGAGGACCCGTCGGTGGTCCGAGGACGAGACGGGCAGGTCCAACTTGGAGAAGATGTTGGTCACGTGCTTCTCGACCGCCCCTTCGGAGACGCAGAGGGAATCGGCGATCGCCGTGTTGGTCCGTCCCTCGGCCATGAGGGAGAGCACGTCCCTCTCGCGCGCCGTCAGTACGGAGATGGAGTCCCGGCGCCGGGAGGCACCCATGAGCTGGGTGACGACCTCGGGATCCAGGGCCGTCCCGCCCGAGGCCACTCGCTCCAGGGCCTCGACGAACTGGCTCACGTCGGCCACGCGGTCCTTGAGCAGGTAACCGATGCCCGCGGCATCGTCGCCCAGCAGCTCCTCGGCGTAGCGGGTCTCGATGTACTGCGAGAACACCAGGATGGCCAACCCCTGGTGTTGGCGGCGGAGCTCGATCGCTGCCCGGAGCCCCTCGTCGGTGAAGGACGGGGGCATCCGGATGTCGACCACCGCCACGTCCGGTCGCTCCCGTTCGATGGCGACCCTGAGCGCACCGGCGTCGGCCACGGCTGCGGTGACCTCGAACCCGCGGTCGACGAGCAGCTGCACGAGTCCGTCCCTGAGGATGACCGAATCCTCGGCGATGGCGATTCGGAGCGGCACGGCCACTACGCCCGGAGCGGGAGATCGACGGTGACGACGGTGGGCCCCCGTGGGGGACTCGTGACCTCGAGATTCCCGTCCACGGTCCGGACCCGGTCAGCCAGTCCACTCAGCCCACTCGACGAGGAGCCGGTGCTGACTGCCCGGGCCCCTCCGACGCCGTCGTCTCGAACCACGAGGCGGAGCCATCGGCCCTGCTGGCTGCACGAGACGCCGGCCCGGGAAGCGAAGGCGTGCTGCGCGACGTTGGCCATGAGCTCGGCCACGCAGAAGTAGGCGATGGCCTCGATGGCCGGGCTCGGCCGCTCGTCGATGGTGACGGCGAGCTCGGTCGGGATCGTGCTCCGTGCCGCCAGGGTGGCCAACGCCCCCTCCAGCCCCACGTCGAGAGCGGGGGGGTGGATCCCCCGGGCCAGGTCTCGCAACTCGACGATCGCCTCCTTCGCCCCCTTGTGGGCATCGTTGACGAGATCCCTCACCTGGTCGATGTCGAGATGGTCCGCGTCGGCGAGCTTCTCCTTTGCCATCCCGAGGCGCATGGCCAGGGCGACCAGTTGTGCCTGGGTCCCGTCATGGAGATCCCGCTCGATCCTCCGGAGAGTGGCGGCGGAGGCGTCGACCGTCTGGGCCCGGGCCTGCTCCAGCTTGCGGACCCTCACGGTCATGGCGTCGGGGGCGAGCAGCGCCCGCATCAACAGGCGGTCGAGGTAGTCGAAGAACCGCACCGGCCAGGGGGCGACGAAGAAGAAGACGGCCCCGGTGATCACGGTGGCCAGGGCGACGAACGGCCCACCGCCGTTCCCCGGAGAGAGATATCCCGGCTGGAAGAGGACCCGGACTGCTCCCCACTCGGCCACTGAACCGCGGTTTCCTATCCCCCAGAGGGGATAGGTGAGGCACCGGAACGCATCCCACCACAGGCTGAAGGCGGTGACGAAGGCCACCAGTGCCAGGGGCACCTTGACGGCCAGGTAGGCCATCGCCTTCCAGCCCGTCCGGTCCCGGAGTGCCGACTGCAGCCACCCCAGGTAGCCGGGTCGTGGTGCGAACGGCTCCGGGTCGTCGATGGCCTCGTCGAGCAGCGCGCCGGCCAACCTCCGCTGCATCCCCCCGATACCCCGGGCGCCCCGGACCGCCACGCCGATGAGGGCGATGCCGATGAACGTGATGGCCAGCACGACGCCGGCCGCCATGGTGATGCCCACGAATGCCATCCCGATGAACGCAACCGGCATGCCCGCCATCATGAAGAGCAGCTCCGCCCAGGTCCGTCGGGTGAACGGCGTCTCGACGACCGTTCGGGCGAGCTCTTCCAACCGGGAGTCGGGCTCAGATCCCCAGGTGATCAGCATGCGGTCCCCGCGCCCGGGCGAGGACCGTCCACTGCACCCCGGTATCCGGGAGTGCCGTACGAGTCCGGGGTCCGCAGGTCGCCTGGCTTCACACGCCAACCCTAGAGAGAATCGGGGGTTGCGGGAATCCGGCCAGCCGGATTCGTCCGCTGGGGATAGCCCCCCTTCCGCACCACCCGTCCCCGCTCGGGCGGCGGCCCTCCCTGCTCGGGCGGCGGCCCTCCCTGCTCGGGCCGGGCCCCGGTGGAGGACCTCCCGCCGCGATGGAAGGGCCGGGCTCATCGAGGCGAATCACCCGTTGTCGACGGCCTCCGCTCGCTGCACCTTGACGCCCGTGAAGTTGGGCTCCGCCCGCCACCGCTCCAGGTATCCGATGTACTCGAGGAGGCTTCCGGAGTAGGTGAGATTCCGCGCTGCCCGGGCATCGATCGCCTGCTGCTCACTGTTGTAGAAGCTAGGCGTGCAGGCGAGGAAGTAGCGGCCACCGGCGGCACCGACGCGGTGGAGCACCGAGAGCCACTCCTCCTCGGCGGCCTCCTCCGGCTCGATCACGGCGATCCCCTGGTCGATGCATGCCTCCACGATGTGCGCCACGTGCTTGGCCGACTCGGAGAGCAGGTGCGAGAAATTCGTACCGAACCCACCTTGGACGAGGCTGATCAGGAGCAGGTTGGGGAAGCCGCTGGCGAGCACCCCGTGCAGCGTGTGGGCGCCCTTGGCCCACCGTTCCGAGAGCGTGACACCGCCGCGGCCCCTGGGGTCGAAGCCGAGCCGCTGGTGCAGATCCGTGGTGACCTCGAAGCCGGAGGCATAGATGAGCAGGTCCACCGGGTACTCCACACCGTCCACTGCCGGGCCGCGTCTGGTGAGCTCATCGACGCCTCGTCCATCGGTGTCCACCAGATGCACGTTGGGCAGGTTGAATGCCGGCAGGTAGTCGTCGTGGAAGCAGACCCGTTTGCAGTGCTTCCCCCAGTAGGGTTTCAACTTCTCGGCCGTTGCGGGGTCCTCGACGATCTCGTCGATCCGTCGCCGGATCGCCTCCATGGTCTCGAAGTCGGACCGCTCGAGTGCTTCGACCTCCTCGTCCGATTCCGGGGCCCGCTGGGTGTCGACCCACATCACCTCGGTCCAGCCGTCGCCGACGAGGTCGACCTCGGGCTGGGCGCCCGTCACCGCCTGGGTGAAGTTGACGATCCGCTCCTTCTGCCAGCCGGGCTCGAGGCTCTGGAACCACTCGACGTCGGTGGGCCGCTGGTT
>Ga0182030_10022429_pt1 | contig 11747 bp, 7 predicted proteins | sample 812S3MmetaG_FD_121299 | JGI IMG/M metagenome (GOLD analysis project Ga0182030, IMG submission 121299) | Permafrost microbial communities from Stordalen Mire, Sweden - 812S3M metaG (Illumina Assembly) | ecosystem: Environmental > Terrestrial > Soil > Wetlands > Permafrost | place: Sweden... | reverse complement strand
ATATAAAGATTCATTTAATTCAATAAAATCAATTTTGTTACAATTATATTTTTTTGTAATATATTTATTATTATTTAAATAATTTATTAGAATTAAATGATTTATAAGAATTAAATGATTTATAAGAATTAAATGATTTATAATAATTAAATGATTTATAATAATTAAATGATTTATAATATCAAATGAATATAATTTTGCGAAAAATTAAATTTATGATTTATTTTTATAATTAATTAATTAAAAATTTTAATTCCATTAGAATATTTCATAAAGTGAATAAATGATTTATATTTTTAAATGATTTATTTTGAAATAAATTTAATGAATAAAGATTCAAATCTATGAGCCCAAATTTCATCTAAAACTTTAAATGTTGCTTCTTTTATTGTAAAAATAACTGGCTGAATTATATAATCTGATAAATTCTTTTTTGCTAATACAAACGGAGTTTCATATATTTGAGAAAGTGGATTAGATTCCCATTTAATTGATATTTCATTTCCTTTTTTATTAAATCTTATTCCTGATGCTAATTCATTTAATATAAATAATCTATATTGATCAGACGTTATTATTAATAATGGTTTTTTATATTCTTCTTTATTCAATTGTACAGAAACATTCTTATCCATTGTTATATTCCAACCTTCTATTGTTAATATTTGTTTCCATTCTATTGGATTTTCTATTTCTTTTTTTCTCTTTTTTGATGAAGTTGTGTGTAATATAGAATTTAATGTTTCAAAATCTGGTATAAATTTCGAAAACATTAAAGATCTAAATATTGTTGATCTTGGTGATTCTTGCATAAAATATCCTCTATCAACCAATCCTGATTTTATAAAAGGTTCCATATTTAATGGATAATATCTTATCAAAGTTTGAATTGATTTTGTTCTTTTTAATTCATTTTCACGATATCCATGAAGTTTAGATATTTTTTTCCATTGTTTAATTTGTTTTACTAAATCTCCAATTGGACAAATATGTAATTCCTTTCTTTTACTTTTCCACCAACATCCATATTTCTCATTTATACATGGTATATTTTCTGTTTCTGGACATTCATTTTTTACATGTTCATCATAAACTTTTCTTTTTATTTTTTTATTACATGAACAATTTATATCTTCTTCTCCACATTCTTCTAGATGCAATTCTTGATTTTCTTTAAATAATATTTTTTCACATTTACAAAGGAATAAATATTTACAATCTTTTAATAAATGTAATTGAATTTCTTCAAAACTTCCTTCCCAATCACATTCTTCATTTAAACAAGATACTTTTAATTTTTCTATTAAACATTTCATTCCAAAATTAAAATCCATTTTTTCATAATCTTTTCGACATAAAGGACATTTATATACTTTATCAATTAAAAAAGATAATTCTTCATCATTATTATTTTCGTAAGGTAAACAATGTTGACAAAAAGTATGTCCACATCCTCTAATAGAAAAAGGTTTTATCATTGTACATTTACATATTGGACATAATATAGTATGTATTAAATTTTCATTAAATTTTTCAAAATCTAAATCTTCAAGTCTGTATTCTGAAGTATTAATTCCTTCTTCCATATTATATTTTTCCTTTAAATAAATTAAATTTTTGTAAATAAATTAAATTTTTTTAAAAAATTAAATTAGTTTCTAATTGATTCTTATTTGTATTTAACATCGATAAAATGAGCGATAAAAATAAAAATATTTAAAACTTTATTGATTTTTTTGGTATAATATTCATATACATTTTATATAAAACAACATTTTTTGCTTCTAATAAACTAAGTTTCGTTTTCATATTTACTAAAACATTTGTTACATCTTCTATTTTTTCCTTTAATGATCTTTTTGGAATTTTTTGCCATCTTAAATTTTCTACATATGGATCAAATGGTTTTATTTTTATTTTTGTTGAAAATGATAAATTTTCAATTATATTTGTTAAATCTAATTCTTCATTTATTGATTCTTCATTTATTATTTTATCTGCAATTTGTTTTTTCCATTGATTTATTTTCTTTTTATAATCAATTTCTCTCCATTCTGGTTCTTTTTGCTCTTCTTTTATATATCCACAATTATATAATAAATATTTATTTAAATCTATACAATATCTTATGTATGATTTTTTTAATATATATTCAATTAATAAATCATAATATAAATCATATTGATTCTTTATTTCTTTTTCCTGATTTGTTTTAAAATCTTCCATAAATTATATATTTTTCTAAAAAAATTAAAGAAAATAACTAATATTATAAAATGATCTTTATTATTTTAATACAAAACCAGATGGATTTTCATTATATCTATTTAAATTATCTAATTCTTTTTGTTTTGTTGTTGGTTGAGTTTCTTTAAATGCTTGATTCATTATTGATGTACTTATTGACCAATTTAAATATCTTGAATTTTCATTTAATAATTCATCACAATTTTCAAATTTTTGCACATTATTTTGAAATTTAGATTTAATTCTTTCAAAATTTATATTTAATAAATTATTATTTTCTGTATCAAGATAATAATTTTTAAACATTGGATGAGACTCTGGGGCTGGATGTATTTTTTTTACTTCTATTGGATATTTTGTAAAAGCTTTAAAATAATCTGGATCTGGATAACATAAATTTTCTGTTATAGCCCAATCATCTAATGATCCAAAAATCCAATATCCACCTGCCGCAAAAATTGCTTTTAAATCTCTATTTGTTTTATCTGATTCATTTATATCGATCTGATTTGGATCTTCCTTATTTTCCATTAAAAGTTTTTCAATAGCTGTTTTTCTATTAGTTCTTCCAGTTATTTTATTTATTCCTTTAGCAAATACTCCAATAGTCCATGTAAATAATCCAGTTACTGCAAAAGTAACACTATATAATTGTTTTATAAATCCATCTTGTATTTCTTGTATAAAAAATATGCTTTGTTCAAATTCACCATCGAATTTATTTTTGTCTATTTCTTCTTTTTCAATTGTAGTATATCCTCCAGATGTTGCTATATCTTCTTCAGTTCTTAATGTATCTGTAAATACACTATTTTTACAAGGAACTTTTTCATTAACAACAGTATAATCTTCCAATGCTCCCGTATCACTTTTATTTAGAGTAAAATTTTGACCATATTCCTCGCATTTAATTTTCATCTTTAATGTAAATTCATATATTATAAAAGTTCTATTGTTTTCATTTTTATAAATGTAATAATTTTTGATTAAACTATCATTTATTATAACTGATGGAGAAGTTAAATAATCTTTTGATGTAAAATTTACTGACTCATTTGCTAAAAGTACAAATTTATTTGGAAATTTTATATTTATTGATGATAATGAACTTTTATCTCTACCATTTGGAAGTAATTTTAAATTATTAGAATTTAAATTAGTTTGATCTGCTCCTAAAATGCTTAAATAAACTGAATTTCCATCAACATTTGCATTATAAAAAAATCCATTTTTGTATGCTGCTAAAGATGATTTTCGTACCATTGTTTTGAAAAATCTAGTTACATCAGATCCAGAAAAGTTTTTGGCTTTCATCATACTAGAAATTTGTTGAAGTTCAATCAAATTTACATTTACATATTTTTTATATTGTTCCTCATCAAAAATATAAGATTCCAAACTTGCTGGTTTTGTACACGATCCTTCAATTTCTGATTTTTCAATTTTTATTTTTTCTTGACCACCTTCCTCTTTTTTTATTGATTGAAGTTCTCTTTTTTGTATTGATTTTCTATATTTTCCAATATAATTTGATAATTCTCTTAGAATTTGTTTATAAATGTTTTCTGCATTAGGCAAAGTTACATAAACACTTGTATCAAATCGTCTTAAAAATGCTGAATCCAATTCCCATGGAAGATTTGTTGCAGCCATAACGATTATATTTGGTTTACTTTTTACTCCATCAATTGCTTGAAGTAAAGCATTTACAGTTGTTGTCATAATTCCTGTAGAATCTTTAGATCTATCTCCGGCAACTCCTTCAACTTCATCGATAAATATTAGTGATAAATATCTTGAATTTTTTCCATTTTTATTAGATTTTTCATCTTCTTCCGATTTTTTAGATGCACAATCAAATAAATTTTGAATCTTTTCTTCTGATCCTCCAACAAATTTATCTTTTAACGCACTTGGTTGAGGAGCATAAAAATTAATTTTTAAACATCCTTCACCTCTAATAGCCAATTCATTTGTAACAGCTTTTGCTAATAATGTTTTTCCAGTTCCAGGTGGTCCATATAATAAAATACCCTTACTTTTATCAGGATATAATGATGGATATAATATTGGATAAACAAAACCAGATAATAAATCATCTTTTGCTTTTTCTAATCCAAAAACTGTATCAAACCAATAATTACATTCATCATTTCCTTGAATAAATGGAATTAATGAATCTTTATTTACATTAATACATTCAAAACTTGTTGAAGATTCAACAGATTCCAATTTTTTCCTTTGTTCAACAATTGAGTTTACATTTTCTCTTAATTGTTTTGTATATTGTCTTAAATCTACATCAAAATTTCCAATATAATTATTTATTATTTCTTGATTATTTTCTTGTTTCAATAAATTCATATAATCAACAATCATTGATAAATTTAATGTCGCAGTATATGCATCTTTTAAAGATACATTATCATCATATAAACCTTTTAATTGTTGTATTTTATTTAAAATGTTTTGACCAGTTAATGGAGTACAAAATCTTGACATTATTTTATAATTTTTTTAATAAAATCTATATAATTTAAACTATAATGAACGCAATAAAATAATTGAACCAAAAAAATATAAAAGATGAAAGTTTAATAAAGTATAGATAAAAACAAGGAAAATTATTTTTTAAAATATTATTTTATGGCTGAATTTGAATATAAAAATGAATTTTCGAAACCTAATCCAATATTAACAATAATAAAAGATAATACACCAGATGTATATATTCTTGATCATACTGAATGGAATTCTTTATCTGAAGAAATAGATCAATTAAATAATGAATTTAATATTAATTTACGTGAAAATGATTTAAAAGATATACAAAAAGATTCCATAAAATATAAATCATATTTTTCAGATATTGCTCAAGATGATGGAATAAATGAACAAATTTCTTTATTAGAATCAATAAAACAACAAGAATTATTACAAACAAATGTATCTGAAGATGATGAAGATAATACATGGGAAAAATTACTAAATGATCCATTTATTTATGAAGATAAAATACCTATACCAAATCAAGTAATATCAAGTAATGGATTCATTAAATCAAAAAGATATTATAATGAAATGGTTAAATCAACTGATTCAATACAAAAATTAAAACCACCATCTAATATAAGTTTACATACAATAACAAATTATGCGTCTGGTATATCTTTAGGAGCTGGATTTTATTTTGGAATTACATATAATAATGATTTTATACAAACATTATTACCAAATTCTATTTATAACTATTTATTAGGAAATGTATTTAGTGGAGCACTAACATGTGCAACAATTGGAATTCAATTTACTGATGATTTACAAAAAGTTTTATTTTATGGAGAATCTTGGGAAAGAATACCAAGAAATTTAATTGGAAAAGTTTTACAAAGTGGAATTCAATCAAGTTCATGCTTTTTATTAGTTGGAATTTTGGCACCATTATCTTCAACCATTGGAATAAGTGGATTAATTGGATTTGCTATAGTTAAATTAATTGTAAATAAGTTGACACAAAAAATTGATTCATTAATTGTTGAAAAAATTATGTTTAAATCAAAATTAGAATTAGAATGGACTTTGGCGAATGAAGTGGCACAAAGAAATTTAGAAAATGAGAGAGAGTATCAAAGATTAAGAAATGAAGCTATAAAAGAAATAAAATTAAAACAAAGTGGAGAATATGAAAAACAAAAACAAAAAGAAGAAAATTTGAAAAAATTATGGAATACATTATCTATTTTGAAAAAACCATGGGAATGGTCAAAGAAAAATTCAACAACAATTATAACTTTAGGTGTAAGTTATTCAATTTATAATATGGGAAAAGATATATCATTAGTAAATGAATATACTAAATCATTTAAAACAATAGCATCGAATTCAGCATATATTTTATCAAATTCTATAGCAACTTCATTAGTTACTTCTTTACAAGTTGCAAAAACAGTTAAATGGTTTTTAACAAAAATAAAAATGAATCTAAATAATTCATTTCCAAATTTAAAAAATTCTAGAATAATAAAGTCATTAGATAATGCTTTAAAAAAAATAGGTCATATTATTGGAACAGAAATAAATGTTATATCTTTAACATCAGCTTTTACAGAATTATTAGTTGGAATATATGCACAAAATAAAGCAATACAATATGGATCAATAGATTATTTGGAAAGTTTAGGTGATATATCATCTAAGGATATAATTTATAATGCATTTGAATATTGGGAAAAAATTAAGGAAGATCCAAAAAATATTTTATTATTTAGTGATTATTTATCAAGAATTCCATTTATATTAAAGGATAAAGAACCATTATTTCAATTAAAAAATGGGATTTTAGAACAATCTTATAAATGGGATCAAACAAAATCATCTTATATTGATAATAATGGAAATTCAATTAAATTAAATGATTTAGAAACTAAAAATGATTTATATATTTCAAGAAATGGAATAACAAAAAGAGCATTAATATTATCTGAAATTGATAACGAATGGTTTAATTCAGAACAAATAGATATACTTCAATTAGCATTAAAAAATGGATTTCCTATAGACAAATTTAATGAATTAATTGGTGGAATAAAAGAAAATATTATTAATATTGAAAAATTAAGAATAAATTCAATAAATGATTCAAATAAAAATAAAGAAATATTTGATAAAAATGATAAAATAATAACAAATCTAAATGAATCATTAATACAATTAAATAATGAAATAGAAAAAAGATTAAATGAAGGTGTTGGTATTGTTGGAAATATAAAAAGTTTTTTAACTGGAACTGACATTGAAAATATAAAATTATATAATAATGATCCATTAATAACATTCTTCAGAAACAAAGTTAATATTCTTTTAAAAGATAATCAATTTGTTCAAAATCAACAAGAATTATTAAGTGAATCTAAAAATATAAATACAATTGGTGGAATGAAATTATTTATTCAAAAAAATTTAAATGATATAAAACCAAAACTTGAAAAGGAAGTTGAAAAAAATAAGCAAATATTTAATGATTCACAAGATTTATTAAATCAAAGTGAAGAATTATTAAAAAATTTCTTATCAAAAAAATTAAATTATTTTAACGAATTTAATCAAAAAATAGGATATTTTAATAATCCAGAACAAGTATTAAAAAATATAGAAGGAATATATGGTGATAGAACAATAAATTTAAAAGACTATAACTTAAATCCTTCAAATAACACATTAAATGAAACAGATCCAAATATTTATAATCACATACCAAATCAAGATAATGCAATTTTACAAGAAAGAAATGTAGAGAATTTAAAAGGTCCTGTAGAAGAATTGAAAACCCAAGAAAATGTAACATTAGAACAAAAAGTAGTTTTAGAACAACAATTTATGCAAAATGCAAATGTTTATGAATCTGTATTAAATTATGAATTAAAAAATGCACAAACTTATGAATTATCATTGCAAATTCAACAACAATTGGATTTATTAAAAAAATATATGAATTTATTTGGATCTAATGGAACTCTTTTACAACCATTAGGTCAATCTCAGCAAAATGAATTCAATAAATTAAGAAATGATTTGGAAGGAAAATATAAATCAAAAATTGATCAATTAAACGATAAAAATCAAGTTTTATCAAAAAATTGCATTTTATCATCAGAAGGCTGGAAAGTACAGAGAGACATAAATGGGATCAATACATTAGTTGATAAAAATGGTTTACCAGTAGATAAAAATTGTATTTATACTCCATTTTTTTCATTAATTTATAAAAATATTAGAGGATTTCTTTCAAGTCCTAGTGGAATATTTTTATCAACAAAAAACTTTTTTATATTTGATAAATTATTTAATATTGTTTTAACTGCATTTGAAGAATCTGTAATACAATATGGAAGATCTTGTCAGAATAACAAAAATGAAAATGATAAAAAATTAAAAGCAGCATGTTTAATAAATAGAATATTTTTAACTGGAATAATTGATTATTATAAAGATATTGATCCATTAAAGATAAAAGGATTAGATGATTATGCATTTGTAGATCCAAGAGAAATATTATTAAAAAGTTCACCTCAAGTACAAAATGTATTAGAAATAATATCAAGTGGAAATATATTAACCCAAAATGGAATTACATCCGATTTAGTATCAGAATTGGATTCAAATATATCACCAACATTAGATTATTTTGGTATATTAGGAACAGCAAAAACAGTTTATGAATATGGATCTGGAATAGGAAATTTATTACTTGGACCTTATGGATTTTTATTAACAATAGTGAAAATAGTATCTAATTTATATAATTTCATTTCTGATATAATAAAAACTTTAATAGATGCTGGAGTTTTTGCTGATGTAGCATTTGGATCTAAAGGATTATCAAGTTTAAGAAATGAATATGATAATTTAATGAATGGATTAACAAAAGATGAACAATATGATTTATTTCAACAAGGATTATTAATATTAAGAGATCAAATATTGAAAAATATAAATTCTATACCTAAATTATTTGGTGAAATTTTATCAAATAATGGGTTAAAAGCATATGAAAATGTTGAAAGTATATTTACATGGTTTTTTGAAAAAAATAAATAAATTAAATTGTCCTTTTTTTTAAAATATAATTGATTAGACAAAATGAATTTTAAAGATTTTAAATATAGATTAAATGATTCATTAGAATTCTCAAATGAACTTATATTTATTCCCTTAGATCAGCTTTCAACATTCGGAGATTGTAAAGGAATATTCGATTTATTAAATTTGAAAAATGAAAATGATTTTAAATTTTCATTATCATTATTAAGTTATATTTGGTATCTAAATCAAAAAGAAACTATAAATATTTTAGAAATAATAAAAATCGAATCAACAATATTATTTAATTTATTTGATTATCAAGATTATAAATCATTTAATTTATTTAAATCATTTATAAAATGGATAGATTATTATTCAACAAATAATGAAAAAATTATTTTAAATTCTACACAAGAAAATAATGATTTTACAAATTTAATAAATCATTTAGATAATTTAAATATTTTGCAATTTGTAATAGATATTTTAAAAAATGTTCTTCAAATACCTACAATTAATAATTATGAAGAATGGTTTGCTTTTTTAAGATCTAATCAGAAGAAGGGACATATTTATTCTGGTGTTAGTTATACAAATTTTATTATTGGTGCAAATGATAAAAAAGAAAATGGATTATGGTTAACAAATAAAAATGATAATTTTAAATTTGTTTCATTATCAACAAAAGAAGAAACTGAAACTCCAGAAATAATTTCTTACAAAAAGAAAGGAAAAAGATCAAGAGAAATAGAATCAATTTTATCTGGAGAACCAATTGTAGAAATACCAAAAGAAAATCCAAAAGTTATTGAAGAAAATCCACAAAAATCAATTGAGAATCCTATAGAAAATATCGCTGATATTATTGAAGAAAATCCTATATTAAGTCCTTTAGAAACTATTACAGAAAATCCTAAAGAAACTATTATAGAAAGCGAAAAAACTGAAAAAGAAATTAATGTAGTAAAGAATGAATTACAAGCTATTTATATTATTGAATTTGTTTAAATAAAAAGAATTAATAATAAAGATAAATAAATAGAATTATTTTTTTAAATTAAATTTTTTATGTTTTTTAATAATTCAGAATATAATTTTGATAGTCAAAAAATATCCACAAAAGAATGGTTTATAATTCTTTTATTTATATTAATGACTGGTAGTTTTACACCATTTTTTATTATAGGAATTCAAGATATATTAAATGAAAATTTCATTTATGGATTATATGGATGTATTTCATTATTTAGTATAATTTCTTGGTTTTTAACATTTTTGATTTATATAAATATTAGAAAATTATTAAATTCATTTATGATAGGCCTTTTCATTTATGGTATTTCATTTATAATATTAGGTTTCATTTATTATATTATGAATCAAATTAAATATCTATTTTATTTATGGTTAATTGGTATTTTATTATTAATAATATCATTTATATTTTCAAATATTTTATTGCATATACAAAATCCTTATAAATACATTTAATTTTTTTTATTTCATTAAAAAAACAATAAATTTTATGTTAATAGTGAATGATGATGATTTATTCCTTTTGGTTCTTTTATCTTTTCTAGATTTTTAGATATTAAATCATATAAAATATTATAATTATCATAAAGATTTTTTACATATAGTTTTAATGTAAAATCACTATATTCTATAAATTCTTCTTTTGCTTGTTTATATTCTAAAATATTTGGATGTTTATTTATTTTTTTCGAAAAATCTCCTTTTTCAGATAAATGTTTTATCTCAGAAACCAAAAATGTAGAAGCAGAATCTTCTAAAAAATCTATTTTTGCCAATATCTCTTGTTGAATAGCAACTCCAAAATTATTTCCATCTTCTATTTTAGGTGAATTTAATGTAATCCAAGATCTTAATATATTTAAATAAAAAATAAATTTTTTAGATTCATCCTTTGCAGTTTTTCTCATAATATTTAAATCATTATCATTCGACTTTTCAGTCATATTATTCTCACTATTTTCTATCTTCCTCTTTTTTGAATCATTTTCTGTGCTTCCATTGGATAAATTTTCCATTATTTTATTTAATTCAGAAATTCTATCTGGTATAATATCATACAAAATCGATAAAGCCTCATTATTTGTATTTTCCCTATATGTATTAAATGCAACAGATCTCAATTCATTTATAACATTTTGTGATATTTTAGATTTTCTACTCATCTTTATCAAAAAAACTAGACAAAATTATACAATAAGAATTTTATTTATAAATTAAAATAAATCATTTATAAATTAAAATAAATCATTTATAAATTAAAATAAATCATTTATAAATTTAAAACAATTTATAATTTTGATTTTATGCAATTATTTCAATAAAATATTTATTTTAATTTATAAATGATTTATATTAATTTATAAATGATTTAAAAATTATAATTTAAAACTAACATTTCGAATTGTTTTTGAATAAATGATTTAAATATTAATAAATATTTTTGATAATTATGATATAAATTTCTTTATTTTTGTAAAACAAATTTAAAATATTATCTTATTATTTAAATCATTTATATAATCATAAATCATTTATGAAAATATTTAAATGAAAATATTATTTTTTATCGAAAATTGCGAAATTTAATTCATTATAATATTATTTTAAAAGAATTATTTCATAAATGATTTAAACAAATTTATAAATGATTTATATATAAAATTTAATTATTCAAGTTTTTTAAGAAATTAATTCTTTCGAAATAAAATAAATAATATTCACAAAATTAAATGATTTATATTTTATTTAAATGATTTAGAATAAATTCATTTAATTCAAAAATGATCGTTCTTTAATAAATTAATTTTCAAAAAATAATTCAATTATTTTGATAAATCATTTAAATTGAATAAATCATTTAAATTGAATAAATCATTTAAATT
>Ga0182030_10022428_pt1 | contig 11748 bp, 8 predicted proteins | sample 812S3MmetaG_FD_121299 | JGI IMG/M metagenome (GOLD analysis project Ga0182030, IMG submission 121299) | Permafrost microbial communities from Stordalen Mire, Sweden - 812S3M metaG (Illumina Assembly) | ecosystem: Environmental > Terrestrial > Soil > Wetlands > Permafrost | place: Sweden... | reverse complement strand
GCAGACAGCCTGGTTTGCACCACAGCGCGCTCGTTGCGGCAGTAAAGGTCTCGCACGCGCGCCAGGGTCGGCGGGTTGACGTTCCAAACGTCGCCAAAAATATGCGTAACCGCGGTGACCACGCAATCATGTGGCGCATGGAAGCGATGATACATGGACGCGGTCAGGCGCAACGTGACGTAGCTGCCACCCGCGAACGAAGCGGCATGCGCCTCATCGTCGAGCAGGTCGCCGAGCCGATAAGGAAACCCCTTCACCTGCAGTAGCCTGCCGTCGGAGACATCGCCGCAGGCGCCCACGATGGCGTCGCAAGGTGCCGCGACGATCGCCGGATCAGCTTGGAACGGTCTCGCCCCATCCCGCAGGCGCCGGGTAAAACAGGCATGCAGGCTGGCGAATCTTGTTTCGGCGGCATCGCTCAGATCAAGGTCTGAGAACAGGCGCCAAACTCGCAGCGACAGATCGCGCACGAATGGCTGCTCAATGCGGGCGAACCAGCCAATGAAGGTGGTTGCCAGACGTCGGGGAAAGCAGTTGGTCAACACAAAATTCACACGATCAACGTGTGACAGCCGGGCTATGACCGCACGGATCATCGGCCGTTTGTCCGATTCGCAAATTGAGGAGCCGGATGCCGATTACTGTTCTTATGCTCGCCGGTGCCGGCGGTGCGGTGGCACTCGGCGCGTTGGCCACGAAGGCCAAAGCGCGGCTGGACCTGTCGCGGGCGAAATACCGATCGCTGGCGGGCCACGCCAGGATGTCGCGTCGCGTTGCCGCGTTGATCCCGTATTACGCATATGACGAAGACCGGTTCTTCCGGTGCGACGACGCACCCGATTCGGTTGCCGCACGGCGGCGGAACGGATTCCAGCGGTTGGCCGCGATCTTCGCGGAGAAATTCGCCCGCACCAATGCGCTGACGGCGCAGGCGAAGGACGCGGTGTCCGACCTGCAATTCATCGCGGCCTATCGCGCGCCATTTCAGTTCAGCCGGTTTATGCAACGACATCTGCCGGTGGGTTCCTTCTTCGCCGCGTCGTCGGGTGTGACGGTGACCGATCTCGATGGCAATGTATTCTACGACCTGACGGGGTCATACGGCGTCAACCTGTTTGGGCATGATTTCTACAAAGGCTGCATCGACCGTGGCGCCGCGCGGGTGCGTGACCTAGGCGCCGTGCTGGGGTCCTATCATCCGGTTGTGGCGGAGAATGTCGCGCGACTGCGAGCGCTCTCCGGCCTGGATGAGATATCGTTTCATATGTCGGGCACCGAGGCGGTCATGCAGGCGGTGCGGCTGGCACGTTACCATACCGGGTGCACGCATCTGGTGCGACTCTGCGGTGCGTACCATGGCTGGTGGGGTGATGTGCAGCCGGGCATTGGCAATCCGATGCCGGCGCAGCAGACCTATACGCTAGCGGAATTGTCTGTGCGCACGCTGCATGTGCTGCGGCACAGGCGCGATATCGCCTGCGTCCTCGTCAATCCTCTGCAGGCGCTGCATCCGAACGCCGGGGCACCGGCGGACTCCACGCTGTTGGATAGCAGCCGGCGCGCGGGTGTCGATCGAGCGGCCTATACAAAATGGCTGCAGCAGCTTCGCGAGGTGTGTGATGCGCGCGGCATCGTGCTGATATTCGACGAGATCTTCGTGGGCTTCCGGCTGGCACGGCGAGGAGCCGCGGAATATTTCGGCGTGCAGCCCGACCTGGTGACCTATGGCAAATCGCTCGGTGGCGGCCTTCCGGTCGGCGTGCTGTGCGGCCGTGCCGTCCTGATGAAGCGGAGCCGCGCGGATAGGCCGGCAGATGTCTGTTTTGCCCGAGGAACCTTCAACTCGCATCCCTACGTCATGGGCGCGATGGCCGAGTTCCTGGACTATCTGGAGACGCCTGAGGTCCGCGCGATTTATGCGGAGCTCGACCACGTTTGGCACGATCGCGCGGCGCTGCTGAACAAGCGGCTCACCGCGGCCTCGCTGCCCGTGCAGGTCGCCGCGCTCTCATCGATTTGGACCGTCTTCTATACCGAACCGTCGCGCTACAACTGGATGCTGCAATATTACCTTCGCGCCGCCGGGATCGCGCTGAGCTGGGTCGGCACCGGCCGCCTCATCTTCAGCCTCAACTTCACCGACGAGGATTTCGCGGCCGTGGTCGATCGCTTTGTCCAGGCTTGCACGGACATGCAAGCGGACGGATGGTGGTGGAACAATGGTGCAACCAACCGGTCAATCCGCCGAAACGTGCTTGCCGAAACGGTCAGGGCAAGGTGGCGACCGGTTGCGACGATCCAGAAGGAAAGATTGACCCTCTCGTCATAGCCGGGCTTGACCCGGCAATCCGTGGCGGCACGGTGCCGTAATAGATGGCCGGGTCAGGCCCGGCCATGACGGATGGAACGGACATGCGAACGGCTAGCTCGACCTTAAACAATGTCGTTTTGGAACGACTCACGCATCTCGCTGATATCACCATGGCTCGCGCGGCGGCTGAGCAGGGCCTTCGGCGCGCCGCGATACAGCATGATATCGTGAAACGGATCGGTGATAATCTTCGTCGCCCACACCAGTCCGGTTTGAACATCCTTGATGATGAACAACTGTATGGTACGGAACAAAAGGCCACCAATGCCGATCACGAGCCACATATTCCCGAGGTGACGCGCGAAGGCGGCGACGGTCGGTGGCTTTTCGCAAATGCCGAACAAGGTGGGACTGACGACCAATATCAGCGGTGATAGCGCCCACAAGGACATCAGGATGATCTTGCGACGCAGGTTGTAGCCGACCTTGATCTCTTCCTTGTATTCGTGGCTCGCGTCGTTGACGACGTCGTAGTCCTTCGGCTCGAAAAAGAAATGGCCGATCTGCCGGCTTGTCATCGACAACATCCAGGCCAGCAAAGCGGCGTAAGCGGGGTCCTTGAACAACACGCCATAGGCAATGACGAAGGACGTCGCGCTCAGCAGATGAAGCGATTGGTTGACCAAGCTATGATGATAATAGCGGTGATCGTCCCATCGCTGTAGGGCGAGTAGATCCAGAAAGCTCTTCAACGCACTCTCCCTATGATCTGGCAGGCCATTGTTTCGTTTCAGCTCCACTCGACCGCAGTCTCGGCCGGGGCGATCGTGTCGTGTTCCAGCAGTTCGTGCAGCCGCAAGAACCGAATAAGCGCAAAATGCCCGAGCGGCGGCAGGGGGTGTCGCGCCAGCAGCCGCACGCCTGGTGTGTTCTGGGCCCAGCGCTCGTAGCGTGACCATGCGAACTCGGTACGCCAGCCGAGCCGGCTGGCGACGGGCATCAGCCGCTTCTCGATCGTACCGCGCAGGCCGGTTTCGGCGCCGATGCGCGTGGTGATAATGATCTCGCCACCCGGGCGGACCACCCGAACGAACTCGTCGAGTGCCCGTTCCGGATTCGGAACACTGGTCACGACATATTGTGCTACGACGACATCAAAGGACGCGGTTGGGAAATCCAGATTTTCTGCGTCACCGACCGCGATGCTCTCGACGTGGCCAAGGCCCTCACGCCGCACGCGTCGCCGTGCCTTGTCGAGCATCGGCTCGGAGATGTCGATGCCAACGATACGCGACGCGCTACTGTAGCTTCGCAACGACAACCCGGTTCCCACGCCGACCTCGAGAATGCGGCCACCAACCCGTTCTGCCGCGGCAACCGCGGCAAACCGGCCGTGGCGGAATACCGGGCCGAATATCACGTCGTAGACCGGCGCCCATTTTCCATAGGCGTTTGCGACCTGCTCTCGCTGTAAGATTGCCGTCATACTCACCCAAGATTTCGAGTCGCGGAATCCACACTCCCCTGCGGTAGCAAAGTTCGGTTCGATAGTAGCGTTACAGTTTTTTGGCAGACGCATAGCAACCTGGCGTCATCCACGAAGATGCGATCCAGATCATCGCACGACTTCTGACCGAGACCGTTGGTACGGTCGCGCTGTCAGATCGCGTCTGTGGTCACGTCGATGGGTTTCAGGATCGAACGTCCCACCTTCACAGCAGGCCTAGATCGCGCGGCTGCACCGACGCGAAGACGCGTTGCAGGCCCCCCTGATCCAGCCCGTACATCCGCTGGAACAGCCCGCCAAACAGCGCGCGGTAGTCGGTCAGCATGGGATAGTCGCGATTCTGGAACAGATGTGCCTGGTCGACCGCGACCTGCTCGCCAACCATGCGTCCCCCCTTTATGCTGCCCCCCAGCACCCAATAGACGCTGCCATGCCCATGGTCCGTCCCGCGATTGCCATTCTCGCGGAATGTCCGCCCGAACTCGGAAATCACCACCACGACCGTGTTGTTCCATTGCGGTCCGATCTCTTCGGCGAAGCCCGCCAGACCCCGCCCGAGTTCGCCGATGCGGTCGGCCAGATAGCCGGTCGCCGCACCTTGGTTGACGTGGGTATCCCAGCCGCCGACATCGACAAACCCCAGATTGAACTGATCCTGCATCAAATGGCCGATGCGCCTTGCCGACAGCTCGAACCCGCGTGGCGAGGCGGCACCGCGGCTGGCCTCCAGCATGTGATCGGTGATCGCGTGATAGACGTCGTCGCGGACCTGAAAGCCTTCTCGAACCGTGACGCCGAGCGGCTGCCCCTGGTACATCGCGACGATCAGGCTGGCCTGGCGCGCATCGACCGCCGGCTTGCCGACCGTGTTGATCGCGATGTTCGGGATGGCATTTTCGCCCTGGAACGTAAGCGGCAACTGATCCGTGAACGCAATGGGCCGAGCGTGCGTGAGCGTGCTCACCAGGCGCGCCATGAAGCCGGACCGGTAATTCCGCGTGCCCTTGATATCCTGGCCGAGCTCGATCGTGTCCTGGGTCTCGAAATGGCTGCGCGTCAGGTCGTCGGTTCCCGCGAACGGAACGAACGCCACCTGTCCCTTGTGGAACAGCGGCAGGATCGTCTCCCGCAACGCCGGATGCAGACCCCAATCGGCGTCGAGTGCCAGCGCCGAGGTCGCGTTGGCGGGGTCCGGCTTCGCGATCGCGATCGTGGGGCGCGACGCATGGTAGAAGTCACTGCGGACCGGAATGACGATGCTGGCGGCATCGTAGGCACCGCGCAGGAAGACAACCAGCAGGCGCGCATCCGTGCTGGGCGCCGCCCACAGCCGGCCGGCCATCGTCATCGGCGCGAGCGTTGTCATCCCGCCCAGCAGATCACGACGGTTGAGGCGCATGGTCATTTCCTCCTGTGCGTCATCGCATGAACTCGGGCGAGGACAGGAACAGCGTGTTCCAGTCCTGTGGCGAGGTCGCCTTGTCCAATGCCGCGCGCGTGTTCGCCGACAGGCCCGCTTGCAGCCCGTCGAAATAAAGCCCGTTCTGCAACAGCGGAAACGCCGGCTCATCGACCGCATTCGGCCCGGGCGGTTTGAACAGCCCCGACGAGCTCGAGCCGATCTGCCGGGCGATCTCAAAGCGCGTTATCATCTGCCCCGATGCGTCCCAGGCTGACGAGATCATGGCGTAGCCATCCGGCGTCTGGTGATTGTATAGCCCCTCGGCCAGGCGGTTCAGCCAATTCTGGATCGGTATCGTATTGACGATCACCTTGTCGTCGTAGGCGAGCCGCACCGCGGACAGAATATAGAGCGCCGGATCCTTGAATCGGGTTCCCAGCGCGGCGGTGAACTCGGGCGCGTGGAACAGCGTGTCGAGCACGCTCGGGATATCGCCATGCGTTCGCATGAAGGTCTGCGCCATGCGGTCAACCAGCGCCTGCGGCGGATCATCCGCAACAAAATAGATCGCGATCTCGCCGGAGATATGCTGCGCCGTCGCAGGATTGGCGCACAGCAGATCCACCGCCTGCTCGATCTCGGCGAACCCGCTGCCCTTGATGGGGTGCCCCAGAAACACTTTGTCGCCAAAATCGTGCCGTGCCGGATTGAACTCGAACAGCCCATCGCGCACGAGCAACGGCTGCAGCTCCGGCTTCAATTTGGGATTTTCCGGTTGTGGATCGATGCCGGCGCCGGTCAGGATGCGCGCCAGCTCCTCGACATCTTTCTGCGTATAGCCGGAGCCGACACCCATGGTGTGCAGCTCCATGATCTCGCGTGCGTAATTCTCGTTGATGTGCCCGGCGGCGTTATCGGCGTTGTCGAGGAAACGCAGCATGGCGGGGTGACGCAGCGTCGCCATCAGCAGGTCGTGAAAATGACCGAGCGCGTGTTTGCGAATCGCATTGTTCTGATAGTCGCCAACCAGCACGCGCAGATTCGCTTTGCCCTGATGCACGTTGAAATGATTGAACCAGAACCAGGTCATGCGCTCGCGCAACTGGTCGGGCGCGTAGAGCGCACGCAGGATGCTGACCGCCGCTGCCTGTCGCGCCATATCGCTCATGCTGGCCTGAAAGCTGTTGAGCGCGGCCGCCCGCTGGTCCGGGTCCACCGTCCCATTGGCCACGCGCGCCGCCGCGTCGAAATCAGCGGCAAGATCGAAGGCCGATCGCCGGCTGACGGGCAGCGCGTCGATCTGCTGCTTGGCGGGTTTTGGCAGAGCGTCCGCCGCCAGCGGATGCAGCTGCGACTGCAGCCATCGCTCGCGGCCAAGCGCCGTGAAGGCCGCCACGGTCGATGGATTAGCCCCCCACGTGACCGTGTCGACCAAGGCAATATCCTGCGGGGTAACCGGCACCGCCGCATCCGCCACCCTGCCCGCGGTGACGGCAAGGACGAGCATCACCATGCCGATGCGTATGATGATCGTCCCAGGCCGCGGACGTCGTTGGTCTCTGCTCTGCATCCTCCAGCATGGCGCCGGGAATGTGATCCGAATGTGTCCGTTGCTTGTCATTGGGCAACGCGTCCTGGCACGCGGCGGGTCGTCGGCGGCCGTGTTGCCGTGCCGCCTCGCGTAGGGTTGATGGAACGTCTAGAGCGTGATGGCTGAAGCGGGCAATCAGTGCGGCGTGACCTTGAACCAGATTGATCTGGTCGTCGGATCCGTTGGCAATCCCAATGAGCGAGTGTCTCAGGACAATTGGGTGAACCGATGGGCCAGCGGGCCACCGGCCAATCGGCCGTCTTTCAGACGTTCATCCGATTGTCCTGGTGAGCGTCTGTTTCTCGCCGTTTGCCGCTCCAATGCCGTCATTTCGGAACAGGACTGATGCCAGGTCCTCGAATGGCGTGATCCACGGCATCCCCGCGCTGAACGTTATCGTGGACTCGCTGGCGCGGCTGGAGCGCGCCGCTCGGCCGTACCCGCCGGCGTTACCCCACCGCACTCGCCCGCTGCATCCGCGTCAACACCTCGCGCGCCGCGCCGCCATCAATCACCCCAGCCGCCACCGCCACGCCATCGCGCAGCGCGTCAACCTTCCCCGCCACCACCAGCGCCGCCGCGGCATTCAGCAACACGGTGTCGCGATAGGCGCCCGCCGCCCCATCCAATAGCGCCCGCAACGCCGCCGCATTCGCCGCCGCGTCGCCACCGCGGATCGCCTCGATCGGCGCCCGGCCCAGTCCCGCATCCTCTGGTACCACGCTGAACCGCCGCACCGCGCCACCACCCAGCGCCACCACCTGGTTCTCCCCGGCGATCGTCAGCTCATCCAGTCCCATCCCGTGCACGATCCACGCCGCCTCGCTGCCCAGTCTCCCCAGCGTCTGCGCCATCGGCTCGGCCCACGCGGGGTCAAACACGCCGGTCAACTGCCGCCGCACCCGCGCCGGATTGGCCATCGGCCCGAGCAGATTGAAGATCGTCCGCGTCCCCAGTTCGACCCGCGGCCCCGCCGCATGCCGCATCGACGGGTGATGCCGCGGCGCGAACAGGAACACCGCGCCGGCTTCGGCGAGGATCACCTCCAGCCGCTCCATCGGCGCATCGACATTCACCCTTAGCGCGGCCAGCACGTCCGCCCCCCCGGTGCGCGACGACAACGCCCGGTTGCCATGCTTCGCCACCGGCACGCCCGCGCCCGCCAGCACAAACGTCACCGCGGTCGAGACATTCAGCGTCCCCGCATTGTCCCCGCCCGTGCCGCACACATCGATGGCGCCCTCCGGCGCCACGATCGAGGTCATCCGTGCCCGCATCGCCCGCACCGCGCCGGTCAGCTCGGCTACCGTCTCGCCGCGCACCCGCATCGCCATCAGCAGCCCGCCGATCTGCGCCGGAGTCGCCTCGCCCGACATGATGATGTCGAACGCCGCCTCCGCCTCGGCCTCGGTCAGCGCCGTCCCGCCCGCCAGCTTGGCCAGCAGAGGTTTGAGATTATTGGACATTACGACTCTTTGTCGTGGAAGGTGCCTGTAGGCGTGACCGCCATGTCATGCCGGCGAATGCCGGTATCCACGGCTTGGCTTCGCGCCACGCCCCCAACCCGGCACCCCTAAGCCGCACGGGCCGGCGCATTCGACCCCCGCGCAATCGCCAGGAAATTGTCCAGCAACTTGTGGCCATGTTCGGTGACGATGCTTTCCGGATGGAACTGTACGCCGAACACGTCCAGCGCCCGGTGCCGCATTCCCATGATCAGCCCGTCCTCGATCCACGCCGTCGGCACCAACACTTCGGGTAGGCTCTCCCGATCGACCACCAGCGAGTGATATCGCGTCGCCAGAAACCCAGAGGGCACGCCCTCGAATATGTCCGTCCCTGCATGCGAGATGCGGCTCTGCTTGCCATGCATCGGCACCGGCCCGCGCACCACGCGTCCGCCAAACGCCTGCCCGATCGCCTGGTGCCCAAGGCAAACCCCGAGGAGCGGGATCTTCCCCGCCGCCGCCGCGATCAACTCCAGGCAGATCCCCGCCTCGTTCGGTGTGCACGGCCCCGGCGACAGCACGATCGCCTCCGGCGCCTTCGCCATCGCCTGTGCCACCGTCAGTTTGTCGTTCCGCCAAACCTCGCAACGCGCCCCAAGATCACCCAGGAAATGTACCAGGTTGAAGGTGAAACTGTCATAATTGTCGATCAGCAGGATCATCGCGCACACCCAACAAACCCGCTTCATCCTCGCGCAATCGCAGCAGCAGGGCAACGGCATGCCAGCAGCCCGCAGACTTGTTGCATCGTTGACACGTGCGCAGATGCCAGCGCAAATTTGTGCGTCGGTAACCGTGTGCGTCGGTAGCTGGCGAAACCGCGCGTCGAGGTTGGCCAAGGACCACGAGCCGAAGCCCCAAGAGCCAAACCTCCAGTCGGCGTCAGGCCTGCCGGGTAGGACTTTGCCAACCGCGTGCATTGCGCCGAACCCAACCGCGTGTAGCGCATCGAGCCACGGACAGCAGGGGCTGACACAATGGACCTCGTCGGCTGATATAACAGTGCCACCCTCTCCCGCCACGCGACCGACACCCCGGGCGATCCCGCGCGCTCAACTCCAGCTCGTCGACCTGCCCGCGGCGGAGCGCCTCGACGCATGGCGCGGCGCCTTGGAACCGGTGTTCGAGATCACGCCGGACCCGGCCCAGGATCCCGCTTCATTCACCGGGACCCTCACCATGGCGCATCTCGGTGACGCGCTGGTGTCCGAGGTTCGCTCGGCACCGCAGATGTTCGACCGCAATCGTGCCTACGCCAGGCGTTCCGGACTTGATCATTTCATGATGCAGACGTTCGTGCACGGGCGGCACGACGGTGCCTGCGGCGACGACAGCGTCCAACGCGGCGCGGGCGATGTGTGGATTCTCGACCTTGCTCAGGCGACCCGGACCCAGGCCAGCAAGTTCGCCAACATCACGCTGATCATGCCGCGCGACCGCCTGCTGCCGCTGCTCAAGGGTGGCAACATCCACGGCACCACTTTGCGTCATGGCTCCGCCTCGGCGCGTCTGATCGCGAGCCATCTCGAAACGCTGATGGCGGCCGCAATGGAGCTCGATCTGGCGGAGGCATCGGCGGCGGTGGATGCCGCCGCCCTGATGATCGCCGGCGCCTGGTCACGCATCCGCGAGAGTCGCGCACAGGTCGGCGCCGCCGTGCGTGCGACGGCGCGGCGCGTGGTCTGCGACTACATCGATCTGCACCTCACCGACGAGGACCTTACGCCGGAAACGCTGGTCCGTCTGTTCCACATGTCGCGCGCGACGCTGTACCGGCTGTTCGATGAGGAAGGCGGTGTTGCGGCCTGCATTCTCAACCGTCGCCTCGACCGCTGCCACGCCATACTCGCCACCAGCCTGGACGGTGCGCGCACCATCGGCGAGATCGCTTTCAACCACGGCTTTTCCAGCGAAGCACATTTCAGCCGGGCGTTCCGCTGGCGTTTCGGCATATCCCCGCGCGACGCACGCGGCACGGGTCTGGCCTCGTCGGCGGCATCCCACGGCCCGGCGCAGGCGGATGTCCAGGCCATATCGGACTGGATCGCCACCTTGCGCCAATATCACCTGAGGCTCGTCGCGAGTTGAAATGACTGATGACGTGGGTGGCGCGGTGGAAGGGGCGTTCCAGCAAGCCGTGGCGCAGCATCAGGCAGGCCGCCTGGCGGAGGCGGAACGCACCTATCGCGGCATCCTTCTGGCCCACCCCGAGGAGCCGCGCGCGCTGCATCTTCTCGGTGTGATTGCGTTGCAGACCGGACATCTTCACGACTCCGAGGCGTTGCTGCGCCGTGCCCTCGCGCAAAGACCGCGCTTCGCGGAGGCGTACTCCAACCTCGGCCTCGTGTTGGCGGCGACATCGCGCATGGACGAAGCCAGCGCAATTTTCGCCCAGGCGATCGAATTCAAGCCCGACTACGCCGAAGCGCATCATAACCTCGGCCTGGCGCGCGAATGCGCCGGCGACGTCGACGCGGCCATCGCCCTGTATCGGCGCGCGGTGGAACTTAAGCCGGACTACGGCGACGCCCTGTGCAACCTCGCGATCGCCTTGCACGCCTGTGCCCGACAAGCCGAGGCGGTGCCGCTCTATCGGCGTGCACTGTTGGCGCGCCCGGGGCTAGAGCGCCTCGGGCTATACCTCGGTGCGGCACTTTCCGAGCTCGGCGACACCGCCGGCGCACAAGCCGCATTCGACGCGGCGTTGCAACGCACGCCCGACGATCCGCTGGTCTATTTCTGTCGCGCCGATAGCGCCTATCAGAGGGGTGACGTGGACGCGGCGCTCGACCTGCTGCGCCCGGCGCTGCAACACCTGGGTGCAAGCCCCATGATCGCGCGGCCGGCGGACCCGGTGGAAGCCGCACCCAAGCGCTATGGGATCGACCGCTACCCCGAAGCGCTGCGCGCCTCGACACAAAAACTCGCCGCCGCTGGGATCGATGCGTTCCTGATCGGCGGCACGCTGCTCGCCGCCCGCCGCGAGGGTACATTCTTCGCGCACGACAAGGACATCGACTTGGCGGTGATGAGCGAGGTCACACCCGCCATGCTCGACCAGGCGCTCGCCGACGATCCCGATTTCGCGCGTACCACGGCCCTGGCCGATGACGTGCTGCTGCCCAACTATTGGTTCAAGGATTGCGTCGCCGTAGATGTCTTCCGCTTCTTTCGTCAGGGAGACAAATTCTGGTGCGGCATTCCGGTGAACGGTCGGATTTTGCAATGGTTGCACCGGCCATTCCGCCTGATTGAGACCGAGTGGCTCGGTGTACGGGTGAATCTGCCGGAAGATCCCGACCACTTCCTGACCGAATGCTATGGCGACTGGCGCACGCCCAATCCCTATTTCGCCATGTGGGCCTCGCCCAACCTGGTAGGCGGCTTTCCGCCGGTCGCACGCTGTCTCGCCTACGGCCAGATCTTTCG
>Ga0182030_10022427_pt1 | contig 11748 bp, 12 predicted proteins | sample 812S3MmetaG_FD_121299 | JGI IMG/M metagenome (GOLD analysis project Ga0182030, IMG submission 121299) | Permafrost microbial communities from Stordalen Mire, Sweden - 812S3M metaG (Illumina Assembly) | ecosystem: Environmental > Terrestrial > Soil > Wetlands > Permafrost | place: Sweden... | reverse complement strand
GATGGGCCACAGCCTTATGACACAGTTCGACGGCATAGAATTCAGGCAGGTGACTGTGCCATTTATCTCCACGGTTGACAAGGCGATAGAGGCGGTGCGCAAGATCGATCTGGTGGGCAAACAGGAGGGGGTGCGCCCGATCGTATTCTCGACGCTGGTGCAGGAGGACGTGCGTAATGTGGTGCGCGGGAGCACCGGCTTGTTCCTGGACTTTTTCGATGCGTTCCTAGCACCGCTCGAGAACGAACTCAAGACGCAATCCTCCCATGCCATGAGTCGGACTCATCGCATGGCAGACACCCATTCCTACGCAACGCGCATCGATGCGACCAATTTTGCACTCGCAAACGATGACGGCTCGGTGATCCGGGACTATGAGCGCGCCGATGTGATACTGATTGGTGTATCGCGATCGGGAAAGACGCCGACCTGCCTGTATCTGGCCATGCAATACGGGATTTTCGCAGCCAATTATCCGTTGACCGAGGACGATCTCGAATCCCGCAAGCTGCCGCGTGGGCTCGAGGCGCACTCGCGCAAGCTCTTCGGCCTCACCATCAAGCCCGACCGGTTGCAGCAGATCCGCCACGAGCGCCGCCCGGACAGCCGCTATGCCTCACCGCGCCAGGTGGCATTCGAAGTGAGGGCGGCCGAATCGCTGTTCGAGCGTCATGGAATCCCCTTCATCGACGCGACAGAATGTTCCATCGAAGAGATCTCCAGCCGGATCCTGGACCGCACCGGCATCGAGCGTCGACTGCGTCCCTGATGAAGACTCACGTCGCTGGCAAGCAGCAGGCGCATGGTATAGTCGGGGCATGATCGCGGACCAATGGTGTGAAACCACGTGGCGGGCGCGTCCCGGCAGCTTCGTCAGTCTAATGACGCTGTACGAGAGTAATTTCGTGCGGCTGGGCTGGCTGACGAGAGATCTGCGCTCGATTTGCGAACGCACCGTTTCGCGTGCCGATAGCGATTGTGATCTCTTTCTCACGCCGCTCGAGCTGTCTCGCTACACGAGTGTGTTCCGCCTCACATACGAGTTCCAGCTTGAAGGGGAATGCATTCGTGATCCGGATCTCGAAGTCTGCGTTTACCACGACGCGCGCCTGGCGGAAGTGCGCAGCTTTCGCGGCTTTCGGCGTCATTACGAGCTCGCCCGGGTCGAGTCGGGACTCAAGCGTGAACTGGATCAGCGCTGGACGCGAAACATGATGTTAAATAAATGGTTGGAATATTGCGCCGAGCGTGGCCATCGGTTTTGACGGGCAGAGCCCTCCGGTCCCGCAGGCCTAGCGGCAGGTTCGAGGCGGGACATTGATCGACAAGCTAAGCTTTCTCAAGGGAGGATCCGAGGGGAGTAGTGTGAGCGCGGACGAGGAGCGGCTCATGCAGCTCTTCCAAAATCGCGCGGGCCTGAAGAAGGCCTATGCTGATCTGAAGGACGAATTCCATCTTCTGCGCGACCGCCTGAAACAGCAGGAGGGAGCGACCATCCGCGTTCAGGAACAGCTCGACGCGCTCGGCGATCTTCTCGCCGACCTGCGCACAGGTTTCGCCGCGCTCGTGTTCTATCAACTTCGCGGGCTCTGGAAGACCTGCCACCAGCAGCTATCGCAATTCGCGACGGACCTTACCCGCCAGCAGGAAGCGCGCGAATCGGCGCGACACACCTCGGAGTGCGAGACCGAGAGAAATCTGCGGCTCACCGACGTTGACAAAAGGCTTCAGGAGGCTGCCGCCGCGGCCGATTTGAAACGCGAGCAGTTGGCCGCGGCGCAAAACGAGCTCACCCGGCTGACGGCGTTCTGGCACTACTTCCGCCGCCGCCGGCTGCAAAAATCGCTCGACGTGCTGAAACAAGGCGTGGTCCTCGCCGATGCCGCCGTCGGTGATCTGCATGCGGAACGCAGCGCCATCAGCAACGAGGCGCTGGCGGAGTTTCCAGGGCTCTCGCTGGGAGCGCGGCGCAACATCAATCTTGCCATCATCAGCTATGCGGAGTCGCTGTGCGAACATGTGGATGCGTTCGGCCTGGCGGCGCGCGCCAAGGAAGCCGTCGCGCGTCGCGTTCATGAAATGAGCTTCGGGTCGCGCGCGGACTGCGAAGGCTACATGCAGAGAGTGCAGAAAGCGCAGGCTGCCATCGCCAATCAAAAGCAGATCACCGCAGCCGTCCGTGCGAAGCTCGAGCGGCTGCGGGGAATCTCGGAGTACCGTAATTCTGCCGACACGGTGCCCACCGCGGACTCTCTGGCGACCGCAACGGTCGCGTCGGGCACCAACTGGAACGTCCTCGCCGAGGACTACTGGGACCTTTACAACCTGCTTTTGCGCTAGCGCTGTGCGGCTGCGCTAGTGTTGTGCGTCGATCCTGCGCGCCTGCGTGGGGCCGCTCTTGTGAACGGTCGCCACCGCCAGATCGCCCGCGATCTGCGTCGCCTCGTCGAGGATGATGCCCGCCGATGCGTCGTCCTTGATGTCCTCGAGAGACTTCACCGCTGGTTCGTTGCGAGCCGCGCGCAAGGCGTTTTCGCGCGCGAGCCGATCATCGTCCTGACGCTTGCGCTCTTGCTCGCGGGACTTCAAGTTCAGCGACACGGTCTTCTGACTGCGCATCGCATCGAGCGCGCTGATGTCCGCACGTAGGTAACGGAAATCGGCGCTCCCGGCGGTGCGTTCCTCGTGCAATTTGGCGAGCGTCGACACGAGCGGCTTCAAATCGCCTTCGGGCTTGAACGCCGCCGGATCGATGTGATCCCAGGGCAGCGCGCGGTCGCGGGTGCTCTCGCCAACCTCGCTGGCATCGATGAGCGACGGGATGCTGATATCGGGGGTCACGCCGCGATCCTGAGTGCTTTCGCCCGTGATTCGATAGTACTTGCCAATCGTGACATTGAGCTGCCCAAGCTCCGGTTTACGGCCAAAAATGGTGTAATTCAGCGGGTGGGCGTTCTGAACCGTGCCCTTGCCGTAGGTCTGCTGTCCGATGATCAACCCGCGACCGTAGTCCTGGATCGCACCCGCAAAAATCTCCGAGGCCGATGCGCTGAACCTATCGACGAGCACCACCAGCGGACCGTTGTAGAAAACCGACGGATCCGGATCGTCATCCACCTCGATGCGCCCGGTGGTATCGCGCAGCTGGACCACCGGCCCCCGGTCGATGAACAGGCCGACCAGCGATTCGGCCTCGGGCAGATAACCGCCCCCATTCGCGCGCAGGTCCATGATAAGAACCTCGGAGCCTTCCTTGCGCAGCTCGCCGATCAGCCGCTGAACGTCACGTGTAGTGCTGCGAAAGTCCTTGGCACCGGCACGACTCGCGTCGTAGTCCTGATAAAAACTCGGAACCGTGATGATGCCGACCTTGACCTCGCGGCCATTGCGCACGATTGTCTTCATTGCCTTGTGCGAAGCTTGGGCCTCCAAGGAGACCCGATTGCGAGTGAACTCGACCACCTTCTGAGCAGACCCGGGTGCGGCGCCCGCCGGCAGGAGCTGCAGGCGCACGGTGGTGCCGCCCGGGCCGCGGATCTTCTGCACGACATCGTCGAGCCGCCAGCCGATCACATCGACCAGCTCGCCCGACTTGCCCTCGCCGACCGCGGTGATGCGATCGTTGGCGGCAAGCTTGCCGGAGACCGCGGCGGGCCCGCCTGCGATCACATCGATCACCGTGACGTAGTCATCGGTCAGCTGCAGCGATGCGCCGATGCCTTCATAGGAAAGGCTCATCTGGATGTTGTATTCCTCCGAATTGCGCGGCGAGAAATAATTGGAGTGCGGATCGAGGGACAGCACAAAGGCGTTCATGAAGGCCTCGAATACGTCCTCGGCCTTGCTTTGATCCATGCGCTTCTCCACGTGCTCGTAGCGCTTGCGCAGGACATCCGCCACTTCGGGCCACTGCTTGCCCGCGGTGATCAGCGATAGCGCATCGTTCTTGACGCGTTTACGCCACAGCTCGTTCATCTCCGCCGCGTTTGCCGGCCAGGGCTCCTTTTCGCGGTCGAAGTTGAATGACTCGTCGAGATCGAAATCAGGTTTTTTCTGCAGCAGCTCCACCGCGTAATTCATGCGCTCGCGGTTGCGCTGCTGGAAGCGCCGGAATATGACGAATGCCGGCTCGACATCTCCCGCTTTGATGGCGTCATCCAGCGTGTAGCGATATTTCTCGAACTCGGCGATATCGCTCGCAAAGAAGTAAATGCGCTGGCTGTCGATCGCGTCGAGGTAACGGTCGAGGATCAGGCTGGAGAGATGATCGTCGAGCGGCGCTCGACGGTAGTGCTCGCGCGCGATGATGTCGCTTACGCGCCGCGCCACGTAATTTTCCTGCTCGGTCGGCTGCAGGGCGAGGGCTGCGGCGGCAGCCGCCGGAGGAGTAGCCGAAGGCGTCATGGCGGCGCCCAATAGGGCGGCGAGCCCGACGGTGCTCAAGCACACGGCAATCGCGGTGACCCAGCGCGGGCGCCTGCCCGGGGGTATGCGTTTCGTCACGACCGTCATGAAGTTCCCGTTCTCCTGTAAAATGAGCCGTGCAATGCGTCCAAGGCTAGACCAGCAGATGTCCCAAGCCAAGTGTATACGAGCCTGAAGATATGCGTCCGTTCACGGTTTTGATCGACATCGTCCCCGACACGGCCGCTTCCAGCCCGGACGCGGTGCGGACCGTGCTGCGGGCGTGGGCTCACCGACCTCTGTGGCAGTGGGGCGAGTGGCCCAAATTCACGCTGAGTCTGCCCACGATCGCGATTTCGACCGCGCCGGGCGCCAGTAGTTTCCTCGACTGGGCCAAACGCGGATCGCCGTGTCCGCGCCTCTGAGCCACCCGCCCGGCCGTCCGAGGAGAAAATCGATTTCCAAGCCAGCACGAGGTCTTCGCACACTCACGGGAGGGTGCCTGACCGCACTCCTCGCGGCGTGCGCCGCGCACCGCGTACCGCCGCCCTCGACGGACATCGACGAGGTTCTCGTCCGAAACGACATTCGCACCCTGGCCTCGGATGAGTATCAGGGACGCAGGCCCGGAACCTCGGGCGAGGAAAAAACAATTTCCCTGCTGACGGAGCAGTTCAAGAAATTGGGGCTGAAGCCCGGCAATGGCGACAGCTGGGTGCAGCAGGTCCCGCTGATCGAGCTCACGCCGGGGAAGAATGCCAAGCTGTCGATCACAGGGCCGGCCGGCGTTGCGACGCTGGCATATGGCAAGGACATGGTCATTTGGACCCAACGAGAGGTCCCCACGGCGGCGCTCGCGCACAGCGAGCTCGTATTCGCCGGGTTCGGCATCGTGGCCCCGGAATTCAATTGGGACGACTACGCCGCCATCGATGTGCGCGGCAAGACCGTCCTCGTGCTGCTGGGCGATCCCGGCTCCGCCGGAAAGGATCCGACGCTGTTCAGGGGTAATTCCTTGAGCTACTACGGGCGCTGGGCTTACAAGGTTGCCGAGGCTGCCCGTCACGGCGCCTCTGCGGTTTTGCTGATCCACGATGCGGCGGCACTTGGCTACGGATGGAACGGGGTAGTGAACACCTGGACGGGACCTCAGCTCGAGCTCGCTGCTGCCGACGGGCACGCAGGTCGCGCGATGCTCGAGGGCTGGCTCAGCAAGGAGGCGGGAAGGGGACTGTTTGCCGCCGCCGGGCTCGATGCCGACAGCTCGATGCGGGCCGCCTCGCGTGCGGGGTTCAAGGCGATACCGATGCGCCTTCAGGTCGACGCCGCGATCGAAAATGCGATCCGCCGCTTCGATTCCGCCAATGTGCTTGCACTGTTGCCGGGAGGCAGCCGAAAACACGAGTACGTCGTGTACTGCGCTCACTGGGATGGGCTCGGGCGGGATGCAACCGGCGCCGTGATCGGCGGGGCGCAGGACAATGCGAGCGGAGTCGCGGGTCTGGTGGCGCTCGCGCAATCGTTCAGCCGCACCAAGCCGGCGCCGGAGCGGTCCATCGTGTTCATTGCGTTCACGGGTGAGGAGTCGGGACTTCTCGGCTCGCGCTATTATGTCGAGCATCCGGTGTTTCCGCTCGAGCAGACCAGCGGGGCCATCAACCTGGACCGGCTGCATATCGGCGGGCGCACGCGAGACGTGATGATATTCGGTGCCGGTAATTCCGAGCTCGAGGAATCGGTCCGGGGCGTCGCCCTGCTGCAGGGCCGCGAACTGCGCCCGGACGACCGGCCTGAACTCGGCAGATACTACGATTCCGACCAGTTGAGTTTTGCGCTGCGTGGTATTCCCACTCTGTACGTCAAGTCGGGCGTGGACGACGAAGCGCGCGGCCCGCAATGGGGCGCGGCGCAGTCCGAGGAGTATCGCGCGCATCGCTACCGGCAGTCGGGCGATCGATATGCAGAGGATTGGGACATACGCGGCGCGGTGGAGGATCTCGAACTGTATCGCTCGGTCGGTGAGAGGCTGGCGAATTCGCGCCGATTTCCACGCTGGTTCCCGAACAGCGAGTTCAGCGGCAACCGCGCGCATCCGCTACCCGCGGATTAAACCGGGCGACGCCAGCCAGAGGCGGCTGCGCACGGCGCAGATGCCGCGCATTAGCGCTTGCCGATGCGCTCCCAATGCTTGCGGCGGTCGAAGCTGCCGGAGGTATTGTAGGGATCGAAACCCGCTCCCGGCGCAACCGGCGCGCTCTTGGGCGCATGCTCGGCCAGCGTCAGCTGTTGCGCGCGGCGTGCCTCGCGCAACTCGCGTGTGCCGAAACTGAATTTCGGTTCTCGATCGTCGGGCTTCATGTCATTTGCCATCACGCTTTCCCTCGAACCATATCGTCATCGACGAGGCCGTCGTATGTCGAGTGCGGCCCTCGAGGTACATGTTCCCAAATTGCGACAGCGACTCCACGGGAGAATGATCGAACTGTGAAGTGCATCAAGCCGCACATGACTTAACGCGCTGCGAGCGGAACTTAACGCGGCATGCGCACGACTTAATCAGCCCGACCAGACGTTCGTGTCTGAGTCAACCGCTCGAGGAGGCGGCCCTGCCCGAATTGCCGGCGAGTACGTTGGGCAGCTGCCGATCGAACGGCACGATGCGATTGCGGCCGCGCAGTTTCGCGGTGTAGAGCGCCTGATCCGCTGCCTTGACGAACTCGGCGACGCTCGCGAAGGTCATGTCGGCCCCGTGGGTGGCGCAGCCGATTGAAATGGTCACGCGGGCGTGATCGGCGCCGATCACATGTCCCGTGTTGCGGAAGGCGGCGACGATGCGCTCGCACACGCCGTGGGCCGTCTCAGCGTCAGTGGCCGGCAGGATCACGACGAATTCTTCGCCGCCATAACGGGCGATCAGATCGGTCTCGCGGGTGTTTCCGCGCAATATCCGCGCGGTGGCCTGAAGGATCCGGTCGCCGGCCTGATGTCCGTACTTGTCGTTGATGCCCTTGAAATTGTCGAGGTCGGCGAACGCCACGCTCAACGGCCATTTGTGCCGGGTCGAGTGTTCGAACTCGCGCGCGAGGACCTGGTCGAGATAGGCACGGTTGTACACGCCGGTCATGGCATCGCGGCGCGTCTCCTCCTCGAGCTCCTGCGTGCGGGAGTTGGAGAATTCAGCGACCGCCCGCAAGGTATTGATCTCGCGCAGCGCGACGAGGTTGCGCAACATCAACGCTTCGCGCGCTTGCTCGAGGATCAGTTCCGGATGCTGACTGGCGAGAAGATCAGTCTCGAAAATTGCCTCAGTCTCGGGAAGCATCGAGCCAATCGTTCCGAGCACCTGGCCAAACGCCATCTTGTCCATCGCCAAGCCGCGCTCGGCGGACAGGGCGGTCTCTGCGAACTGGCGATCGGCGGGGTCGCGCAAGAACAGGTCGGCGACCTGCCCGGAGAGGGCGACGCATCGCTCGAAGATCTGCAGCGGATCGGAGGTCGCCTGAAGCTCCATGCGGTGGCTGTGCTCGATCGCGCGACACAGCCGCGGAGGCAGATTCCAGCTCTGCATGAGCCAGCCGCCGACCTCGGCGTGGTCCACCTGCAAACGCTTGCGCTCGTGCGCAGCGAGTGCGACATGATCGCGCTGGAAGGATTCGCTGCCGCGATACAGATCCGGCACCGCCTGATCGAGCGCCAGCATGCCGACATCCTGCAGCAACGCGGCAAGAAAGATCTCTTCGGCCATCGGCTGTCGCAGGGCATCCGCCAGGGCGCGCGCCGCCGTGGCGGCGACCAGTGCGCGCCGCCAATAGGCCGGGTAATCGATGCCGTTGGCCTTGCCTTGACGCAGCGATTTGACCAGCGAGAAGCTCAATGCGAGCGTCAGCGTCGCGTTCAGGCCAAGCACCACCAGGGCTTGGCGCAGATTTTCGCTTTTGCGGCGCTGCGCGTAGAGCGCCGAGTTGGCGATGCGCAGCACTTTGCTGGATAACGCCGAATCCATGCTCAACGCCTTGGCCACCTTGCCCATCTCGATCTCGGGATCCCGGGCAAGCTCAATGATGTGCGTCGCCACGCCCGGCGGGGACGGGAAACTGACCAGCGAGCGAAGATGGGCTTCGATCTCGGGATTCACACGCGGACACTCCATCACAGGGCCATTGGGCTCAGTGAGGTTAACGTCCGCGATCTACATAACTTAAACGGTTTGCACGGCGCTCAGGCGAGCTTCGCGCTGGCCCGCCACCAGAAGGCCAGAGCCCGAAACAGCAGATACAACCCGTAGGGCCCCAACAGGACGATCCAGGAGGCGGGTGAACCCGCCTGCAGCCCGGCGTACAGGCTTTGAAACAAATGCGAGACGCTGGCACCCTCGTAGCGCCCAAGCAGCGAGGAGCCGGCGTAGAAGATGAGCACGGGCATGAGCGCGAAGCCGGCGCCCAGGGCGAGCGCGCTCAATAATATTTCGCGGGGCCAGCCCCGCAATCCCGTCAGCCGGGGGAAAATTTGCGAGAAACGCATACCACGTCATTGTATCGAAATGCATGCCCTGCCGCCTGTGGCTGTAAACTACCGGTATGCATTCCTGGATGCCGAAGGTTTTGTACGACGCCAAGCCGTGGGTGCTCATCGGCATCGGCGCGGTGTTCGTGATGGGCATGAGCGCGTGGTCGCTCGCGGTGGGTTATTGGACCTGGTGGCGGGGCCTGTCGTTGGTCGCGGGCGCCGCCATCGTGATCGTCGGTGGCGCGACGCTGCAGATGCGACAGGACTATCGCGCCCGCAGCAAATGGCGGCGCGAGACACCGCGATAATGCGTACCGCCGTCGTGGGTGTCGGGTACCTCGGCAGATTTCACGCGCAGAAGTACCGAACCCTCCCGGGCTCGGAGCTGATCGGAGTGGCCGACCCTTCGCCGCAGGCGAGGGCCGCGGTGGCCGGGGAACTTGGCGTTCGCGAGTTCGCCGATTACCGCGAGCTCCTCGGCGCAGTCGATGCGGTCAGCATCGTGACGCCGACGCCGCTGCATTACACCATTGCCCGGGATTTCCTCGAGGCCGGCACGCATGTGCTGGTGGAGAAACCCATGACCGCCACGTTGGCGGAGGGCGAGAGTCTCATCGCAGCCGCGCGTCGTGCGCAGCGCGTATTGCAGGTCGGGCACCTGGAGCGCTTCAATGCAGCCGTCCAGGCTCTGCAACCCATTGTGACCGTGCCGAGGTTCATCGAGTCAGCGCGGCTCGCTCCTTTCAAGCAGCGCGGTACTGATGTCAACGTGGTTCTCGACCTGATGATCCACGACATCGATCTCATCCTGAGCATCGTGGGCTCGCCGGTGGTGTCGGTCGATGCAATCGGCAGCAGCGTATTCTCGAGGGAGATCGATATCGCCAATGCGCGCCTGCGCTTTGCCAATGGATGCGTTGCCAACGCGACCGCTAGCCGCGTGAGCCTGAAGACCGAGCGCAGGCTGCGGCTGTTCCAGGACGACGCTTACGTGTCGGTGGACCTACAGCAAAAAGTCCTCACGGTGATTCGAAAGACGGGTGGGAACGGCGCGGACGGGATGCCGTTGGTCGACATCCAAGAGACCACCTACGATCAAGGCGACGCACTCAAGGCGGAGATCGAGGCCTTCCTGGCCGCCGTTGCGGCCGGGCGCGAGCCACCGGTCACGGGCGAGGATGGCCTGAAGGCGCTCAAGGTTGCGCTGGCCATCACCGAACAGGTCAGCGCCTCGATGACGCGTTTCGCGTAGCCGCAGCCTCTGGCGGCAGGCTCTCAGTTTCCCGCGGCACTGCTGGCAGCCGCGCCAGTTCCCGGGACGGGTGCGGCGGGCGCCGGGATCGCCACGGGCGGCGTGACTGCGGCGCGAGGCTGAGCGCCGGCCGCCGCCGCCGCCGCCGGGGCATCCGTCACGGTGATGTTATCCACGAAGAAGCGGGTGTCGGCGAAGCAAGCACTTGGCACGCCAGGGTGTTCGGTGTAGTGCAGCTGCACCTGACGGCCCACGCTTTTCTCGAGCTGCGCGGCAACGGACGGATCGCGCACGCTGAACTTCCAAACCTGCGGTGAAATGCCGGGCACGATGTACTGCGCCAGGTCGCCCTCGATCGTCTTGCAGAACCAGCCGCGGTGGGTGACTTTCTGCAGCACACCGGCGCGGGTTCCATCGGCGTATGCCCACGACAACGTCAGCCAGGTCCAAAGGGCCGCTCCGCCGAGGATCACGATCAGGAGGATCAGCAGGTACAAAACGCCGCGCCCGCCGCGCCTGCGGGGCGGGGTGCCGATGCGAATCTCAGTCATGATGCGGGCCGTGTCATGGTGATGGAAGTTTCTCTTCTCGTTGCGAGCGAGGCACATGGTAATCCGCACCTGGGCGCCGCGCCATCCGCGCTCGGGCGCTCAGCTCATCGGCGTGCCGGCGTCCATCCCGAGTTGATTCGCCTTGATGAGAAGCTGCAGCGCGGTGTCGGCGCCCAGTTTCAGCTTGATCGAGGATTGATGGTTCGCGACGGTCTTCGTGTTCAGTCCCAGGCTGTCGGCGATCTCCTTGACCGAACGACCCTGGGCGAGCAGGCGCAAGACCTCGAATTCGCGCATTGACAATCGATCCGCCGCATCCTGAGCGCGATTCGCTTCGCGCAGCGCGAGCTGACGGGCGAGGTCGGCGCTCAGATACTTCCGGCCCTGTGCGACGCTGCGCACGGCCTCGACCAGCACATCGGGCGCGCTTGCCTTGGTGAGATAGCCAAAAGCCCCTCCTTGCAAGGCGCGTCTCGCAAAAATCTCCTCTTCGTGCATGCTGAACACCAGCACACGAGCCGTGGGTTTGACTGCCAACAATTGACGCATGGCCTCTATGCCGCTCGCCCCGGGAAGGGTGATGTCCATCACCACGATCGCCGGGTCGAGGGCGATGAAGGAGGCGTGAGCCTCTGCGGCGTTACCGGCCTCGCCGATCACGGCAATGTCGCCCTCTCGCTCGAGCAGCCGCCGATATCCCTCGCGCACCACGGCGTGATCGTCCACCAACAGGACGGTGATCTGCCCGGGCGAACGCTCCTCCATGCCGTGCTCCTTCGCGGGCCGTCCCGCGGCGCCAGCCTAACATCGTCGGGCCGCGCCCGGTCAGGGGGTTTGGAGCTGGGGAGCGGAGAGAGTAGACTCAGCTTTCGATAGAAAGCCTTTTCGGGGCCGACCGGTTTCGACATGGGTTGCGAAACTTCAGGTGCGTACCGAGGTGCGAGTTACCTCGTTAAACTACTTGCAAACTTATAGTTGCCAACGAAGACAACTACGCTCTAGCCGCCTAATCGCGGCTGAACCCTGACCGGCCTG
>Ga0182030_10022426_pt1 | contig 11749 bp, 9 predicted proteins | sample 812S3MmetaG_FD_121299 | JGI IMG/M metagenome (GOLD analysis project Ga0182030, IMG submission 121299) | Permafrost microbial communities from Stordalen Mire, Sweden - 812S3M metaG (Illumina Assembly) | ecosystem: Environmental > Terrestrial > Soil > Wetlands > Permafrost | place: Sweden... | reverse complement strand
TTTTCCGGCATATTGCTGCCCGAAAATCCGATGATCGAGCTGCCCGGGGGGCGGACCATGATATCCGCGCCTGTGCCCTTGGATCGCGCCGCGATGTCTTCGAGCATGCCGTGACTGACGCCTACCAGCGTCAGAATCATGGTGACGGAGACACCGATCCCCACAGCGCTCAAAAAGGTTCGGACGGGCCGGTGTTTGAGGTTTTCGAAGACGAGACGATGGATCAAACTGTCAGTGTAGCAACCAGGCCGAACTCACCACGGCGAGAGCGGCGATCGAAGCCGTCTCCGCGCGAAGGATCTGCGGTCCAAGCGAGACCCGAATCCAGCGCGTCGCCGCGAGTTCCCCGCGTTCGTCATCGGTCCAGCCGCCCTCTGGTCCGATCAGAAGCGAAACGGTATCGGACGCCTGGCGCGCCGCGGGGAGCGCTTGGAGTAACGGCTGCGCGGCCGGGTCTTCATCGAGCGCGAAGAAATATCCATCCAGCTCGGGTCCAGCGCCGCAACGCACTGTGTCGCGCCATGTCGTGACCTCGCCGATCTCAGGAAGGTGCGCTCGCCGCGATTGCTGGCTTGATTCGAGCGCGATCCGCCGCCATCGCTCCATCCGTTTGTTCGCGGCTTTCTCGAGACCATGCTCGATCCGCGCGGTGATCACGGGGACGATTCGCGCAACCCCCAGCTCGGTAGCTTTTTCGATCATCCATTCGAAATGATCGAATTTGATCAACGAAGCGTAGAGCACCGTACGCACTGCGGGATCGGGCGTCGCAATGCGCTCCAGAGTCCGAAAAACGACGAGTTCCTTGCGCGCCGTCTCGATTTCGGCCAGATACACAGCGCGGTTATCGGAGATCTCATAGCGCTGCCCAACCTCAACGCGCAGAACTCTTGTCAGGTGCTTCGCATCCTCATCCGCGATCTGGGCATGCCCGTTGCGCACTTCGTCGACAAAAAAACGCCGTCTCATTCCGGCTTCGTCTCCTGTATTCTGTAGTCTTCATGATCTCGCACCTCCGCGGCACGATTCTTGAAAAACATCCGAACCAGGTGATTGTGGACGTGCAAGGCGTCGGCTACGACGTGACCATCCCCATTTCGGCGTATTCTTCGCTGCCGGATCAGGGAGCCCCGGTCCAGCTCCACATCCATACCCACGTTCGCGAGGACGCCCTGTCGTTGTTCGGTTTCCTCGCCGCCAGCGACAAGGCTCTTTTTGAAAAACTGATCACGGTGAGCGGAATCGGACCCAAGCTCGCGATCACGGCGCTCAGCGGCCTGACCACGGCGGACCTGGTTTCCGCGATTCGTTCCGGATCGGTGGAGCAACTGGTGCGAATCCCTGGGGTCGGCAAGAAAACTGCGGAACGGATGGTGTTGGAACTGCGCGACAAACTCGGACCCATCGATGCGGCGGCCCACAGCGGAGGGGTTGCCGCGCCCAAGAGTGCGTTCGCGTCCATCGAAGAGGACGTCATCTCCGCGCTCATGAACTTCGGGGGCACCCGCGCGTCGGCCGAAGCGGCCGTGACGAAGGCGCGATCCGCCACGGAATCGAATGATTTCGACGCGTTGTTCCGGCGCGCGTTAAAGCTCGTTCGCTAGCTGGGAGTTTCGACGCCGGCGGCCGAAGATCCGCGATGGCTAGTACACTGGGGTTTCATGCGGGAACAAGGGATCGTTTCGGCGTCGATGCGCGAAGAGGAGCGGCAATTTGAAACCGCTCTGCGGCCGAGCCGTCTGGCCGATTTTGCCGGGCAGTCCAAAATCAAGGAAAATCTTTCGATCGCGATCGAAGCCGCAAAAAAGCGCGGAGAAGCGATGGACCATGTGCTGCTCTACGGCCCCCCGGGCCTGGGTAAAACCACGCTCGCCGGAATCATCGCCGCGGAATTAGGCGTCGGTATCCAGCAAACCTCCGGTCCAGTGCTGCAAAAGAAATTGGACCTGGTCGGCATCCTGAGCAACATCGCCGAACGCGAAGTCTTCTTCATTGACGAAATTCATCGCCTGCAGCCGGACGTGGAGGAAATGATCTATTCGGCGCTCGAGGATTTCCGGATGGATATCCTCATCGGCACGGGGCCGGGCGCGCGGACGGTCGCGATGGACATCAAGCCGTTCACCGCCATCGGCGCAACCACTCGGCAGGGAATCATCAGCGCCCCTTTGCGGAGCCGGTTCGGGCTGGTGCTGCGCTTGAACCCCTACGATGCGGAAGAACTGGGCCGGATCGTGCTCCGTTCCGCGCATCTTTTGGATGTGGTGATCGACGCCGAAGGAGCCGCGGAGATCGCGCGCCGCAGCCGTGGAACTCCGCGCATCGCCAACCGCCTGCTGCGTCGGGTCCGCGATTACGCGCAGGTCCGTGCGGCCGGAACGGTGGATCTCGAGGTCGCGGAAAAAGCGCTCGATCTGCTCGAAGTGGATCGCTTCGGCCTCGACGAAATCGATCAGAAGATCATGATGACCGTGCTTGAGAAATATGGCGGCGGGCCGGTGGGATTGAACACCATCGCCGCGTCCATCGATGAGGATCCGGGCACGATTGAAGAAGTTTACGAGCCATATCTCATGCAGCTCGGATTTTTAGATCGAACGCCGCGCGGACGGGTTGGGACCGAACGAGGGTTCGAATACTTCAAAGTTCCCCGCCGGATCCGCGGCGCGCAGAACACGCTGTTTTAATCTCGCTCGCGATAGTGTTCCAAAAGTGGCCATCGTCTATCTATCATTGGGATCGAATTTGGGCGATCGCGCAGCGAATCTGCGGACGGCCACGGAGCGGCTCGCATCCGTCGGAGTCAAGGACGGTGTGAAAAGGGGACAGACAGCCTTTTTCGGAAACCTCCCGCTCCTTGACATCGAGAGGTCCGGTCTTAGAAAAAGGTGTCCGTCCCCCTTTTCACTAAAGGTGCTGCGGGCTTCGCGCATCTACGAAACGGCGCCGAGGGATCTTGAAGATCAGCCCTGGTTCCTGAATCAGGTCCTCGAATGCGAGACAGAGGTCACCCCTGCCCGGCTGCTCGAGTCGCTTCTTGAAATCGAGGGGACCATGGGCCGGGTGAGAACCATTCCCAAGGCAGCGCGCACCATCGATATCGATATCCTGTTCTACGGGGACTTGATCGTTCGCCAGCCAGATCTCGAAATTCCCCATCCGCGCATGGGGGAACGGCGGTTCGTCCTGGGGCCGCTGGCCGAGCTTGCTCCGGAACTGCGCCATCCCGTCACCGGACGGACCGTGGACGCGATGCTGGGCGCCGTCCTCGACCAGAGCGTCAGCGTCTATTAGTTTGCGGCGTTCTTCTTGATTTCGGATTTCGCCTCGGAGGCTTTCGCCGTGAGAGCAGGATCCGGCCGGCGAGGAGTGATAATTTTCACGCGCGCAATCCGGTTGCGATCCATTTCCTGCACGATAAACGTCCGTGAGCCGTAGACCACGCTTTCCCCAGGCGTCGGAATATCACCCAGTTGGAAGAGCAAGAATCCAGCCAACGTTTCGAACCCGGCGTCGCCTGGCAGTTCGATGCCGTATTGCGAGGCGAGGTCCAGGATGCTGGTGCTGGCATCGACTTCAATCACGGGAGTGCCGGCCACGGGCATGGGCCTCCTCACGTCGTGCTCATCGCCGATCTCCCCGAAGATTTCTTCAAGCACGTCTTCGAGCGTCACCATTCCCGTGATGGTTCCGAATTCATCGACGACCATGGCGAGGTGCCGGTGACTGCGCCGGAACTCGTCGATCAGTTGATTCAGCGGTTTGGTTTCGGGCACCACCAGCGGTTCACGCAAATACGGACGCAGACGGAACGGGCGGGCCGGTTGCCGGCGGTCCGCTGCGAGCTTGCGCTCCTGCCAGGCGCGCATCAGATCTTTGTAGTGCAGGATGCCGATGATGTGTTCAGGACTCTTTTCATACACCGGCAATCGCGAGTATTTATGCTGCAGAGTGAGGCGCAGCAGCTCATCCAGGCTCGCGTCGACGGGTACCGAAACGATGTCGATCCGCGGCGTCATGATTTCGCGCGCGTTCACGTCGCGCAGTTCGAGAAGCCGTTGAATCGCGTCTTCTTCGAAACCTTCGAGGTGCCCTTCCCTCCGGCTGGATTGGACGATGAATTTCAATTCTTCCGGGGAATGTCCGCCGCCGGCATGGCCTTTCAGTCCCAGGCCGCGGGAAAGGACGGCCACCGAGCTTTCGATCACGAAGACAAACGGCGCCGAAATCCGATGAAACACCAATAAAACCGGGGCCATCAGTAGCGCCAGACGGTCCGCTTTTTCGAGCGCCAGGTTCTTCGGCACCACTTCCCCGATCACCACATGGAAAAAGCTGATGGAGAGAAATGCGATTCCGAAGCTCAGCCCGTGGAGCCAGCCCAGCAGATGGAGCGCCGTGAGGCGCGGCACCAGTGGATTAAGAAGGTTCAGCAGAAGCTGATACACCGTATCCTCGCCGGCCCAGCCCAGCCCCAAACTGGCGAGCGTGACTCCGACCTGAGTGACGCTCAACAACCGGCCGGGATTCGACAGCAGATCGAGCGCAGCCCGCGCGGAAGCATTGCCCTCCTCGGCGAGCTCCTTTAGCCGCGAGCGCCTCACGGAAACGAGCGCAACCTCCGCCGCCGCGAAAAATCCGTTCATCGCGACGATGGCGGCCAGCAATATGAATCGCAGAGGCATGCTTTAGAAAATTTGCCATTCCGGCGCGGAGTTTGCCTCGCCGTCCGTCATGTTCCGCGCTGTGGAAACCCGCGGCGGGTTTAGCTACATTCGATACAATCGAGGCAGTGTTCTCCACTCCGCTACTGCGGGCGATCAATCTGAGCATAGCGGTTTTGATCCTCGCCGTTCTGGGTTCGGTCTATCAGTTCGCCTGGCGCCCGTTGCCTCAGACCTCGGGACGCTTGGACGCACCGATCCAAGGCCGCGCCACGATCGTGCGGGATGCGATCGGTGTTCCTCACATCACCGCGGCGTCGTGGCAGGACGCGATTTTCCTGCAGGGATACGTCACGGCGCAGGACCGTTTGTGGGAAATGGAAGCGATCCGAAGGCTAGCCGCCGGACAGCTTGCGGAGATCGTTGGTCCTCGCGGCGTCGACTCCGACGAAGAAGCGCGCAGGCTCCGGTTGTTGCGCTTAGCCGACGCACAGGCAAAAACCATGAATCCCGGCGATAAAGCCGTGCTTGCCGCGTATGCCCGCGGCGTGAATTACTTTATCGACACCCACCGGAACAATTTGCCCATTGAGTTTACGCTTCTTCGCTTCGATCCGCGGCCGTGGGAGATTCGCGATTCGCTCCTCGCCGCGCTGCAAATGCATCGCACATTGACCACCAGTTGGCGGTCGAAGCTGATCAAGCTGCATATGCTGGAACATGGGGATCCGGCCAAACTCGAGTTTCTGTTTCCATCCCATTCCGAAGCCGAGCCACACGCCGGTTCCAATGCGTGGGCGATTCCGGGCGCACGCTCGGCCACGGGCAAGCCGATTCTGGCGAGCGATCCGCATCTTGAATATTCGCTCCCCTCCACGTGGTACATGGTCCATCTTCAAGCGCCCGATCTCGACGTCACCGGTGTGGCGCTCCCGGGGCTTCCCGGAGTGATCATCGGCCACAACCAGCGCATCGGCTGGGGCGTAACGAATCTCGAATTCGACGTTCAAGATCTTTACCGGGAGCAATTCGACCAGAAATCCGGTCGTTATTTGTTCCAAGGCCAGTTGGAGCAGGCACGCCTGGAGCGCGAGGTGATCGCGGTTAAGGGCGAGAATCCCATGGAGTTTGGTACCTGGATCACCCGCCACGGTCCGATCGTGCTGAGCGACGAGGGCAAAAGCTACTCCCTGCGTTGGACCGCGGCCGATGAGACGCGGCTGGATTATCCCTTCCTGGATATCGATCGCGCCCAAAACTGGCAAGAGTTCACCGCTGCTCTGGCTCGCTTCCCTGGACCTCCGCAGAACTTCGTTTACGCCGATGTCGACGGCAACATCGGATACCAGGCTGCCGGCCATATTCCGGAGCGGAAGCCCGAATGTTCCGCGGGCGTTCCCGCCGACGGTACCGCGGGCGATTGCGAATGGGTTGGAATCGTTCCATTCGAGCAGATGCCGCATTTTTCGAACCCAGCGTCGGGCGCGGTGATTTCGGCGAATCAAAATCTTTTTCCTGAGGACTCGCCGTACCCGGTTCATGGAAACTTCGCGCCGCCGTATAGGGCAAAACAAATTCAGGCGCGCCTGGGATCGAAGGCGACCTGGCAACCCCAGGAGATGCTCGAAATTCAGAAGGATGTGTACTCGGCTTTCTCGGATTTCCTGGCACACCAAATCGTCGCGGCCTGGGACGCGAACGGTCACCACGAAGCCGCGCTCCACGATCCGGTAGAGATTCTACGGGCTTGGAACGGCCAAATGGAAATCTCTAGCCCGGCGCCGATGCTGATCACGCTGACCTTCGATCAGCTTCGAAAAGCGATCGCCGAGAAAGCCTCGCCGGGGAGTGGGTCGTTTTATAACCCAGCCATGGCTCCCGTCGCAGTAGAAAGGCTCCTCCGTGAACAGCCTCAAGACTGGTTCACGGATTACAACAGCCTGCTGCTCAAGTGCCTGACGGATGCCATCGCCGAAGGGGTTCAAACGCAGGGCTCCAAAATCTCGCGTTGGGATTACGGGCGATTCAACACGCTTCGGATTCCGAACCTGGTGGCCGGAAGTCTGCCCCTCGTCGGGAAATATCTGGGAATCGGACCAGTGCCGATGAGCGGTTCGCCGACTACAGTGAAGCAAATGGCCAGGACCGTTGGTCCGCCGCTGGGGCCGTCGATGCGAATGATTGTCGATTTCAGCAATCTCGATCGTTCCTTGCAGAATATTACGGTAGGCGAGTCGGGGCAGCCGCTTTCGTTTCACTACAAGGATCAATGGGACGCCTACTACATCGGCCATAGTTTCCCGATGCAGTTCCAAACCGTGGAAGCCGTCCACACCCTGACGGTGGAACCGAAATAACCACAGCGCGGGAGGCCAACTTCGGATCGAACCCTTGCGGTACGCTTAACTACTTATGCCCCTTTTCCAAGTGATCGTTCTGGGCATCGTCCAGGGCCTCACGGAGTTTTTGCCGGTTTCGAGCACAGCGCATCTTGCACTCATCCCGTGGTTGTTCGGCTGGCACGACCCCGGCCTCGAATTCGACATCGCGCTGCACGTCGGCACCTTAGCGGCGGTGCTGCTTTACTTTTTTCGCGATTGGATCCAGATCATCGCGCAGGGCTTCGGATTGACCGTCAACGGCGATCCGCATCTGGCGAGAAACCGCGGATTGCTCTGGCTTCTGGTGGCCGGGACGATTCCCGCGGCCGTCGCGGGGCTCCTTTTCCAGAAACAGGCGGAGACGACGCTGCGCAGCCCTTCCGTGATCGCGACCATGATGATCGGCATCGGGATCGTGCTCTGGATCGCGGACTACGTGGGCCGCAAGCAGAAGGACCTGGGCCATGTGAGCGGACTCGACTCGATCTCGATCGGCGTCGCGCAGGCGCTCGCGATCGTACCTGGCACATCCCGCAGCGGCGTCACCATCGCCGCGGGACTTTTTCGAAATCTGGACCGTCCCACGGCTGCCCGCTTTTCGTTTCTGCTTTCGACCCCGATCATCGCCGGCGCAGCCGCCAAGGATCTGTGGGATCTGATGAAGCATAACGGCGGGTTAGCGCCCGAAATGCGGACCGCGTTTATCGTGGGAATCCTGGTCAGCGCGATCGTCGGCGGTTTCTCCATCCGGTTCTTTCTCAATTACCTTCGGCGGCACTCGCTAGGGGTCTTCGTCGCGTACCGCATCGTTTTTGGCATAATAGTAATCGCTCTGGCCCACTTCTTCCGTTACAACGGGGGATGAGATATTTAGGACCCACCTCGCACCCACGGCTCAACGAAGCCGCAGCGGTCGTGTTTCTATTCGCGGGACTCTTCGTGTTTATCAGTCTCGCCTCGTACCATCCTTTCGATCCCTCGTGGAACACCGCGACCGATCTGGTAAAGCCGGTGAACCTGACCGGGCGGGTCGGGGCATTCATCGCCGACCTGTTCCTTCAATTGTTGGGGGTCGCGGCTTACGCCGTCCCGGTATTGATTCTGCTTCTCGGTTGGAAATGGCTTCAATCCGCCCCGATCTTGGCGCCATGGGCGAAAACGTTGGGCGCCGCGATGCTGCTTTCCGCCACCTGCGCGGCCTTCGGGTTCGCTTCGAACTGGCATCCCATCGCCGGAACATTGCCGGCTGGAGGCATAGTCGGATTACTTCTTGCGGATTACCTGACGTCGTCGATGAATCTGACTGGCGCCGTGCTGGTCACCGCACTCTGCTGGATTGTCGCGCTCTATCTGGTTTCGAGTTTTGAGATATCCCAGGTTTCAGACGTCCTTCGCGGACCTGTGGCAGCCTTGATGAATCTCGGGTCACGGATGGCGGCTCGATTAGCAGCCTGGAGAACCGAACGCGCGCTTCGCTCCAAGGAGCGCGCGGAAAAGCGGGCGCTTCGCAAGGCCATGGAGCAGAGAGCTCCCGTCATCGCGCAAACCGCCGCACCTGCCGTAGAAACGCGCCGTCGCGCGGTGAAAGCCGATCCACCGATCGTCGATCCACTGGCAGCCACGACAGAAGGATTGCCTGAACCCGAATTTGGCCGGGGGCAATACCCGATACCCGCAGCTCCGCTCGAAGAAATTCCGATCCGTACGATCGACTTCGAGTCGGGGTCGGGGCCGGAGCCGTTCGCGCCGGAGCCCCCCGCTCGGCCGGAACCTGTGCGTCCGGTGAGCCTGCACAGAATCGACGAGCCCCCACGCAAACGTCGCGCCGAGTTCCGCCTTCCACCCACGAATTTGCTGCAGGAGCCGCCCGCCCGCACGGCATTCGACAGCCAGGAGCTGAAAGATGTCGCCGCCCGAATCAAGGCCAAGTTCGAAGAGTTCAACGTCCGCGGTTCCGTGGTTCAAATCAACCCGGGCCCCGTTGTGACCACGTTCGAATTCAAACCGGAAGCGGGGGTGAAATACTCGCGCATCACCACGCTCAGCGAGGATCTTTGTCTCGGCCTGCAGGCCGAATCCATCCTGATTGAACGCATCCCGGGCAAGCCCACCGTGGGAATTGAAGTGCCGAATTCGAAGCGGGAGGTCATCAGCCTCCGTCAGATTCTCGAATCGGAGGAGTTTCACAGCTCGTCCTCGCCATTAAGCGTCGCCTTGGGCAAAGACATCAATGGACGGATCAAAGTAGCCGCGCTCGATTCCATGCCGCATATGCTGATCGCCGGATCCACCGGATCGGGCAAGAGCGTGATGCTCAATTCGTTGATCATGTCGATTTTGTACAAAGCGACTCCGCAGCAGGTTCGTCTGATCATGGTGGATCCGAAACGCTTGGAATTCGGGCTCTATGAGGGGATCCCGCACTTGCTGACGCCGGTGATCACGGATGCCAAGAAGGCCACGAATGCTCTCCGGAACGCGGTCCTTGAAATGGAGCGGCGTCTCAAATTGCTGGCGTCACAGGGCGTTCGCAATATCGAGCAATACAATCGCAAGGTGCGGCAACTCGAGGCGCGTCCGCGTAGCCTGTTCGACGACGAAACGGCCGAAGAAGAACTCGAGCAGATTCCCTACGTGCTGATCCTGATCGATGAGCTTGCGGATTTAATGATGCTGGAGCGAGCCAACGTGGAAGAATCCGTAACGCGCCTGGCGCAAATGGCGCGCGCGGTCGGCATGCACCTGGTGCTCGCGACGCAGCGTCCCAGCGTCGACGTGATCACGGGGTTGATCAAGGCGAATTTCCCGGCGCGCATCAGTTTCCGCGTCGCGACGCGCGTGGATTCGCGCACCGTGCTCGACGTGATGGGCGCCGAACATTTGCTCGGGAAAGGCGACATGCTGTTCCTGCCGCCCGGCTCTTCACGCCTCGTTCGCATCCATGGATCCTATGTGAGCGAGAGCGAGACGAACGATGTGGTCGAGTTCTGGAAGCGTCAAGCCGCGCCGGAATACGACAAAACGTTCCTGCTGGCGCCTCCCTCGGACGACGAGGACACCGACAATCAGGACTTCGACGGCGATCAGGACCCCATGTATCAGGAAGCGGTTCGCGTGGTGCTCGACATGGGCAAGGCCTCAACATCAACGTTGCAGCGGCGTCTTCGGCTGGGCTATGGAAGGGCCGCGCGCATCCTCGATATGATGCAGCGCGAAGGCATCATCGGACCGCCCGACGGCAGCCGTCCGCGCGAAGTCCTTAAACGGCCGGACTGGCTGGAAGAGGTCGAGAATCAACTAAGGTAGTCGCGAATCAATTCGGGCACCCAGGAATCATTCAAAATCACCGGGAATCATTTAAGATAAAGACTGGCCTCAATGGGACGGGCACAGCCCGGATCCTAGTTGAGTGAGGCGGAACCGGTACGCCGGAATCCGTCGATCCTGGAATCAAAACCTGAAACTCAAAAGCCTGAACTCTTAAGAATGTTGCGCCAACTCATAGCTTTTTCCTGTCTCGCGATGGTCTCCTTCGCGGCACCAGCTCCCAAGCCGCTGCCCGACGTCGCGATTCCGACGACCAAAGGCCAGGTCATCACCTTCAAGCGTTACCGCGGAAAAGTGATGATCGTCGCGCTCATATCCACCACTTGCAAGAAATGTCTCGATACGGTCCAGATTCTCGAAAAAATGCAGGCCGATCTTGGCCCGAAGGGTTTCCAGGCCGTCGCGGCGGCGATCGAGCCGAACGCGAAATTCATGGTCAACGGTCTAATCAACCGCTATCGGCTCTCTTACCCCGTCGGGTATCTCGAGAAAGATCCGGCTTTCAAGCTGGCGGGCCTGCCAGCGACCGGCCGGCCATTTGTTCCGATTATCCTCGTGGTGAATCGTCAGGGCCAGTTGGTTCTCCAGTTGTTCGGCGATAGTCCGTTGTTGAAGACGGAGGACAATTCGCTGCGAGGCATCGTGAACAACTACCTTCGCGAGGGGGCCGCAGCCGCACCAGCCCAGACGAAAGCGCCATCGCCGGAGACGGCGCCGGATAGCCCGCCCTCGCCCGACAAGCCATAGCTTTTCGGGAAAGTCCCGGGTCGCTTCAAACTGATTCGGCAAGACGTGAAAAAGCCGAGCCGGGCACTCTCCAGAGAAAACCGGTTATTCCGTCGTATTTTTCGACGCCACCAGCGCGCGAGCTTCCTCAATGAACTGGGCTACCGGTTTCGCGCCCAGATCGCCGCGCTTACGGTGACGCACGGACACGCTATCCGCTTCGGCCTCACGATCGCCGACGACCAACATGTACGGCACCTTCTGCATCTGCGCATCGCGGATTTTAAGATTTACTTTCTCTTTGCGATCGTCGAGATGCGAACGGAGACCCGCGGCTTCGAGGCGCGCCTGAACCGTTTTCGCGTATTCCAGTTGCCGGTCCGTGATGGGCAGAACCACGGTCTGCACCGGCGCCAGCCACACCGGGAACGCGCCCGCGTAGTGCTCGATCAGAATGCCGAAAAAGCGCTCCACGCTGCCATAGAGCGCGCGATGCACCATCATCGGCTGATGACGCTTGCCGTCCTCTGCGACATATTCGAGATGAAACTTGGCCGGCAGGTTCCAATCGAACTGAACCGTCGATAACTGCCACTTCCGTCCCAGCGCATCGAGCAGCTTCATGTCGATCTTGGGACCGTAAAACGCAGC
>Ga0182030_10022425_pt1 | contig 11749 bp, 9 predicted proteins | sample 812S3MmetaG_FD_121299 | JGI IMG/M metagenome (GOLD analysis project Ga0182030, IMG submission 121299) | Permafrost microbial communities from Stordalen Mire, Sweden - 812S3M metaG (Illumina Assembly) | ecosystem: Environmental > Terrestrial > Soil > Wetlands > Permafrost | place: Sweden... | reverse complement strand
TTGGGCCTGGACCGAAGACGTCATTCGAAGCGAAGCGCCTCCACCGCACGAATCCGCATCGCGTATAGCGCGGGATAGAGGGCGCCGGCGACACCGGTCAACAGCGCAAGCAGAATGACCACGGCGACGACCCAAGGCTGCACCGAGGTATCGACGTATCCGCTCAATGCAGGGATGAGCTTAAGCGAGAAAAGAAAAATACTGCCGATGAACAGTCCGGTGATCGCGCCGAAGACAGACACCAGCGCGGATTCGCCAAAGATGATGGTGGCAACCTGGGCTCCCGAGAAGCCGTTCACGCGAAGGATTGCGATTTCGCGGATGCGAGTGAACACCGACATGATCATGGTATTGGCCACGCCCAGCGCTCCCAGCAACAGGCCGCATCCGCTTACAGCCCAGGCGGTTGCTTTCAATATCTTGAATTGCGAATAACTCCGGTTGAACTCTTCATCTTCAAGGGCGACAAGATTCGGAAACCGATTATGCACCATCTCCTTGAACGTCGATACGTCTTCCTTCCTCGATAACTTGATTGTGATGACGGAGGAAGAGCCCTCTTTGTGAAAAAACGCCTGGGCCGCGGCGAGGGGCATAAAGACGCCGCCATCTTCAAAGCCGTTTGCGGTCCGGATGATTCCTTTGATGAGGAAAGTCTTATGCCCGATCTGGACGGAGTTGCCGACGCTGGCCTTCATGAACTCCGCGGCCCGCTGACCAAGAACGATGCCGCCTGGTTCCTTGTCGAAGCTGGAAAGGTTGCCGCGCACCCAAGTCGCCTTGTGCAGACGCGCGTCGCTTGAGCTGATACCGAAGCAGGTGATGATGGGATGATCGCTGCTCGAAACAATCCCGAACAGGACCGGGTCGGCATGTTGCACCATGGGCCACGAAGAGATGGCCTTCGCCGCTTCCTCCGGTACGCTGCTGAAGAACAGGTCGGAGACGTTGCGCTCGAAAACGATGATTTGGCTGTCGCTGGAGAGAATGCTCGAGAACATGCCCACCGCGCCTTGCAGAATGGTGACAATCGTGAGCATGGCGGCGACGCTGAAGGCGATGCCGGCAATGCTGATGAAAGATCGAATGCGATGACGGAGGAGATTGGTAAGGATCAGCTTCAGGAAGATCATGCAACTCCGCCGGCTACGGGCTCGCAGGCGAATTGGGTCAGTTCAACAGCTTCTTCGCCCAACTCCGATCGAAGGTGTCTCAGGCATGTGAGCCCGGGGCGCAGCAATGTGAGCCGGTCAAGCATGCGGTCGCCGAGAGTGATGAGTCGTTGCAAACGTTCGACGGCCCCTTTGATCCCGACCGCCAAGGCGAAATTGGGACGGCCTAGAAAAAGATCGCGGGATGGTGTCTTCCCGCTTTCGGACGAACTCTGCAGAACATCCTTGAGATCGTCGACAATCTGGTAACTCAATCCCCAGAACAACGAAATTCTTTCCAGAAGCTGTAACTCAAGCACTGAGGCACCGCCCAGCATGGCAGGCAGTACGAGGGTGAGACGGATAAGCGACACGGTCTTGCCGATGGCGGCCGCTTTGCAGTCCGTCTTCCGCGAAGCAAAGTGAAGGTCCAAACTCTGACCATTGAGGAGGCCGTCAACGCCGAGGTGCTGTTCGAGGTAAGTCAAGGCGCGAGCATGGTCGATATGATTGGTATTCGCCACGGCTCGCCAAACGAGCGCGTAGGCCCGATTCACCAAGGCCAACGCTGCCAAGATTGCTCCCGCATCGCCAAATTCCACATGAACGCACGGCATTCCGCGACGTTCTACGGCGTCATCCATCGCGGGCAGATCGTCAAACAGCAGAGAAGCCGTGTGGAAATACTCGAGCCCGATCGCTAGATCGAGGACAGTGTTTTCGAGCACACCGTAATCGAGGCCGATCTGCAGAACAATCTCAGGCCGGATCAAGCTTCCGGGGTTGTCGAGAACGCGCCCGAGTGCCTCTTTGAGATGAGGTTCCAGCTTCGCGGGCAGTGGCAAGAAATCACGGAAGGCTCGGCTCAATCGGCTTGTCTGCAGGTCGTCCGGTCCCATCGTTTCCTCTTCCCTCAATGAGTGAGACGTGTCCTTGACTCTGTTGATAGCACTTCAGATTCCTTGCGGCAATGAAAATTCGTTCATGGATACATGCAGCGAATGCTGTTGGGAGAAGAGCGCACCCTCAATGTTCCAAACTGCGCAGTGCCGTGGCCTAAATGACAGAATCGTCATTCTTCACACGGTTGGGATAAGCGTCTCTGGTGTCCAAATGGCCTAACATGAAGAGCATGCGACTCCTGCTCGTGGAAGATGAAATCGAGATTCAGAGTTTCGTCAAACAGTCTCTGCTGGAAGCAGGGTACGAGGTTCACACTGCGGATGATGGCCGCACTGCGCTACAGTTAACGGCCAGCCACGAGTATCAAGGGCTTATCATCGATCTGGGGCTGCCGGATCAGGACGGCATTGATCTGATCCTTCAACTTCGCTCCGCGGGCGTACGTAGTCCCGTCCTTATTTTATCCGCGCGGCGGTCTGTCGATGATCGGGTAAAGGGATTGGAGCAGGGCGGCGATGACTACCTTACCAAGCCATTTGCCATGGCGGAGCTTCTGGCCCGGATGCGAAATCTGTTGCGGCGAAATTCCACGCCCATCGAAGCAGCAACCCGCTTGCATATTTCAGACCTCGAATTGGACATACTCAAGCGCCGAGCCACGCGGGGTAGCGAGGTCTTGAATCTCAGTCCGCAGGAGTTTGCGCTCCTGGAATATCTATGCCGACACGCGGGCCGCGTAGTAACCCGTTCCATGCTCCTTTCCGAAGTCTGGGGCTTGCGCATTCAGCCCGATACCAACGTAGTGGATGTCCACATTTATCGGCTGCGTGGCAAGATTGATACAGAAGGGCGCGAACCGCTCATCAAGACGCTGCGAGGTATCGGGTATGTCCTCAAGGGCACCTAAGCGAGTTATGCGGAGCGCAGCCTGGCGTATCTCACTCTGGCCTACGCTTGCCTTCGCGATCGGCACCATGCTCGTCTTTGCCATGCTTCATCGTTTTGTCGCAAATGATATTCAGCGAAGAAGCGACGCGTGGCTTGCGGGCGAAGTGGAAGTTCTCGGAGATGTAGCGGAGCGGACGCCGAAGGATAGGCTTTACAGTCGAGTCGTTGGCGAGGTCGCTGAACTTGCCAGCCGCGAGGTACCGAACCGGCAGCGATCGGACGCCGCCGAGAATGACTCGGTTTTCTTCCTACAGGCAGGAGACAGCGGACCAGCGAGTCTGTGGGTTGGAACTGGCGATGGAGTTGCGAATCTAGCCGCGATTCGCGCGGCCCGGACTTTAGCGGATACGCCATACGATCTCCGCGTGCAGGGCTTCAATGTGCCTTTCCGCGTTGCAGCTGTTCGCATTGAAGATGGAAGTCACATCTATCTCGGCCTCTCGGAGAGAGATGAGTTGCGAGTTCTGCGAAGCTTACGCGTTCGATTCCTCAGCCTCGGGATTTCGATTGTACTGCTGGGCTTCGTGATCGTCTTTTACACCTGCAAAAGGATGCTGGGACACGTTCGCGAGATTACCGAAGCGGCCTCTAGAATCGGACAATCCGACCTGAGCAGCCGCGTCCCCAACAGCACAGGGAATGACGAGGTCGGCCACCTGGCTCGTACGTTGAATCACATGCTGGACCGCATCGAAAATACAGTCCATCAGTTGCATACGATGACCGATTCGCTGGCTCACGATCTCCGCAGCCCGCTGACTGCCATTCGCGGCAAGATGGAGTCGGCACTCTCGAACGATCTGCGTGTGGATCAGGCAGAGCCGGTGGTATCGGCCATCGATGAACTTGACCGGCTGACGGAATTTCTCAATACCTCCCTGGACGTTGCTGAAGCCAAGGCGGATGCTCTCAGACTCTCTCGCACCGAGGTTGATCTTGACGCGCTGGTTCGCGGGATGATCGATCTATATGAGCCGGGTATGAGCGACAGGGGTCTTCGCGTACAGCTTCGCAGTGCGGGAGCGGTGTTGGTGCTTGCCGATCCTGGATTGCTGCATCGGGTGCTTTCGAATCTGCTCGACAACGAGTTGAAACACCTTCCTGCCTCGTGCACGGTAACAGTCTTGCTGCAGTCTGGCGATGACATGGCCGCCATCACGATCGAAGACAACGGTCCCGGATTCAGCGTGGAGGTGGGCAGCCAGATGTTTGAACAGCGCGTAAAGGGGAAAAATTCGACAGGTCATGGGATGGGGCTGGCGTTCGTTGAGGCTGTGGTCCGCGTTCATGGCGGGAGCGTCACGGCGGAGAATCGCGCGGGCGGAGGAGCATACCTGAGCATCAAGCTTCCTTTGTACAGGCCTCAATCGCAGGAGCATCCCCAGCCCTTTGCGATTGTGAATAGGTAGCTACTTGTCGCATTCATGCAGAGAGTGATGACAATTAGCTCCGCTCATCCTGAAATCGGGACGGCGAATAGCAAAGATTCTGGTCTCGGCGAGGCGCGTAACCTATGAGTTACTTATCTATTTTGGCGGAGGGAGAGGGATTCGAACCCCCGGTACCTTCTCAGGCACAACGGTTTTCAAGACCGCCGGTATAAACCGCTCACCCATCCCTCCGCGTATGGAAGGTTTGCTCAGGTTATTGTAACCCGGACCTGCATCAGGAGGGCATCATCACTGCTTTCGGAGGACGGACCAGGATTGGGAGAAGGAACGAAAGGATCATGATGGCCGCAATGAGGTGCAAGCCTTTTCCGTAGTTACCCGTGACCTGGCGCAAGTACGCGATCAGCAGGGGGCCGAAAGCGCTCGCCGTACCCCATGCGGTGAGCATCAGTCCGTAGATCGGGCCAACATTCTTGGAGCCGAAGTAATCCGCCGCGAAAGCTGGCATGGTGCCGAAGCCTCCGCCGTAGCACATCAGGATTGCGAAGGAAATCACCGTCACCAGGGTTGCGGAAGACAAACCGGGCAAGAACCAGAAGAAAACGACCTGAAGAAGGAACATCGTTGCGAAGGTCCGGCGGCGCGTGATGACATCGGAAATCCATGCCCAGAAAACACGCCCGACAGCATTGCCGATGCTCACGATTCCTACCATGCCTGCAGCGATAATCGCACTGGCCTTGGTGAGTTCCTGAAAGATGGGCGACTCCTGAGAGATGAGCGAGATGCCGGCCGTTGTATTGAGGAACAGCAGCATCCACAGCGCCCACCATTGCCATGTTTTCAATGCGCCGCTGAGTGAGTAATCGGCCGCCGTGCGCTGTGCAGTCAGCAGAGCTGAGGGCTTCCAGCCAGCGGGTTTCCAACCGTCGGGTGGGTTTTGCATGAAGAACCCGGCAGCCATCGTCACTATTAGGTAGGCGATGCCAAGGTAGGCGAAGGTCTGTAAAACCCCTACCTTTTCAATAAGCCGCGTGGCGACTGGTGCGGTAACGAGCGCGCCCGCGCCAAACCCACCGACCGCGATGCCCGTGATGAGGCCGCGCCGATCGGGGAACCACTTCACCAGCACGGCCACCGGGATGATGTATCCAAAGCCGAGACCGATACCGCCGATCACTCCATAGCTCAGGTACAACCACCACAACTTATCCGCGGAGTAACTGGCCAGGAAGACACCAAGCCCATAGAGAAAGGCGCCGGTCAGCGCAACGGTGCGGGGGCCGACCTTATTGTTCCACAGGCCTCCAAAGAAAGCCGACACGCCCAGCACGAAAATACAAATGGTGAAGGTGAGCGTGACCTGCGGGCTGGTCCAGTGATACTGCTTCATCAATGGAGTCTTGAAGACGCTCCACGCATACACGGCGCCAAGCGCCATTTGCATCAGGAAGCCGGCGATCGCGATGCCCCACCGGCGCAAATGAAAGTCCTCGATGCTTTCCATCAACGTGCATCTCCGCACTCGGAAGTCTGAGTATTCAGCCGGCAGCCAATCTTCTTGAAGAGGCGCAGGATCAGCGCAAGACCGCGGCGATGATCTGGACTGGTAAAGCCGAAGAGCATCGCGAAGAGCCCTGGCGGACGCGGGGGAATCGCTTTCCTGTCGCCGAAGGTTTCCCCCACCGAAAGAGAGATTCCTTCCAGTAATTCAGGATCGATCGATGCCAGCATTTTGGCGAGGATGATGGCGTTGCGCATGGCTCGCACGCTGTCGGCGCGATTGGCGCCCGCGGACAGGTCTTCCAGCACTTTGTCCTTGGCGCCAAGCAGTCCACGAACCAGCCCCAGGGTGCCCGACTCATGCAATTCCTGAAGTAGTTCATAGCTATCCAGCAATGCTGCGGCATACTCGGTGGGAGCTTGCTCCAGGCGCTCGAGTAATTCTCGCTTGTGATCTCGTGGTGCGATTTTCAGTTCAATCGGTTGAGCCATGTATCGATCCTCGATGATTCCATCCCCGGTTATTTTGTCTTGATCTGGACAAGTTCTCGTGAAGTCGGGTTGGCGCCCGGCATGATGTAACCGTTGCGCTTCCACTTGCGCTCTATCTCAACGCCGTTCTGCGGAGTGGGATGGCCGAAGCGTGGATTGGTGCGGGGGAGCGGGCTCTTGGCTTCTGTTCCCATGGGCTGGGCGAGCACCCGCATATGTACGGATGTCTCCTTGTAAGCCGGCGTGTGGGTCTGCTTGTCGGTGTGTGTCCCGGTGAGAAGGTTGACGCGCGATTCAACCGAATTGAGAGGCATGTAGAGTTCTTTGCCCTGGACGCGATCGGTAATCAACGCCTGCACGCGAAGGTTGCCGTAACGCGAGGTCAACTCAACCCACGAGCCATTTTGAACGCCGCGCTCCAGCGCCAGGTCAGGAGAAATCTCCATGAATGTGCATGGAACTTTCTCCTTGATCCCTGGAGTCCTATAGGTCATGTTGCCTTCGTGGAAATGTTCGAGCATGCGGCCGTTGTTGAGGTGAAGATCAAAGTCTTCATTCTGCTGATCGGCGGGCTCAGTCCACTCCAGTGGGAACAGGTTGGCCTTGCCGTCGGGAAATTTGAACTGCTTGGTGTAGAGCAGCGGCTCATCGGTACCATCCGGCGCCACCGGCCAATGCAGCGACTTGTAGCCTTCGAGGCGTTCGTAACTCACCCCGGCCATGAGGGGCGTCAAGCCCGCCACTTCGTCCATGATTTCTGAAGGGTGCTTGTAGTTCCATCCCGCGCCCAGACGATTGGCGAGGTCCTGCAGAATGATCCAGTCGGGACGGCTGTCGCCAAGCGGCTCGAAGGCCTGATACAGACGCTGGACGCGGCGCTCGGTGTTCGTGAAGGTACCTTCCTTTTCGAGGCTGGGGCTGGCGGGGAAAATTACGTCGGCGTAGTGGCACGTTTCCGAAAAGAAGATATCCTGCGCCACAAAGAAGTCAAGCTTGCTGAGCGCGGCGGAGACATAATTCTCATTCGAGTCGACCAGCACAATCTCTTCGCCGAAGATATACATCGACTTGAGCTTGCCTTCGTGAATGGCGTCGATCATCTGGTGGTTATCCAGGCCGGGCTTGGCGGGCAGTTTCACCTTCCATACGGATTCAAACTTAGCCCTGACCTCGTCGTCGGTCACTTTCTGATAGCCGGTGTAGTAGTTGGGCATGGCGCCGTGATCGCTGGCTCCCTGCACGTTGTTATGCCCGCGCAACGGATAAGCGCCGGTGCCTGGCCGCATGTAGTTACCGGTCACGAGAAGAAGATTTGAGATAGCCGTCGACGTGTCAGATCCCATGGAGTGCTGCGTAACGCCCATGGCCCATAGGATGCATGTACTGGGTGACTCCACGATCATGTGTGCCACTTGCTTCAGTGTTTCGATGGAGATGCCGCAACGTTCGTTTGCCATAGCCATCGTGAATGGCTCAAGGCTCTTCTTGTAGTCTTCGATACCGTTGACCCACTTCGCGAGAAAGTCTTTCTTCTCCAGACCGTTGTCCAGGATGTAGCGAGTGACGGCCGACAGCCAGATAAGATCAGTGCTCGGCCGGGGATGTAAGTGAATATCGGCTCGGCGCGCCATCTCATGTTCGCGGATATCGGAGACGATCAGCTTGGCACCGCGCAGCTTATGCGAACTCTTCACGCGGGTCGCCAGCACAGGATGGCTCTCGGCCGTGTTGCTGCCGATGATGATCACCAGGCTGGCTTTTTGGATATCCTCAATGGTGCCTGAGTCGCCGCCATAGCCTACGGTTCGCCACAGGCCTGTCGTCGCCGGCGCCTGGCAGTACCGCGAACAGTTGTCCATGTTGTTGGTGCCGATCACCTGTCGAGCCAGCTTTTGCATGAGATAGCTTTCTTCGTTGGTACATTTCGACGAAGAGATGAAAGCCAGCGCATCCGGACCGTGCTCCATCTTGATCTCGGCGAAGCGGCGCGCCACCAGGCTCAGAGCCTCGTCCCAGGTGGCTTCGCGGAAGAAGTCTCCCTCAAGGCGCCGCTCGCGAATCAGCGGCTTGGTCAGCCGGTCCTTGCTGTTGACATACTCCCATCCAAACTTGCCCTTGATGCAGGTGGAAATACCGTTGGCAGGCCCATCCAGAGGTTCCACCTTGAGGATGTGTCGATGGAGCGCGGACTCTTCCGTCCAGATGTCAAAGCTGCATCCCACCCCGCAGTAGGTACAGACGGTTTTGGTGCGCTTAATGCGGCTTTCGCGCATCTTTGATTCCACTTCAGACAACTGTAAAATTGCGCCGTATCCCACTTCCGGTTCGATGCCTTTGACCACGTCGATCATGTCTGATAGCGCGGGAGCGGGGAGGTTGGTCATGTACCCCGCATGACCGATCATGGTTTTCTCCATTAGCGCATTGCAGGGGCAAACGGTGATGCAGTGTCCACAGGAAACGCAGCTTGATTCGTTGATCGTTGCGCCACCATCCCAAAGCACGCGGGGATGATCGGATTCCCAATTGATCGACAGGGTTTCGTTCACCTGCACGTTTTGGCAGGCCTGCACGCAACGCCCGCACAGGATGCACTGATCTGGGTCGTAGCGATAGAACGGGTTGGTCTCATCCTTCTCATACGGCTTGTCGCGGAAGGGAATTATCTGGTGTTCGACATTGAGCAGCGCGGTTGTGTTGTGCACAGCGCAGTTGCCATTGTTGTTGTCGCAGACGGTGCAATAGAGCAGGTGATTGCCCAGGATGCGATCAAAGGCCTCGCGCTGGGCTGCATCGGCCAGCGGCGACGCGGTGTTTACTCTCATGCCATCCACGGCAAGCGTTCCGCAGGCGCGTACCAGCTTGCCATCGATTTCCACCATGCAGGTGTCGCAGCTTTGAATCGGACCAAGTTGCTTGTGATAGCAGACCTGGGCGAGCTCTGTCCCAGACCGGTTGATGGCGTCGATCAGGAGTTCACCCGGGGTGAATATCACCGCTTTACCATTCATCGCAACGGAAGGTGTAGAAGCCATGGGCAAGGAAAACCTCCTGCAAAACGGATGTCGCTCTGGGACGCGAAATGCAACCCACCGATCCTACCTGTTGGGAGCAGGAGCTGTTGGTCGCTTTCACACTGATTTTTGATGCAGCCACCGTCGGGGCGGAGGCATTGGCGGGGGAGAAAAGTAAAGTGGCACCCAGTCGCCATTCACCGCAGCAAGGCGGGGCAAAAGGTACCCCCGCTAAAACTCGGGGGGCGCGAGCCCAGTTTCCAACCGGGCAGTTCCGGCATAAACGACAAATCGTTTTCCTCGCAAGAAGCCAATCAGAGTCAGCCTCAGTTCGCGAGCCAGTTGCACTGCCAAACTGGAGGGCGCGGAAACCGAAGCGAGCACCGGTACGCCGGCGGCCAGCGCTTTTTGAATAATCTCGAAGCCACCGCGTCCGCTTACCAGCAGGATGTGCTGGGAAAGCGGCAAAAGACGCTGTTGCATGGCCCAGCCAACGACCTTGTCGACGGCATTGTGGCGGCCGATGTCTTCGCGCAGGACGATCAGATTGCCGCTGGAGTCGAACAGTGCCGCAGCATGAAGACCGCCTGTACTTTCGAAAACGGCCTGGGCAGCGCGCAGCTTGTCCGGCAACCCGCAGAGGATCTCAGGATTGACGCGAAAACCCGGGTTGGGCGCTCGCAGGCCACGCTGTCGGATGGCCTCTATCGACGCCTTGCCGCAAATGCCGCAACTGGAGGCGGCAAAAAAATTCCGCTGCAACTGCGCCGGTTCGAAATCGCAGTCGACCAGACCCACATCCACCCCGTTTTGCTTGCCGCCTGCACTGGTCGCGTAGGCGTGCAGCGCCCCAATTTGATCGGACGACTCAACGATGCCCTCGGTCAGCAGAAAGCCCGCAGCCAACTCCAGATCGTTGCCGGGGGTGCGCATGGTGACCGTCAGCGGTACGCCGCCGATGCGAATCTCCAGAGGCTCTTCGGCAGCCAGTGCGTCGTCTTGGACGCGGACCTGGCCGTCGTTCCACTCCGTGACCTGGGTCAGCAACTGGGCGCGCTGTGCAACGCGATCAGGCCCTCGCCGGCTACCTAGTGTTTGAGTGCTCGCATTGATTTCCGTGGAAGTCGTCATTGGTCCGCCCAAGGTCTTTCCCACTATAGTCCGGCGCATTTGATCGTTCTGTGAGGAATTGCTCTTAGAAGCGGGGATTTCCATCCCGAAGCCGTCGCGAGATGCTACAAAGTGTGCATGGCCAAAAGCAAGTCTCCCGGGCCCGAACCAGGCCAGACCATAAGCCTGCGGACACTGGGGGAATATCTGAACCTTTCACCGGCGACCATTTCGCTGGTATTGAACAACGCCGCCGGGGTTCGTTCCATTCCTCACGAGACGCGGGAGCGCGTCCGCGAAGCCGCTCGTAAATTTGACTATCGCCCCAGCTTCTTCGCCAGGTCATTGCGCAAGGGACAGACATATTCGGTTGGCGTGCTGGTGCCCGAGCTGAGCGACGGCTACGCCGCCCAGGTGCTCGAAGGCGTTGAAGACGTGCTCGTCGAAGAGGGTTACTTTTACCTCACCGCCAGCCACCGCCGCAGGCCTGATCTGCTCGAGGAATACCCGCGCCTGCTCATGGATCGCTCCGTCGAGGGCTTCATTGCCATCGACACAACCCTCCAGCATGAATTTCCCGTGCCCGTGGTCGCGGTCGCCGGCCATCGCAAGATTCCCGGCGTCACCAATGTCGTGCTCGACCAGATGCGCGCCGCCGAGCTCATTCTGCGACATCTTCACCAACTGGGCCATCGCAAGATCGCCTTCATGCGGGGCGGCAGCCACAGCTCCGATGCCGACGAGCGATGGATGTGCCTGATGCAGGTAACGAAGGAGCTGAAACTGGCCATCCGTCCGGAATGGCTTGTGCAACTGGAACTGCGCGTCTCCACCCCTGAGCTGGGCTATCAGCCGGCTATCGAATTGATCCGCCGGCGGGCCGCCGTGGCGCTCACCGATCGGTTCACGGCCATCGTTTGCTACAACGACATCGCGGCTATCGGGACTGTTCGCGCCCTGCGCGAACACCACCTGTGCGTACCAGAAGACATCTCGGTCGTGGGCTTCGACGATATCCAGGCCGCGGCCTTCCAGAATCCCAGCCTGACCACCATTCGCCAACCGCTGCGCAGCATGGGCGTAACCGCCGCGCGCATTTTGCTGCAGAGGATTCGCGGACAGAAAGGCGACCCTGAAACCGTGCCGGTGCTGCCTGAGCTCATCATCCGCGAATCAAGCTCGGTAGCCAAGGTCCAGCACAAGAGTAAAAAGGTAAGTCAGGCATAATTCCAAGAAC
>Ga0182030_10022424_pt1 | contig 11750 bp, 6 predicted proteins | sample 812S3MmetaG_FD_121299 | JGI IMG/M metagenome (GOLD analysis project Ga0182030, IMG submission 121299) | Permafrost microbial communities from Stordalen Mire, Sweden - 812S3M metaG (Illumina Assembly) | ecosystem: Environmental > Terrestrial > Soil > Wetlands > Permafrost | place: Sweden... | reverse complement strand
GAGTTGCCCTGTGTCACCTGATCCATCTGGGTCATCGCAGAGTTCACCTGTTCAATCCCGGCGCTCTGTTCCCTGGAAGCTGCCGCGATTTCGCTGACGATGTCGGTTACCCGCTTTACCGATCCGACAATGCCTTGCAGTGTCTCGCCCGAACGGTTAACTAACACGGAGCCGGCATCCACCTTGCGCAGAGAATCCTGGATCAGAATCTTTATTTCCTTGGCCGCCACGGCGCTCCTTTGCGCCAGGCTCCGCACCTCGGTGGCAACCACGGCAAACCCTCGTCCTTCATCGCCGGCCCAAGCCGCTTCCACCGCGGCGTTCACCGCCAGCAGATTGGTCTGGAAGGCGATCTCATCAATGGTGGAGATGATGTCTGAAATCTTGGCAGAGGCGACGTTGATCTCGGACATGGCGGTGATCGCTTTGGAGACCACCTCGTGACCCAGCAGAGCGGAATCCTTCGACCCGGAAGCAAGTTGGTTGGCCTGTTGAGCGTTGTCGGCGCTTTGACGCACCGTCGCGGTGATTTCTTCCAGGCTTGCTGAAGTCTCCTCCAGGCTGGCAGCCTGCTCCTGCGCGCCGGAGGCGATGGCCTCGGAAGCGGCTGCGAGTTGCTGCGATGAAGAACTGGCGTTGGCGGCGCTGTCGGCCACCTCCTGCATGGTGTTATTCAGCCGCTCAACCGCTCGGTTCAGTGCCTCGGCCATCCGGCCCACTTCATCTTTGGTATTCACATTGAGGGTGGCCGTCAAGTCACCTTCAGCGACCCTCTCCAGCGTGACAACGGCTAGTCCCAGAGGTGCGGCAAAGCCACGAGCAATGGAGAAGCTCAGAAACAGTCCCAGCACAAGCGAGATCCCTGTGGCGGCGATCATCCGACTGCGCGTATTCTGATACGCTAGGGCGTTGGCCTGAAACTCCTCTTGCGCATGGTCGGTCTTCAGCGTCCGAGCCACATCGCTGGCATCGAGAATGGCTTTTCGATACTGAACGCAGGCCGCTAGAGCCGCGTCCGCAGCAGCAATGTCCTTGACCTTGAGCGCTTGAAACAGGGCCACTTGAGCACGCTCGTAGTCCGGCAAAGCCTTGCGGATCATTCCCAACTGCTCGATGCCCTTGGTGGTCACAAAGAGCTTGTCTGCCTCATCAAGGTTGGCGCGCAGTTCCTCCATCACCGCAAGTTCATCTTTTTCCGAAGCGGCGACCGCGGCAGGATCTGAGGCGCGGTACATCGCATTGAGATCGTCGCCTCGGATCGCAGTTACATTGATGGTGATTCCATCCGCGTGGGTTGAACCGACCATGTCCGAGTGGTACAAGGAGTCAACACGGTCGTTGGCCTTGCTCAGGCTGTTGACTGCGAGGTAGCTAATCCCCAGGGTCAGAACCAAAAGAACCCCGAAGCTGCTCATGAGGCGCGGCGTAGCATTCAGATTCTTGAACCAGTTCATTCGATGTTCCTTCCTGGGGTCTCTCTGCCGATCAAACTGCCCTTGCAGACAGGGCTGAAGGCACATGCTGCTGGGAGACCTTGAATGTTGGCTGAGTGGCGAATAGGTTCAACGCGGCAAGGCCGCCCACGTCTACGATAGGAGCTACGCAGCCATCGCCCAGGATGGTTGCGCCCATCAGGCCGTCCACCTTGCGCAGGTGCCGTTCCAGACTCTTGACGACCACTTGCTGCTGTCCAAGGAGTTCATCGACCACGAGGCCGATCTTTCGCTTGCCAGCTTCCACGATGACGGCGAGCCTGCGGTTGCCGGCTTTTTCTGAAGCCCGGTCCGTACTCGCCGTCTCCGGCGCCAAACCAAGAAACCTGGATAGTCGCAGCAGCGGAATGGACTCTTCACGAATCACGACGACTTCTCCCTGCTCGGCGACGCGCACAATCTGCTCGTTGCGCAGAGGCACGGTTTCGATAACGGAAAGCAGCGGAAGCACCAGCGTGCGGTCGCCCACACGCACCAGCAACCCTTCAAGAATGGCCAAGGTCAGCGGCAACTCAATTGAAACTGTTGAGCCTATTCCTCGCTCGCTGTCCAAAGCGACGGTGCCGTGCAATTGCTGGACGTTGCGCCTGACCACGTCCATTCCGACTCCACGGCCGGAGAGATCGCTGATCTTCTCGCAGGTTGAAAATCCGGGTTCGAAGATCAACATCCGCAGTTGCTCATCGTCCAACTCGGAGTCGGGCCCAATGAGGCCTCGCTGGATGGCCTTGATGCGGACCTTCTCCGTGTCGATGCCTGCGCCATCGTCTGATATTTCGATCACAATTCGGCCTGAGCGGTGAAATGCCCGGAGCGAAATTACGCCTTCTTCCGCCTTGCCCGCAGCCTCGCGAACCTCAGGGGTCTCGATTCCATGGTCGGCGGCGTTGCGGACCAGGTGTATGAGGGGGTCGCCGAGCAACTCCAACATGCTCTTGTCGATCTCGGTTTCTTCTCCGCTCATTTCCAGGCGCATCTGCTTGCCGGTGACTTGGGCGATATCGTAGACCGTGCGTGTGTATCTCTGGAAAAGCGTTCCTACCGGCAACATGCGAATCCCCATGACTCGCTCGTGCAACTCGCGGGTATTCCGCTCCATGGCGGCCACCGCTTCGCGCAGCTTGGGCAGGCAGGAAGGCTCGAAGCTTTCCACCATTTGCGCGGTCATGACGTGCGCGATGACCAACTCGCCGACCAGGTCGATCAGCCTGTCTACCTTGCTGATGGCCACACGGATGGAACCTGATTCTCCGTTCGAATCTGTCTTCTTGGCGATCGACTTCGTCTGAGCGGCCACGGGTGACCGGTTTGAAGCGGGTCTCGCTGCGAGTGTCCCGGGAGTACCAGTGACAGTAGCGGGAGCACTGTCGGGATGCCGCGATGGGTCGACGCACTGGATGTTGATTTCGGCAAGATGGTCAACGAATTCAAACACCTCGCGCAACTCCGCCTCCGCGCACAGGCTGGCCAACTCCACAGTCCAACTCAGGTAGCACTGGGCCGGGTCAAGGTCGGCCAGCAACGGCAGATCCTCGGTATGCAGATGGCAACAACTCACGGTCCCCAAAGCGGCCAGGTTACGCAGCAGCACGATTGGATTTGTGCCGCTCGAAAACAGATTCCGGTCGGGGCGAAATTCCACCGTGTAGAGCCTTATCTCACGTTCATCCAGCACCGCGAGCCGTGTTTCTTCAGGAGCAACCTCTGCAAGGGCTGAATCGCTGGGAGTCAGGCCGTCGATTTGTTCATTCAGTTCAAGCGCGTCGAGTGGCATCTCAGCATCCGCGCCCGCGGAGAGAAGATAGCGCAACTGGTCCACCGATCGGAGAAGGATGTCGATGACCAGGTCGGTCGCCTGCATCTCTGAGGTCCGAAGCCGATCCAGGAGGCTTTCAAGCGAGTGCGTAAAGCGGACCAGGCTCGTCATTCCAAAGGACCCGGCCCCGCCCTTGATCGAATGCGCTGAGCGGAATATGCCATTCAGCAACTCGATATCGTCTGGTGCGGACCGGAGTGCGAGAAGGCCCGCTTCCATCGAAGCGACATGATCCTCGCTCTCGATGAGGAATATTTGGCGAAACTGACTGAGGTCTATTTTCATGGCGTTATGGGAGCACCTTGGCAACTGTTTGCAGCAGCTTCTCCGGATCGAAGGGCTTGACTATCCAGCCGGTTGCGCCGGCCGCCTTGCCCTGTTCCTTTTTCGTTGCAAGTCCCTCGGTAGTGAGCATCAGGATCGGCTTGCTCTTCATGTTCGGCTGCTTGCGCACATTCTCGATCAGAGTGATGCCGTCCATAACGGGCATGTTCAGGTCGGTAATGATGAGGTCGACCGCGGAGCCCTGGAGCTTGTCCATCGCATCCTGCCCGTGCTCGGCTTCAATTACTTCAAAGCCGCCCTGGCGCAGCGTATAGCCGACCATCTGACGCATGGAAACTGAATCATCGACGATCATTACTTTTCGCACTTCGAGGTCCTTTCAGAGGGTTGCCACTTGCGTGTTTCCCGTTGCGGTCAAAACAGTTCAACATCTCCCGCCGCGGATTCCTTACCGCCAATGCCTGCAATTTCCCGCTCTTCGCGCATCGTGTAGCCGCTGAACCCCTCTCCAGAGACAAATCCATCGGGGGGGGCGGCGCCATTCCGAGTGTTCAGTTTTAGCTGCAGCGTTTCCAGATCGTCCACGACATGGGCAATCTGCTGACTGGTTCGGTCCTGGAACTGCAGCCCGCGCACCGCGGAGCCAATATCGTTCGCCAGCAGGGCGTTCTCTTCCGTCATTCCGGTCAGTACTGTTTTCATTTCGTCGTGAGCAACTTGCATGTCACGAAGCGACTCGTCCACGTCTTGCCTGCATCGCTCCACGCGCTTCAGGTCCTGTTCGTTGGTTTGTTTCAAATCCGCAAGCGTGGACTGCGCAAGTTCCCGAAGGCCGCCAATCAGTCCTTTCACCTGTGAGACCACCTTCTTCGATCTCTCAGTCTGGGACACCACTTCGACAGCGACGACCCCAAATGCGGCTCCATTGCTGCCAGCATGCGCAGCCTCGATGCGCATGTTCATGGCCAGCATCTTGTTCTCTCTGTCAATCTGCTCCAGTTGGGCTAGCGCAGTACTGATCAGTTGGGAGGCCTTATCCATCTGGTGGATTCGATCGATCGCGCGCCGGGAAACCTCACCGGCTTCCTCAGTGGTACTCAGGATCTTGATTAGCGTTCCACTGCAATTCTCAATCAGGCCTTCAAAAGACGTCTTCCCGGAATCGCCGTCACCCTCCCGGCTCAGGAAGCCCGCTGTCCGGCCCACGGTCCCTTTTGCCCGTTCAGCAATTCCCTGAAAGCTCTTGCAGACATCGACAACCGAACTCTCGATCAGCAGCGATGTCTGCCTTAGTTGCTTGCTCATCAAGCTGAAATGAGGCAAGTACCGAGCGAATTCCGTCCTCATCCCGGGTTCGTCTGGCTCACCTTCCGCAATCCCGCTGGAGGGCGAGCCAGGCACCGGATCGCTCATCTGGCTCCTCGCACATGAACTCATTGCTGTTCCGCTGGGGCAGGAAAGAAGCTGCTCGCCGCACCCGAGTATTCAAACCATTGCTGAAGCAGTTGCGAAGCATTCAACAACCGCAGATTGCAGCCCTGTTTCGTTTGTTCCGCGTTGAGCGCCAGCAGAATCTGCAACAGGCTCGCATCCAGATGATCGACGCCGTCGAGGTTGAGGACAATATCCTTGCCCTCCGCCACAACCTCCAGCGCGACCTGCTTCAATTCTTCAGCAGACATTGAGTCTCCGGAACGCCCAATCTCGACTGCCACGACATCTGCATTCGCCCTTTTTTCGGACCCGACACTCTTTGTTCTTTTCGTATTGATGCCTTGGTTAGGCGTATTGGGGTGGCGACTTGACATCCTGAGCGACCTCTCAATCACGGTACAGGGCGAAACAAACCCGGCGCACGCACCTGCAAACGCGGGTACACGCTCGGTGGCATTCTTCAGTGGTAGCTACTATCGGACGAATGAGCCTTTTGTTTCAATTGATAACGAGGCAAGTTTTGGGGCGATGGAGTATTCGATCGTCTTTTGTTCGAGTTGTGCGCTTGCCAAATCAGTGCGGCGGATTGTTAAAGGCGGCAAGTGGGAGCGCCCGTGTCATCTCCGCAGCATGTGAACTTGAGAAGGGCCGCGGCGAGCCAGGCGTATTGACTGCCCCAGGCCTCTGGCCGAGGCCTGGTTCCCGACGCCAGGTTCGAACTCTGAACCCGCAGGCCAAAACCAAATCGTGTAATTCCCAGGAAGACCTGAACCCCCCGGTCGAGCCAGGGGCGAAGATCCAGCAGGGGCCGCGTACGCTTCCCATAAAGCATTTGCAGCGAACATTTTATGCCGTCTGAGCGGTCACCGCACCCTCGGCAGGCGCCGAGCACGATCATTCCCGGTAACGTCGTTGAAAAAACTCTTGACAGCGGTCATTGTGCTGTCTATATTAAGCTGCGATTGAAACCGTGCTCGTACACGGTAAGATGCAGGGCCGAATCGCAACAGCAATTTTTGGGAAGGTCAGGGAATGCCGCAAGGCTGAGAGGACAGGGGAATGAGAGCAACAGGATTCGTCAGATGGAGCCGCATGCCGCTGGTGTGCCTTCTGTTGACGCTTTGTGCGATCGTGGCCAGAGCGCAGGTTGGCACGGGGACAATTCTGGGCACGGTCACCGACAGTTCCGGGGCGGTGATTCCCGGAGCTACGGTCGCCATTATCAATCAGGAGACATCGGCCACTTCGACGGCCAAGACCCTCGCGGACGGCAGGTTCGTGTTCACGCCACTCCATATTGGCACATACAATGTTGTGGCGCAGTTCACCGGATTCAAGAAGGCCACGGTTGAAGCCATCCACCTGGACATTCAGCAGCAGGTTTTGGTCAATATTGTTCTGCAGCCGGGGACGGTCACAGAGAACGTGGAAGTGACCGAAGCGCCGGAGTTGCTGCAGACCCAAAGCAGTTCGGTGGGGCAGGTGATCGAAGAGAAATCGATTGAAGATATGCCGCTGAACGGCCGCGACTATACCATGCTGGTGCTGCTGACGCCCGGTGTTACGCTGCCCCAGCAGGGAGCCCGCGCAACCAACCAGTTTGTGGCCAACGGAGCCCGCGTGGCGCAGAACGATTATCTGCTAGATGGGATCGACAATAACAGCAACAGCGTGGATTACCTGGATGGAAAAGCCGATGTGATCAAGCCCCCCGTGGACGCGATTGCAGAGTTCAAGATGATGACCAGCGACTTTCCCGCGGAGTTTGGCCGCGCAGGCGGGGCGATCGTGAACGCGACGCTGAAATCGGGATCGAACAAGCTGCACGGATCGGTCTGGGAGTTCTTCCGCAACGACGCGCTTGATGCCAACAATGCTTATTTCCCGCCGGTCACCGTAAAGCCCGAACTGCGGCAAAACCAGTTTGGCGGAACTGTGGGCTGGAGACTTTTCAAGGATAAGACCTTTTGGTTTGCGGACTACGAACGCACCAAGATCCTGAATGGCGCCGTTGCGACCAGTCAGGCTTCCGCGAACCTGGGCGCGGGGAGCATTCCGACTGTGCCTACTAGCGCGGAGATCAACAGCGGCTTTACAGACCTGTCGGACCTGATTGGCGCGAACGGGACGCAAATTCGCACCGATCTGCTGGGACGGAAGTACGAGAATGGGCAGGTCTTCGACCCCGCGACGACGCGGCCCGTAACGGCGAATTCGGTTGATCCGGTCACTGGATTGACGGCGACCGGGACCGGATACGTTCGCGATCCGTTTCCAAATAACCAGATTCCGGCGGGACGGATCGACCCGAATGCCGTGAAACTCCTCGGCCTCTACCCGGCCCCGAACGGTCCCGGAGTGCTCTACAACTACAGTATCGTCAAGGTGGACAACAACGACACCAACACGGCCGACATGCGGATCGATCAGCGCTTTCGCGAACAGGACCAGGCGTTCTTCCACTATGACTACATCAGCAGCCTGCGGGTTGTGCCTCCTCCTTTCGAGGGCGTTGCCGACGGCGGCGGATACGGAAATGGCACTGAGATCTATAACGTGCGGGGCTTTGCACTGGGCTACACGCACACGTTTTCGCCGACTCTCGTGAATGAGGCCCGGGCAGGTTACACGCGCGGTCACGACACCCGCAACCCGGCGGGCGACTCCACCATGGGGATTCCCGCGCAATACGGCATCACCGGTGTCCCACAGGTGCCGCTCAATGGCGGTCTGCCCTATCTGGGGATCGGACTTCTCAGCGGGCTGGGCGGGGCCGGATGGCTGCCCGGAAATCGATTCAGCGACACCGAGCAGATGACCGAGAACCTGACCAAGGTCTACAAGAAGCACACCCTCAAGGGCGGCGCGGAGTTTCAGTACATCTACTTCCCCTGGATCGCACCGCCCGCCTCCAAGGGCACCTTTTACTGGGACGGCAACTACACCTCGATTCCCACCCAGGCGGACGGCTCAACCGGGAGAGCGCAGTTCCTCATTAGCCCGGAAAATGCCACGGTTCCAAATGGCGTGAATTATTCCGGAGGCATGGATTCGATCAATGCGTCGAACTTCGGTGAAGTGCACGCCAACCGCAATTACTTCGGCGCCTATTTCCAGGACGACTGGGCGATCACGCCGAAGCTTACCCTGAACTTGGGCGTGCGCTGGGAGCACTTCGGGTTGACCGGAGAATCCGGTGGAGCGCAGGCAAACTTCATCCAGCCCTCTCTCACCTCCAACACCGGCGCAGAGTTTATTATGCCGGCCGGGCACAAGACTTCCCCGGCGCTTTCGTCCAGCTTCACCGATGCGCTGACGCAGGATGGTATTGCATTGGTTTTCACGGATAAGTATGGAACCGGGCTGGGAGTCATCCAGAAGACCAACTTTGCGCCGCGGGTTGGATTCGCCTATTCCCTGACGCCGAAGTGGGTTGTTCGCGGCGGGTATGGAATCTTCTACGGGGCCTTCGAGAACCGGGGCGGATACCCAAGCCTGGGCTATAACTACCCATTCCAATATGAAGTCAGCCTCAGCGACTCCTCGAATGGCGGCATATCGACGGTAACACCGGTGACCTACACGAACGGAACCACGGGCACTCTCGAGAACGGGATGTCCGGAATTCCGCTCGATCCTTCGTTGGTGAGTTACAGCGGCCTGGCTCTGCGCGGGATTCAACTCAATTACCAGACTCCCTATACGGAGGGGTACAACGCCACGGTGCAGTATCAGGTGACGCGGCACGACTCCCTCGAGGCCGCGTATGTCGGCTCGCAGGCGCGTCATCTCGAAGCCTCCGAGGGTCACAACAACGTGACCCAGTTGCTGCCTCCCGGCACTCCGCTGGTGGGAGATACTTCCGTCGGGGCAACAGCGGTGAACCATCTGCCGTTCCCCCAGTTTGGCAACGGCATGCCGTACTACGGGACCATCGGAAACAGCAGCTACAACTCGTTGCAGACCAAATGGGTTCGCCAGTCATCGAATGGCCTGAACATCCTGCTCGGGTACACTCTTGCCAAGGCCTTAACCGACGCTGGCGACTCGCTGAGCGGCGGCGGAGTCGGCAGTTACCGCGCTCCGGGCATCGCCTCCATCTCCTACGATACGGGGCTCGCCGGGTTCAACATCAAGAACCAGTTTGTTGCCAGTGGAACCTATGCCCTTCCGGTTGGTAAAGGGAAAGACTTTCTGAATGGCATGAACACCATCGCGGAAACAGTGGTGGGCGGCTGGAGCGTCAATGCCATTCTCACCTTCGACAGTGGGCAGCCGCAAACCATCTCCAGTCAAATCAGCACGGGCTCGGGCATCAATGCCTATGCCGATGTGGTTCCCGGCGTGAGCAAGTACCGGGGAGGGATCGGCGGGTTTTACAACCCCGCGGCCTTCAAGGATCCTCCCGTGGTTTCCAGCGAGGGTGAGTCCGGCCTTGCTCCTCTCGGAGGTCCGCCTACCCAGGTGAACGGGCCTGGCTATAAGGACTTCGACTTCTCCCTCTTCAAGAGCTTCAGGATCGTGGAGGGAAGCCATGCGGAGTTTCGCGCCGAGGCTTTCAACCTGACCAATACGCCAAGCTTCAACTTGCCTGGCAATTTGAACTACGATGGAGACAACCCCAGCTTCGGCAAGATTACGACCACACGAAGCAACGCGCGTGAATTGCAGTTTGCGTTCAAGCTCTACTGGTGATGGGAAGTGGTCCGGGCGATCCGCGCGGATCGCCCGGACCACAACAGGATTCCAGGGATTCCAATCCCCAGCCATGCGAGACTGTCATCGAAGGCAAGCGTGGAGCGCCTTTCGACTGAAACGAACGCGCTTTATGGGAATGCTTGAAGAGCTTGTCTGTGGGCAGAAGCGCAAAACCCGTAGTGCTTGCGGCGCTGCTGTGGCTGTTGTTGCACAGCAGCGCTGTTTGCGCGCTTGAGCAAGTGTCATCATCCAAGAACAACCTGGCGCCGGAGGAAAGCGCGCTGCTGGCGGCAGTGGCGCGGGAGCCGGCAAACGCTCAGTTGGCGGCCTCGCTGGGCGAGTATTACCTGCGCAAGGAGAGGTGGCGGGACAGCGCACGCTGGCTCACGAACGCCTTTGCGCTCAGCCCCGGAGCTGAATCGATTGGCTATGATCTGGCATACGCGGAGATGCAGGCGGGCGAATTGGAGCGCGCAAGGCAGCAGATTCAGGAAATGCTGGCGCGCGGCGATAGTGCCCGATTGCACAATCTGCTGGCGTCGGTTGACGAACGGCGCGCGGATGATCTGGATGCCGTGAAGGAGTATCATCGCGCCGCGGAACTGGACCCGTCGGAGTCGAATATATTCGACTTGGCGACTTTCCTCTTGCAGCATAAGAAGTATGTGGGGTTTGTCGACGAGTCCATCAAGTTTTTTCGCTATGGAGTGTCGCGCTTTCCTCAGTCTTCGCAAATGATGGTAGGACTGGGGGTCGCCCTCTATGCGTCGGAACAATACGATGACGCGGTGCGGGTGTTCTGCGCGGCCGTGGATCTGAATCCCGCGGATCGGCGGCCATTGGAATTTCTTGGCAAGGCCCGCAAAGTCTCCCCAGAATTGGCAGCGGAGGTGGATCGCCGATTGCAGGGCTTCGCAGAGAAGTTTCCGGACAATGCCGCGGCCAACTACTATTATGCCGTCAGCCTCTGGGAGCGAGGCGGCGGCGAAGAGGGCAGGAACTTGGACAAGATAGAGGGATTGCTGCGAAAGTCCGAGATCGAATCTCCGGGGTGGTATGAGCCCCACTTTCAACTTGGCGTGCTCTTCGAGAGTGAGAAGCGATATGCGGAGGCAATCCGCGAAATGCAGGAGACGGTGAAGGTCGAGCCCGGGTTTGCCCCAGGACATTTCAGGCTCGCCGTGCTCTATGGCAGATCGGGCGAAAAATCCAAAGCCGCGCAAGAGTCCGCTGTGGTCCAGCGCATCAAGGACAAAGACAGGATAGAAGATACGGGAATGGATGCGGGGAAGTGAATGGTTACTTCTCGCTGAGGCTGGGCGTATCCGCGCCTTCGGTGATATAGCTGGCGAACAGTGCGAGATTGCTGCGCAGGATAATGTGAGGAGCCAGCCGGGTATGCAACTCGGGTGTGACACCGTCGAGCAGGTAGCGCACAAGAATCTCGAGCGCAGTTTTACCTTGCGTAAACGGCCTTTGATACAGCGTTGCGAGAATTCTTCCTGATTCAATGTATGGGACCAGTTCTGGAAAAAGATCGGTCGCGATAATCTGAACTTCGCCCAGGAGGTTCTTCTCTTCAATTGCGCGAAGCACGGGAATGCTGTTGGCGGTGCTGATGTAGATTCCCAGCGGGTAGGGCTTGCGAGAAAGCAACGCGATGGCTTGACGATACGCCACCTTAGGTTGCTCGTGCGACTCAATAGCCGGAAGAAGAGACAGATGCGGAGCGAACACCGCCAGATTTGCCGCAAAGCCGCGCAGCTTCTCGGCATGGTCCAGGGTGGTCAACTCTCCAGTGATCGTGGCGAGATGTCCGGGCTTCTGGATGGTTCGGGAAAAGAGTTCCGCGGCAATGGCGCCGCTGGCATTTGCATCCGAGGTCACCGAGGCTAGGCGCTCGCTTCGCGAAGCATCGCTGGCGACGCATACAATTGCAACGCCGCGGCGCGCGATGGCGCTCAGCGTGGGTCCAATGTGGTCTGGATTGCCGGGCGCGACGAGGATGCCGTCGAACTTCTCAT
>Ga0182030_10022423_pt1 | contig 11750 bp, 11 predicted proteins | sample 812S3MmetaG_FD_121299 | JGI IMG/M metagenome (GOLD analysis project Ga0182030, IMG submission 121299) | Permafrost microbial communities from Stordalen Mire, Sweden - 812S3M metaG (Illumina Assembly) | ecosystem: Environmental > Terrestrial > Soil > Wetlands > Permafrost | place: Sweden... | reverse complement strand
GCCGCATCCGCAGGTGAAGGACGAGATGGCGCGGTTCATGGCCGACGTCGCGCCGGCGTTCGGGTAATGCGAACCGCTCCCCGCCGTACCCCCCCGTGTCATGGCCGGCGCAGGCCGGCCACCCACGGCTGTGCTGCTTCACGAGCAAGCAAGCCGTGGGTGGCCGGCCTTCGCCCGCCATGACACGGGGGGGGGTACGGCGGGGAGCGGGGACGCGCCTAAACCCGACGTCTATCGTTCAAACATCTGCCACACGTCACAACGAACGCGAAAAGGGCAACCATCATGCAGCCGCGGCATATCCTGGCCATCGCCTTCGCCGCGATCGGCATCGTCGCCTTGCTGCCGACGTGCGCGATCGCCAAAGTCACGCGGCTGGAAATCACTACGAAACAGCCCGACGGCACCTTCCAGGCCGGGGACTACGTTCGTTGGGAAGGCCGCATCCACGGCGAGCTTTCGCCATCCGCCGAGACCATCCCCGACCTCGACAAGCCGGCGCGCAACGCCCACGGCATGGTCGAATACGCCGCGCGGATCATCCTGTTGATGCCGGCCAATCCGGCCACCGGCAACGGCGCTCTGCTGGTCGATATCCCCAACCGCGGCCACGCCTATGCCCGCGCGCTCTACAACAGCCCGCGCGGCCTGCCGTTCCAGTCCGGCAATCTCGACCAGGGCACCGGCTTCCTGGAAAACCACGGCTTCTCTGTCGCCGAGGTGTACTGGGAGCTCGGCCAGGGCGCGGACCTGCCGTCCTTCACCGGCCCTGACGGCAAGCAACGATTCGTCGAGGGCGTCGGCTTCGCCATCGTCCGCGACGCCGCGGATTTCCTCGCGCATGCTGCTATAGATTCAACCGGCACGCCGAACCCGCTCGCCGGCCGGATCGACCGCGTCCTCGCCAGCGGCAAATCGCAAACCGGCCGCTATCTGAAGACCTTTTTGCTCGACGGCTTCAATCGCGTCGATGGACGCCGCGTGATCGACGGCATGCATGTGTTCGTCTCCGGCGCCGGCTTGCTGCCGATCATGCGCTCCGGTACCGGCCCGCAATCGAGCGCGGACGGCGCGCCGACCTTCGACGATCCGGAGTTCCCCGGCGTGCATGACGGCGTGCTGACCATCGGCGAGATCATCGCCAAGGTGCAGGCACGCGGGGAAATCCCGCCGAAGATGCTGATGATCAACTCGACGGTGGACTATTTCTCCATCCGCGCCTCGCTCGGCCGTACCGGAGCGAAAGGCACCGCCGATCTGCCCCTGCCGGACAACGTGCGCATGTACGACATCGCCGGCGGCGCCCACGCTACCGTCACCAAGGCGCCGTCCTGCAAGCTGGCACCCGGCCGGCTGGACTGGACGCCGGTGTCGCGCGCCACCCTGCTGCGGCTTGACGCCTGGGTAACGTCGAATGTCGCGCCTCCGCCGACCCGGCTGATGCCGTTGCAGCCGGCGAACGGCGATTCGACCGTGTTGCGCGCTCCGAACAACCTGCCCGACGCCGTCATCCAGGTGCCGCAGCGCGACGCCGACGGCAATCCGCTGGGCGGTGTGCGGCTGCCCGACCTGGCCGTGCCGCTGGGTGTGCACGGTGCGCAGAACCAGCCGCTGAGCTTCACCTGCATGCTGGTCGGGGCGTATCTCCCGTTCGCTGCGACGCGTGAGGCGCGCGAGGATGCGCACGACGACCGGCTGTCGCTGGCCGAGCGCTACAAGGATCAGAACGACTACGTGAACCGCATCCGCGTCGCTGCGCTGGAGGCGGAGAGCGAAGGCTTCCTGCTGCCGGAGGATGCCGCGATCATCGAGAACTCGGTCGCCGCGGCACCGATCTTCGTGCAGGCCGCACCCAGCGCGCCGCCGCGGTGATCGGAGGCTGCTGTCCCGCCCCCGCTGTCATTGCGAGGCACGCAGTGCCGAAGCAATCCCCTGCCTGACGAGCGTTCCTCGGCTCGTCAGGCAGGGGATTGCTTCGGCGCTATGCGCCTCGCAATGACACGGGGGGGGCGCCCGCTGCGCCATCGTTGTCAAAGTTGCAGCGTCGCCCGATCAGAACGGCCGCACGATCACCATGATGACGATGATGACCATCAGCAGCGTCGGCACTTCGTTAGCAATACGGTAGAAGCGCTGCGACAGGGTCCGCTGGTCGTTCGCGAAGTCCCGCCGCCAGCGCGACAGCGCGCCATGGAACCCCGACAGCAACAACACGCAGGCCAGCTTCACGTGCCACCATCCGGCTGACCAGTCGATGACTCCCGGTGTCAGCACCAGCAGAATGCCGAACGTCCAGGTGGCCATCATCGCCGGGTTGGTGATCTGGCGCAGCAACCGGTATTCCATCACCTTGAAGCGCTCGCTCTCCACGCTGCCCGGCATCGTGTCGCAGTGATAGACGTAGAGCCGCGGCAGATAGAGCATGCCGGCCATCCAGGCGATCAGCGAAATCACGTGCAGCGCCTTGGTCCAGGGATAGAACCAGGCCAGGAAACCGATGGTCATCCGATAGCCTCGATGGTGGCGGAACACGCAGCATAACACCCACGCGCGGCCGCGGCACGCAGCCGCGGTCCCGACCATTCCCGTCTGCCACGGTATAGGCGACACTGACCCGATCAGGGGAGGAGCGGGAATGTCCGCCAGCGACCAGGCCATCGCCGCACCAGCCACCGAGACCCGCCTCGCCGCGCGTCTGGACCACGTCATCGGCACGGCGTTGGAATTCGTCACCTCGGCGCTGGTCGCGGTGGAGATCGTCATCCTGTTCGTCGGCATCGTCGCCCGCTACGTGTTCCACAGCCCGCTGATCTGGTCCGACGAGCTGGCCTCGATGCTGTGCCTCTGGCTCGCCATGCTGGGCGGCGCGCTGGCGCTGCGGCGCGGCGAACATATGCGCATGACCGCGCTGACCGCGCGCGCCCCGGAGCATTTGCGTGCATTCCTCGGACATGTCGCGTTGTTCGCTTTCCTCGGCTTCATGCTGGCGTTGCTCGGGCCGGCAATAGCCTATGTGGACAACGAGTCGATCGTGTCGCTGATGTCGCTCGACATCTCGATGAGCTGGCGCGCCTCGGCAATGCCGGTCGGCGTCGGGCTGATGATCGTCACCGCGCTGCTGCGCATCGATCCGCGCGAAAAGACCGCCGCTGTCGCCGCCTTCGTCATGGTGGCCACGTTGTTCGGGGCCTTCTGGCTGCTGCATCCGGTGTTCCCCTCGCTCGGCCGGCTCAACCTGCTGATCTTCTTCTTCGGCGTCGTCGCCGCGACGGTATTCGCCGGCGTACCGATCGCCGTGGCATTTGGCCTGTCCACCCTCGGTTATCTCGCGTTGAGCACGCATGTGCCGTTGTCCGTGCTGGTCGCGCGCATGGATACCGGCATGTCGAACCCGGTGCTGCTGTCGGTGCCGCTGTTCGTGTTCCTCGGCCTGTTGATCGAGATGACCGGCATGGCGCGAGTCATGGTGCGCTTCCTCGCCAACCTGATCGGGCATCTGCGCGGCGGCATGTCCTTCGTGCTGGTCGCCGCGATGTACCTGGTGTCCGGCATCTCCGGTTCGAAAGCCGCCGATATGGCTGCGGTGGCGCCGGTGCTGTTCCCCGAAATGGAAGCGCGCGGCGCGAACCGCGGCGAGTTGGTCGCGCTGCTCGCCGCCACCGGCGCGCAGACCGAAACCATCCCGCCGAGCCTGATCCTGATCACCATCGGCTCCGTCACCAATATCTCGATCGCCGCGCTGTTCACCGGCGGGTTGCTGCCCGGTTTCGTCGTCGGGCTGATCCTGTGCTTCATGGTGTGGATGCGCGCGCGGCACGACACCAACACGGTGCCGCGCGCCTCGGCCGGTGCGATCGGCCGCAGCCTGGTGATCGCGGTGCCGGCGCTGGTGCTGCCGTTCCTGATCCGTGGTGCCGTGGTCGGCGGCGTGGCGACCGCCACGGAAGTCTCCACCATCGGCATCGTCTATTCCGCGCTGGTCGGGCTGTTGGTCTATCGCGAATTCGACTGGCGCCGGCTGGTGCCCATGCTGGTGCGCACCGCGGCCCTGACTGGAGCGATCCTGCTGATCGTCGGCGCCGCCACCGCGATGGCCTGGGCGATCACCAGCTCGGGTTTTTCCAACGTCGTCGCCGGCTGGATCAAGGAAATGCCGGGCGGCGCGGTGTCGTTCATGGCGATCTCCATCGTGCTGTTCACCGTGCTCGGCAGCATCCTGGAGGGTATTCCCGCGATGGTGCTGTTCGGGCCGCTGCTGTTCCCGATCGCCCACCAGCTTGGCATCCACGAGGTGCACTACGCGATGGTGGCGATCCTCTCGATGGGCGTCGGCCTGTTCGCGCCGCCCTTCGGTGTCGGCTACTACGTCGCCTGCGCGGTCGGCGGTTGCACGCCGGACGCGGCATTCCGGCATATCTGGCGCTATTTGCTGGCACTGATGGTCGGACTGGCAATCGTCGCCGCGGTGCCGTGGATCTCCGTCGGCTTCCTGTGAGGACGCGCGCGCCACGGTAACGTGTGCCGCAGCGGACTTGGCCGGCACGCGACGCGCGCGGGTCTGGACAAGCGGCGGCGCGGTCCGCACGCTTCCGCCTGGCTACCAAACACGCAACACAGCGATTGCGCGAGGAGGAGAAACTGAGATGCCGTTCTATGAAAAGGGTGACGTGCGTATCCGTTATGAAGAAGTGGGCAGCGGCTTCCCGCTGCTGGTGACGCCAGGCGGCGGCCTGAACTCCCGCGTCAGCAACTGGCCCACCGCGGTGTTCAACGCGATGGAGGAATTCAAGCACGACTTCCGCTGCATCACCATGGATCAGCGCAACGCCAATGGCGGCGAGTCCAGCGGGCCGATCCCAACCGGCAATCCCTGGGACGCCTTCGCCGACGATCAGCTCGGGCTGATGGACCATCTCGGCATTCGCCAGTTCTTCTACATGGGCTACTGCATCGGCGGCTGTTTCGCGATGAAGCTGGTCGAGCGCGCGCCCGACCGCGTCGTCGCGGCTGTGCCATGCCAGACGGTCGGGCACACCGACGCCGACCCCGACTACATGTATCGCTCCGGCAAGGAGGTCTGGGCACCCGAACTGCTCAAGCGCCGCCCCGACCTCACCATGGGGATGGTCGGTCACTATCTGCACAATCTCTACCGCGTGCAGCCGGATTTCGTGTACAGCGTGTCGCGCGATTTCGCCCGGTCGTGCCAGACCCCGCTTCTCGTGCTGCCGGACAACACCATCGCGCATCCCTACCAGGCTTCGGTCGATATCGCGTCGCTGTGCCCGAACGCCGAGGTGACGGTGTTCCCCTGGAAGGACCCGCCGGAATTGAAGACCCGCACGATCGACCGCGTGCGGCGTTTCCTGAAGGCGCATATATCTACGGCAAAGACCGCCTGATCTGGCAAAGGCCGCCTGATCCAGGCGCCGGTGGTGTCGGGGCGGATGGGAGCCTGCCCCGCGCGCCGCTGAGCTTCCGACACTGCACGGTCGGCACGCCACTCCCCTTGCAGGGACAGACGGTCTAGAACCGCCAAAATCCACGGGAAGGAAACGCCAAGCATGTCCACCACCCGCCGCACCGTCCTGCGCGCCGCCACGGCCGCGCTCGCCGCACCGCTGCTGCCGCGCTACGCGCACGCCGCCGAATACTCCTGGAAATTCGCACATACCGCGCCGACCTCCTTTCCGCTGCATATCCGCCTGGCCGAGGCCGCCGCGCAGATCAGCAAGGATTCCAACGGCCGGATGGAGCTGCAGATCTTCCCCGACGGCCAGCTTGGTGGCGACAACGACCTGCTGTCGCAGGCGCGCAGCGGCGCGATCGAAATGTGCCAGCCGACCGGACAGATCCTCGCCACCATCCTGCCGGTGACCGCGATCAACGCGCTTGGCTTCGCCTGGTCCGGCTATGACAAGTTATGGTCGGCGATGGATGGCGACCTGGGCAAATATGTCCGCACGCAGATCGCCGCGAAGACCGGCCTGGTGGCGATGGACCGCATGTGGGACCTGGGCTTTCGCAACATCACCACCAGCACCAAGCCGATCCGCAATGCCGCCGACCTGGTCGGGCTGAAAATCCGCACGCCCGTCGCACCCAGCCTGGTAACGCTGTTCAAGACGCTGGGGGCGGCGCCGCTGGCGTTGCAATTCACCGAGCTCTACTCGGCGTTGCAGACCCATATCGCCGACGCAGAGGAGAACCCGCTGACGCTGATCAAGGTGACCAAGCTGTATGAGGTGCAGAAGTATTGCTCCATCACCAATCACGTCTGGGACGGCCACTGGTTCGTCTGCAACGCCGCATCGTGGCAGGGGCTGCCGGATGATCTGAAGGAGATCGTGGCGCGCAACCTGAACGCCGGCGCGCTGAAGGAACGCGACGACATGGCGGCGGGCGAGAAAACCGCGCGGGGGGATCTGGAGAAGTCCGGCATGGTATTCAACATCGCGGAGACGCAAAGCTTCCGCGACGGGTTGAAGAATGGCGGGTTCTACAAGGATTGGCGTGGCCGTCTGGGCGAGGAGCCGTTCGCGATCCTGGAACGGTATTCCGGCCCGCTGGGGTGAGGTGAATCAAGGCCAGGGCGCTGCCCTGGCCTTGCTTCCTCTCACGCCGGCCAGCACTGGCCGCCGCCATCGACGCGCAGCACCTGCCCCGTAATGAAATCGCCCGTCGGTCCGGCGAACACCTCCACCGCGCGCGCCACCTCGTCCACCAGTGCGACGCGCTCCAGTGTGCCGCCTTCCACCAGGCGCGCCGGGTCCACCTCTCGCGTATTCAGGAACCGCCCGGTTCGCGTGCCGCCCGGAGCGATACTGTTGGCGGTCACGTTATAGGGCCGCAACTGCGCCGCCAGGCTGCGCGTGTATTGGATCGCGGCCGCCTTGGCGGTGCCGTAGATCGCGCCGCTCGCACGGCCGCCATACGCGCCGGTGGAGCTGATGGTGATGATCCGCCCGCGCCGGCGCTGCATCATCTGCCGTGCCATCACCTGGCAGACGAAGATCGTGGAGAGCAGATTGCGGTCGAGCACGGCGCGTATGTCGGCTTCCTTGATCATGATGGCGTCGTTCGGATCGGGTTTTCCCCCCGCCGCAGCGATGTCGCCGCCGGCGTTGTGCACCAGCACGTCGATCGGCCCCAGCGCCGCGGTGATCGTCGTGATCACCTGCTCCACATGATCCATCTGCGTGAGGTCGCCGTGCACGGGCCGCGTGGCGACATTGAACTGGGCGCCGACCTCGCGCGCTGTCGCGGTCAGCGTGGTGCCTTCGCCATATTCCGCCGGGCCATGCTCGCGCATGCCATGCAGGCCGACGGAACAGCCCAGCCGCGCCAGTGTCTCGGCGAAGGCGCGGCCGAGCCCTCGGCCGGCGCCGGTTACCAGTGCGACCTGGCCTTCCAAGAGTCGTTGCTCCGTCACCATGTCTCGATCTCCGGTTGATTGGGCGCGAGGCTATCCGGCGATTGGGTGGTGCGCCAAATGGCGGGCTGCTTGAAGCGTGGGAGCCGATCTCCTAGTTTGGTCGGACTGACCAGAATTCGGGACCTCTATGGCAAGCGATCAGACCCGCCGGCGGCGGGCGCCGCCCCGCCGCTTCGATCACTGGACCTTACAGGACGCCAAGGCTCGGCTCAGCGAGGTCGTGCGGCGAGCCCGGACCGAGGGGCCGCAGCATGTGACTGTGCATGGGCGCGAGCAGGCGGTACTGTTGTCGGCGGAGGAGTTTCGCCGCCTTCAGGGCGAACGGACCGGTCAGGCGCTGATCGACGCTCTTCAGGCATCTCCCCTCCGGGAGATTGACCTGGACCTGCCCTCGGTTGCGTCCCCGGTGCGCGACGTGACGCTGTGACCGGTTGGCTGTTGGATACCAATATTCTGTCGGAGTTGCGCCGCACCAGGCCGGAGCCGAAGGTCGTCCGGTTCGTTGCGGCACAGAAGCTCGACGACCTGTTCGTCAGCACGGTGACCCTGGCGGAAATCAGGTTCGGTATTGAACACGCGCCCGCCCTGTCGAGCCGTGCCGATCTGCATGACTGGCTGGCGCATCGGGTGCGGCCGATGTTCGACGGAAGGGTGCTGCCGATCAGCGAGGACGTCATGCTTCGGTGGCGGAGGTTGGTGGAGGAAGGCCGGCAGGTCGGGCACACCTTTTCGCAGCCCGATCTGATTATCGCCGCGACCGCACTGCTGCATCGACTGACGGTCGTCACCCGCAACAGCGGCGACTTTGCCCGCGCGCGGGTTGCGTTGTTCAATCCCTGGCTTGACCGGGAGCCGTCCCAGGGCTGAACGCGCCGCCACGACGCGCCACTCGACGCCGCGGCCGGGAATCGCCATGTGTAGCGGCCAGAGGAGATCCGATGTCCGAAACCATGCTGCGCCCCCCGCCGCCCGTCCTGTTCATGCCGCCGAAGCAGCCGGCCAAGCCGCTGACGCGGCGGCTGAAGGTCGTATCCGAGTACGAGCCCAGCGGCGACCAGCCGACCGCCATTGCCGAGCTGGTGCGCGGCGTGGAGGCGAACGAGCGCGACCAGGTGCTGCTGGGCGTCACCGGGTCGGGCAAGACCTTCACCATGGCCAAAGTGATTGAGGCGGTGCAGAAGCCGACGCTGATCCTGGCGCCGAACAAGACGCTGGCGGCGCAGCTCTACGGCGAGATGAAGAGCTTCTTTCCCGACAACGCGGTGGAATACTTCGTTTCGTACTACGACTACTACCAGCCGGAGGCGTATGTTCCGCGCACCGACACGTATATCGAGAAGGATGCGCAGATCAACGAACAGATCGACCGGATGCGGCACGCGGCGACGCAGGCGCTGCTGGAACGCAACGATGTGGTGATCGTGGCGTCGGTGTCGTGCATCTATGGTATCGGCTCGGTCGAGACCTACGCCAAGATGGTGGTGAAGCTTGAAGTCGGCGGGCGGATCGATCGTGACGCTCTGGCCAAGGGGCTGGTCAACCTGCAATACCGCCGCAATGACTCGGCGTTCCAGCGCGGCACGTTCCGGCTGCGCGGCGACGTGGTCGATATCTTCCCCAGCCATTATGAAGACCGCGCCTGGCGCGTGACGCTGTTCGGAGACGAGATCGAGGCGATCCATGAATTCGATCCGCTGACCGGTGACAAGGCGGCCTCGCTGAACGAGATCACCGTCTATGCGAACAGCCACTATGTGACTCCGCGGCCGACGCTGACCCAGGCGATCCGTGACATCAAGGTGGAGTTGAAGCAGCGGCTGGGCGAACTGACCAACGAGGGCAAGCTGCTGGAGGTGGAGCGGCTGCAGCAGCGCACCACCTTCGATATCGAAATGATGGAGACGACCGGCTCCTGCAAGGGGATCGAGAACTATTCGCGTTACCTGACCGGGCGCAACCCGGGCGATCCGCCGCCGACGCTGTTCGAATACCTGCCGGAGAATGCGCTGCTGATCGTGGATGAAAGCCACGTGACGGTGCCGCAGTTGGGCGGGATGTATCGCGGCGACTTCAACCGCAAATCGGTGCTGTCGGAGTTCGGGTTCCGGCTGCCGTCCTGCATCGACAACCGGCCGCTGAAATTCGAGGAATGGGAACGGTTCCGCCCGCAGACCATGTTCGTTTCGGCGACGCCGGGGCCCTGGGAGATGGAGCGTGTCGCCGGCGTGTTCGCGGAACAGGTGATCCGGCCGACGGGTTTGATCGATCCGGTGACCGAGGTGCGGCCGGTCGAACACCAGGTGGACGACCTGCTGGCGGAATGCCGCACGGCGGCGGCGGCCGGGGGGCGCGTGCTGGTCACAACGCTGACCAAGCGAATGGCGGAAGATTTGACCGATTACCTGACCGAGCATGGCGTGAAGGTGCGCTACCTGCACTCGGACATCGACACACTGGAGCGCATCGAGATCATCCGCGACCTGCGGCTGGGGGTGTTCGACGTGCTGGTGGGCATCAACCTGCTGCGCGAGGGGCTGGACATTCCGGAATGCGCGCTGGTGGCGATTCTGGATGCGGACAAGGAGGGGTTCTTGCGCTCGCAGACCTCATTGATCCAGACGATCGGGCGGGCGGCGCGCAATGTGGATGGGCGGGTGGTGCTGTATGCCGATACGATGACCCGGTCGCTGCGCAGCGCGATCGAGGAAACCGAGCGCCGGCGCAACAAGCAGCGCTCGTGGAACGAGGCGCACGGCATCACGCCGATCTCGATCAAGCGGACGATCGGCAAGGTGCTGGAGAGCGTGTTCGAGCAGGATTATGTGACCGTGGCGCCGGTGAAGGACTCGGCGGCGACGGAGTTCGTCGGGCGCGATTTGAAGGCGACGATTGCGGAGTTGGAGAAGCGGATGCGTGCCGCCGCGGCGGACCTGGAATTTGAAGAGGCGGCGCGGCTGCGCGACGAGTTGCGGCGGTTGGAGGCATTGGACCTTGGCCTGGAACCGCCGCCGGCAGCGAGCGCGACGCTGCGGCCGGGCGGGGCTGGTGCGCGGGGGCGGAAGGACCGCGCGCCGGAGCCGATGGGGCCCGGGGGAGGGGGGTACGATCCGTCGAAGCGGCGCGGCGGCCGGGGCGGCATGCGGCGACGGGGGCCGTGAGCGCAGCCTGAAGGCGAAGGACAATCCAGCGCTGCACGGTAGCTGTCACGTTCTTAGGAGGAATCTCCGCCAATCCAGGACCCGCTGTAAGCCTAATTACTTGATCAGTTCGGCGATCGTGCCAATGAATTGTCTTGCAATACCGGCTGCCTCTCTTGCTTGCTCTGACGAAATTGCCGCTATCGGATCCACCCCGTAATCGGCGGCCGACTTCAGCGTGTATGCTCGAGCCAGAAACCCAACAAACCGCTGGTCAATGCGAGTTTCGGACCGTGCCAGGCGCGCAAACTCGCTTCGCAGTCCCGAATGAGTCTTTGCCGCCTTCCAGTCATTTCCAGCACATAGGCCATCGCCGCGTGGTATCCGGCCAGATAGGCTTCCCGCGCGGCGACGAACGCGATTGGGATGCCGATGCTGGCGTCGGCAGCCGCGAGATGCTGTCTGGCGATGTCGAGTGACTGCGCTGCCTCGGGAGTCACAGGTCAATCCCGTCCCGCCTTATTTCACTCATGAGCGCGGTACGTTCCCGGTAGGCTCCGGATGGGAACGGTATCGGTGTCAGCACTGCCCCGGTGTCATAAAGAATCTCGGTCGTCGCATCGGCAAGCGGTCCAGCTTCATCCCAAAGACCGTGATAATCTCGCAGGAAAATTGCAATATCGTAGTCGGAATCCGGTCGAGCGTCGCCGCGCGCACGGGAGCCGAAAAGCGTCGCACGTTCCAGTCGTTCGCCATACAGCGTTTCAAGCACGCTCCGAAAGCGGCGCAACACCGGGTCGTTGGTAGGTAACGGCATCGGTCGGCTCCTTGAACTTGATACCACCGATCGGAGGTCGGTCGGGTGTCGGCGCGGTGAGTCTCACTTTGGGCTGCTCGCACAGAAGGGCAAGCATAAAACGAAAAGACGGACTACGGCGACGGTGGAACTGAGACCGGTGGTTCAGCTACGTCGCGACCCTCGCAGGCCAACACGACGTGCTTCCATACAGGCGCGGCAATCCTATGCTACGAGGAGAGCGGCAACGCCTGACAAGAGGTTCCGATGAACCAAGACACGCCGCACGAACAGGCAGAGATCGTCCCCAGCACCTGCTGGGAATGCGGTACGTTGTGCGGCTCGCTGATGACCGTCGAGGCCGGCGTGGTGACGAAGATCG
>Ga0182030_10022420_pt1 | contig 11751 bp, 8 predicted proteins | sample 812S3MmetaG_FD_121299 | JGI IMG/M metagenome (GOLD analysis project Ga0182030, IMG submission 121299) | Permafrost microbial communities from Stordalen Mire, Sweden - 812S3M metaG (Illumina Assembly) | ecosystem: Environmental > Terrestrial > Soil > Wetlands > Permafrost | place: Sweden... | reverse complement strand
AGCGAGAAGCCCTCGCCCAGGTAAAGCCGGCGCACGTCCACATTGTTGCCCAGCTCTCGCGGCGTGCCGGCGAAGAATATTTTGCCTTCGGCAATAATGTAGGCCCGATCGGTCACGCTGAGCGTCTCGCGCACGTTGTGGTCGGTGATGAGAATGCCGATGCCGCTGGCCTTCAGGTCGAAGATGATCTTCTGCAACTCAAGAACCGCAATCGGATCGATGCCGCTGAATGGCTCGTCGAGCAGGATGAAGTTGGGCTGGATGCAGAGGCAGCGCGCGATCTCCACCCGCCGCCGCTCGCCGCCGGAAAGCGCGTAGCCGCGGGTGGTGCGCACATGCCCCAGGTTCAGCTGATGGATCAGCTTCTCCGTCCGGGTGCGCCGCTCCTTGCTGCCCAGGGGCTGCGCCTCAAGCACCGCCAGAATGTTTTCTTCCACCGTGAGCTTGCGGAAGACCGAGGGCTCCTGGGGCAGGTAGCTGATGCCGAAGTTGCGGGCGCGCAGGTACATGGGCAACTGGGTAATGTCGGTCTGGTCCACCATCACGCGGCCGGTCTCCGGCACCACCAGGCCCACGATCATGTAGAAGCTGGTGGTCTTGCCCGCGCCATTGGGCCCCAGCAGGCCCACCACCTCGCCACGAGAGATGCGCAGGTCAACCCCGCGCACCACCTGGCGTCCCTTGTAGCTCTTCCCGAGTCCCTCAGCGATCAGTGTGTCCATCGACATCTTTCAGTGTTTAGTTTGGGGTGAACAGCTTACCTTTGGCAATTACTTCGGCGCCGTGGTCTGAGTGGTCGTCCGGCCCCCGCCGCCTTCGACGGTGATACTGTCATCGCGGCCGTGGAAGACCAGCGCGGCGCCGGTCACATTGCCGCGCTGCGGATCTGTTATCCGCGGCGGCGTCGCAGAAGTCCCGGTAAGCACGTACTCCCCGGTTTCACCGGTGTAGACAAGCTGGTCGCCGGTGCCGCGCCGCCCCCCCGAGGTTACCGTCACATTTCCGCGCGCCGTCATGCGGTCCACCTGCGACTGGCCACCGTCTTTGCCGGCGTGGTTGCCGGACGGCAGCAGCACCAACTCAAGATCGTTCGACACCGAAGTGGCCGTAGACGTCTCCGCCACCACCGTTCCCAGTGCGCCGCCTTGCATCCATGCCTTGCGCTCGGCGTCAGAGTACTTCAGGTCCCCGCCGAACACGCGGATCACCGACGGCCCCTTTTTAGCTCCGCCTGTGTCATTCGCCTTGTCGGCCCCATTCTTCCCGCCCGGCTCCATTCCGCCCGTACTCAGCAGCACCGCGGTCACGGGCTCTTTCGGATCAGTGCTCTGCGCCACCAGCGTCTGCTTGCGCCGGTCCAGCACAATCACCGGTGCCGCCACCGAATTGGCCTGCTGCCACAGCCGCGCGTGTCCGCGGAAAGTGGCCACGCCGGTGGCCTGCTGCAACTCCGCCTCGGCCGCGATTACATGCGCCGGACCTTGACCACCCAGCGCCACATCCCCGCGCGCGCCAGAACTCGAAGCTGCGGGGCTTGGAACTGCTGCGCTTCCCGGCTGCGCCGGCTTTGCCCCGCCAAACCACGTCGCCTTCACATTGCCTTTCGCGATCGCATCGCCGGAGGCATGCGACACATCGATCTTGTCCGCGGTCAGTTGCAGCCCACCGTCTTCAATCCGCGGACTGACCGTGAGGTGCAGCCATTCTCCCGCGCCCTCGTAATCGGCCCGGCCTGCCCACGCGTGCATCGCTGCGGGCGTTGGCGCTCCCGGTTTGGCGGCCGGCTGATCGCTCAGCACCACGTGCCCGTCAAGCGCCGCGGACTGCACCTGGCCCATGCCGCTGGCCGCACCGGCAGGCCCGTTCCCCGCCCCAGGCCTCTGCACGCCCCCAGCCCCGCCCTGCGTGAAATGCACATCGAGCCGGTCGCCGGTGGAGGTCTCGCGCGTTCCCGTCGCGCTTGTCTCCTCCAGGCTCGCGTGCCCCGTACCCACCATCTCGCTCAGCGCCGAGTCCGCGCCAAACGTCCCTGTCACCGCATCGGCCGCCAGCCGCGACGGCACCGCCGCGGCCTTGCCGCGCTGGCTCTCGCCGGTCACCACAACGCCTTCCACGCCGCGAATCGCCGCCGGTGTCGCCTTCCCGCCGCCCGCGTCGCGGAAGTCCACATCCGCCACCGGCGAGTTCCAGGTGCGGCTCACGCGCAAGGGCACGTCCGCCGCCTCGCTCAGGCTCTCGCTGTGCATTTGAACGCCCCGCTCCAGATGCACATGCCGCAGCTCGCCGTTCGCCGCAAAGGTGAGCTTTGCCGACGGCGCCGTTCCCCGCATGCGTCGCTGCCCTGCCCCGTCCTGCGCCTGCCGCGTCGAATCCATGGTGACGCCGCCATTGAGTTCGCCCCGCTGCGGCTCGTTGTGCTCGTCAAACTCCATGCTGCCGGTGGGCGCGGCAATGTGGCCGCCGGTGGCCGTCAACAGATTGAAGCCATTCATTGCATCCAGCCGCGCCGCCGAGCCGTCATTACGGAAGAGCACCTTTGCATCGCCGGCCGTTGCTTCCCCGCCCCGATAGTTGGCAGTGGCGTCGTGCATCCGGCATAGCAGCGCATCGCGCTCAAACTCCGCATGGGCTGCATGGATCAATACCTTCTCGCCGTTTCGCTCCGTGTTCAGCTCCACCTGGCTGTCGAGCACCAGCAATCCCTTGGAGTCGTACGTGGCGCCCAGGGAGCTGCCGCCACCTTGCACTGTTGTGAAGTCGACTCGCTCACTGGTCTGGGCCACGCCGCTGTGCGTGTCAAAGCTCAGGCCGCTGGTCTTCACGTGGATTTCGCCGCGCTCCGCCACCGCGGCCGCCGAAGCGATGGGCTTGGCGTTGCCCTTGGCAACCGCCGCGGCAGACGCTTTTGGCGCAACTGCAGGCGCCACCGACGGTCGCATGAGCGTGATCTCCACTGGCCCTGCCGCCAGCGCCGTGCCCGCCTTCTGGTCGTAGTCGAACTCGGCGCCTTCAATGCGGTCCACGCGGCTGCCGTCCTCGCCGAAAAGCTCGATCTTCACATCGTGCAGCACGGCGTGGTTGTTCTTGAACTGCGCCACCTTGGACGCATGAATGCGGTAGCGCGAATGGCCGCCCATGGAGTGGTCCATGGTGAAGCCGGTGGCGTCCTGCGTGATGTTCACGCCCAGCTTCTGCGGCAGCTCTTTGAGGTTCAGCGGATTCTTGAACCGGCCGCGCGCCAGGAACGCCACCAGCGCCGCGACCAGCACCAGGCCCGCCACCAGCACCAGCGTCCGCAGCCGTTCAATCGTGAATCGCAAGCTGCTCAGGCGCACAGTCAGTTCGCTACCCCGAGTCGGGCGGCCAGCCGCTGCGCCAGGCTTTCTCCCAACTCGCTCCACAGCAGCCGGGCGGTTGCCCCGGAGGCCTTCTCGACCGCCGTCGTCAGCTCGATCAACTGGCGCACATTCTCTTCCACATGCCGCGCTGCCACGGAATCGAGCTCCACGCCTTCTTCGAGAAACGGCCCGTCCGGCCCAAAGTCAATGCGGATGTGGCCATCGCTCTCATATGCGCCGTCGTCAAACAGCGGCCCATAGGCGGTAACGCGCACCAGGCGCGGCTCGCGCACCCATCGGGGGCCAATCACAACGCTGTCATCCTCAGTGGAGGTCGCCACAGCGACCGGAATCGCAGCGGAAGAAATCGAAGGACCCGCTTTTTCCGAGCCCCTCTCCAGTTCCCACAAACTCCACCCAATCTGGAACTCGTACGCATAGTCGTCGTGCAACAGTTCAAGCACCTCATCCACTGCCGCACGCGGCTCTGCGCCGCGCTCTCCTGCCGCGTCGCTTCGCCGCCCGTAGACATGCTGCAGCACCGGCGACTCGCTCCAGCTCACCGGCCACACTGTCGCCGAGTAGACGCGCGCCTCGCCGCCATGCGCCGCAAAGGCGGAAAGCACCGCCGTCAGCTTGTCCGCCATGGCAGCCAGACGAAGATTGGGGTACCACAAACTTAGATAAAGGGTGTCAGACATCTCTCTAGATTGTAGACGCGCCACCGAACCCAAAGATGCGAACAGCGATCGCCTTTAAAGCTGGTTGCTCTTCCTTTCCGCGCACTTCAGCCGAAAGGGCGGGACAGCTCGAACCTCAACCAGCGAAGTCCGTCAGCCCGTAACAATCTCACTGAAGTCCGCAATCCCGGAGAACCCACGCAGCACCTCGTCGATGATCGCAAGGTTCGCGCCGCGCACCGCCGCATCGGGATCGAGCACCATCACCTTGTCGAAGAACGCATCCACCACCGGCCGCAGGGTCGCAATCGCCGCCAGCGCCTCGCTGTAAGCCCGCGCCGCGCGCAACCGCGCAACCTCCGGCGCCAGCGCCCCCGCCGCATCCGCAAGCTGCTGCGCCTCTGAGGAGAGAACGACTCCGGAGACTGCCTGGATGGCAAATCCCTTCTCCTCAGCCTGGCGAAGAATGTTCTTGATGCGCTTGAAAGCCGCGGAGATCGCCGCAAAATCGGCCGACTCCCGCGCCGCCGTCAACGCCTCACATCGCGCAATGCAATCGCGCACGTCATTCGCGCCCGCGGCAAGCACAGCACTTACCACGTCGTACGAAAACCCGCGCAGATCTTTCAAATAAAAATTTAGCCGCTCGCGGAAGAACCCGGCAATCTGCTCCCTGTGTGCTCCGTCGGCGGCGCTGGCTCCAAGCACATCGTCCAGCGTCAGCGGCAACTGGGACTCGGCCAGAATCTTCACAATAGCGTTGGCCGCGCGCCGCAGCGCAAAGGGATCCTTCGAGCCGGTAGGTGCATTGCCGATGCGGAACATGGCAGCGATGGTCTGAATGCGATCGGCAAGCCCGAGCAACTGCCCTTCAGCCGTCGAGGGAATTGGATCGTCCGCCGAAGCAGGCTTGTACTGGTCATAGATAGCCTGCGCAACCGCCTCGCCAAGCCCCTGCCGGCGAGCGTACAAACCACCTATCTCACCTTGTAACTCGGTAAATTCTTTCACTAACTCCGTCGTCAGGTCAGTCTTTGCGAGACTTACCGCTGTGGATAAGTCACCCCAGTGAATCGAAATCCGGAAAGCATCCTGGGCGACCTCCGTCAGTCGGTTATAGAGAAGACTGGCCACCTTTGAATTTTCTTCCGACTTCCAGAAATAACTTCCCAGTTCTTTTTGGAAGGTGACATTGCTCAGGCTCGCCACGCGATCGATCAAGGGCGTCTTCTGATCGAAGTCCCAGAAGAAACGCGCGTCCTTGAATCGCGCGCGCAGCACGCGCGCGTTGCCGTGGCGAATCAGCGCGCGGCCCTCGTCGTCCGCCTCCGTGTTCAGCACAGCCAGAAAATGCGGCGCCAGCTTGCCATCCGCGCCCTCCACGGCGAAGTACTTCTGGTGGTCGCGCATCACGGTCACCAGCACCTCTTCCGGCAGGTCGAGATACTCGGGCTCAAAGTCGCCGAGCAAGACACTGGGCCACTCGGTGAGGTGCACCACCGTCTCAACCAGCGCCTCATCCTCACGCCAGCGTGCGCCCGAAACCGTGCGCGTAGCAGCGTCAAGAGCCTTGCGGATCACGTGCCCCCGCTCGGCCGCATCGACCATCACGAATGCTTCTCGAAGCGCTTCGGCGTATTCTGCCGGCCTTGCAATCGAAACAGGCGAATCACCATGCAGCACGCGATGGCCGCGGCTGAGGTTGCTCGCAGCGATGCCCGCAATCTCCAGCGGCACCACGGCAGAATCAAGCAGCGCCACAACCCAGCGCACCGGCCGCACAAACCGCTCCGGCTTGCCCGCACGCCAATACATGTTCTTGGCCCAGTAGAGCGCCAGCACTTCCCTGGGCACCTCCGCCGTCAACACCTGCGTTGCGCTCAGCCCCGCGCGCTTTACGGTTGCGCCCACGTACTCGCCTTTGGCATTGGTCACTTTTTCAAGAGCATCAACACCCACGCCTGCCTTCTTCGCAAACGCCTCAGCCGCAGCCGTTGGCGCGCCATCTTTGAACGCGACCTTCCACGACGGCCCCGTGAGCCTTTCCTCGACATCGGCCTGTGCAGCCAGCACGTCTTCCACCAGCACCGCCAGCCGCCGCGGCGTTGAGTAAGTCGTCACCTTCGCGTCGGCGCCCAGCAGCCGCTCGCGCGTGAGCAGTTCCGTGATCCGCTTGCCTAACTCGGCCTCGGCGCCGGCAATCATGCGCGCGGGAATCTCTTCGAGGCCAATCTCCAACAAAAACTCTGCCATGATCAGTAATTCTTTCTGGTTGCCGCACATGCTCGCCTGGGGATTCGGAAATCGCAAGAGCAACCGCAGATCCTTCGACTTCGCTGCGCTCCGCTCAGGATGACAGCCTTTGGGTTAACGTCTGCGATGCTAGTTCACCTGCTGCAGCGCGTAAGCCTTGGCGACGCCGACAGCCAGGGTGCGAATCCTGCCAATCACGCCCACCCGCTCCGTCACGCTGACAGCGCCGCGCGCATCAAGCAGGTTAAACAGGTTGGAACACTTGAGGGCCAGCTCATAAGTCGCAAGCAGGGGGAAGCGGCGCTTCTCCGCCGTCTCGGCATGCGCATTTGCAAACAGTACATTGGCCTGATCAAGCAGCGCCTTCGCTTCGGACTCGTACAGGTTGAAGTGCTCCCATAACTTCGCCACATCGGCAAACTCGAAGTTATAGACCGAGAACTGCAACTCCTCGGCGAGTCTAACATCGCCATAAGTCACTTCCGCGCCGGTCTCAGGATCGCGCGCCCAGACAATGTCGTAGATGGAATCCACATCCTGCAGAAATGCCGCTATGCGCTCCAGGCCATAAGTCAACTCGGCGCAGATCGGGTCAAGGTCAAGGCCGCCGCATTGCTGGAAGTAAGTGAATTGCGTGATCTCCAGACCATCGAGCATCACTTGCCAGCCCACGCCCCAGGCGCCGCCAGCCGGCCACTCCCAGTTGTCTTCTTCGAACTTCAGGTCGTGCTGCTTGAGGTCGATGCCGATCGCCTGCAGCGACTCGAGATATAGCTCCTGCACATTCACCGGCGGCGGCTTCAGGATGAGCTGAAACTGGGTGTGCTTGAACAGGCGATTGGGGTTTTCGCCATAGCGCCCATCGGCCGGCCGGCGCGATGGCTGCGCGTAGCCCACGCGGTAAGGTTTGGGCCCCTGCACGCGCAGAAACGTCTCCGGCGCCATGGTGCCTGCGCCCACTTCCACGTCATACGGCTGTTGCAGGATCACCCCGCGTGCCGCCCAGAAAGACTGCAGACGGAAGAGGAGTTCCTGAAAAGTCAGAGCGTTTTTGGAACACGGCTCGGATTCCTGGGTAATTGCCACGAATTTCTCTCTTTTGTTAAGGCTCTGATAGATTTTATCAGCCAGGGATGGTGAGACGATCCACTCGAAGAGCCCCAAGCCCTCACCGTCACTTTGCGCCTTGCGCCGCAACGGTGAAGAGACGGATGGATGTACCGCTGAATACGGCAAGCTGCGCTTCATCGGGCGAGAGCGCATAGCCTCCGCTGGTTGGTGAAGGGGAATTCACGCGCCATGTGGAAACCCTTTTGCCATCTTTCACGAGATAGACGCGGACTTCCTCCCAATCCAGATCGGAGCCGTGGAAGATGGAGCCATTGAGAATCGCCGTCGAGGCGTGAACGACTTTGACCGCAAACTGGGCGCCACGGCCTGTCCCGGCTGCCTCCTGGCCAATATCCCCCGAGTCAGAATGCCCGCGAAGAACCAGCGACCCATCGGCGCGCAGGATCTGGAATTCGGCGGCGCCGTTGGCTTTATTGCAGGTACGCACAAAAAGCAGATCCGGAGCGAAGCTGGATACATGGGGAACGCACGTCGAACTGAACCGCGCGATGGTCTGCTGCCCCCCGCTCCATGGCAGCATGGCCAATCGGTACTTCTGGTTCGGTTTCGCCAGCAGACGAACCTGCCCCTCGTTCAGCAGCGTGGGCGGCATCATTTCAGAGGTCGACGCTGCCTGCGTCAGCGTCTTCAGGTCTTTATCGAGAATCAGGATCGAGACATCTTCTTCTGGATCGTGACCGAGGCTGTCGCGCATCTGGTTATGCAGTTCTACCGTATGCCGCTCTTTCAGAATGGCCACCGTCATCATTTCGCCGTTGGGTGAAATGCGGAGGAACGCGAGTCGGCCCGGCAAAGGAATGCGGGATTCAAGCGTAAGCCCGGCGCTATAGATGCGAAGCTCATCGCCTACGTGCACCAGCGCCCGGTTGCCGGAAAGCTGCCACAGAATCGGGCCAAAGTCGGAAAGGTCCCAATACGCAGTCTTCTCCACCTTGCCCGTGGCAGCATCGAGCACAACCGCCTTGATCATCCGAACCGGCGCCGACTCGCCCGGATGATCCGATCGGGAGATGAGCCGATGTGGGTTGAAGGCCAGCAAGAGCTCTTGCGAACTTAACCATGCCAGGGATGCATCGTCATCGAAAACCTCCAGCTCCCTTTGCAGGCGCGGCGAGTAACCCAGGGAACGAAGCTCGAAACTCTTTGCGCGAACGCCCGCATCCTGCTTGATTGCAACCGCCAGGTCCTCAGTGCAATTCGGCGGCTGGCACGGCTCGAATTCAGTGGGCGGTGGAAGATCCGCGACCGGGGCAGCGTCAGAGGTCTTGGGGACAGCAGCGCCCTCCTCCGCCGGCTGTTCCGCGTGCGGAGCCATGGCCCTCGGCACGAACGCGACAGAGGCCGGGACCAGCAGGAACTCGGTGTTGCGCTCCAGCGCGACGTCATGTTTGGCTTCCGACAGAACCGTGCTTCGTTCCGGGCCAGCCCCGACATGCAGCGTGAGTCCGTTAATGCCAACCACGTCCCCGAGCTTCAGATCGTGGTGTGCCGTCCAGGCCGCAACAGCCGACGTGGACTGACGAGCCCGCATGTTGATAATGGTGTCGACTGGTGAGCCGCCAGCGGGCATGAACGAGTCCCGCAACGCAGGCTCCGGAAGCGAGGAAGGGTTGTCCTTTTCATCCACGGACGCGACAACCGCGGCCAGGACGAGGTTTACCTCGCTCAGCTCCTTGCCGCCGCATTGAGCCTTGGGAAACGCCAGAGCCAAATCCGACTCTGCATTAGTTTTGGAGTGGGCGACGGCTTCCTTCACCTTCGCCTCGATCACCGACCCGTGGCGCAGAGTGCAGCCCGAGCCGTTCCAGTCTGTCACCACGCGCACATACACCGAGGCGCCGGGCTGCACGTGCCGCACTTGCAGGTAGGCCATCAACTCGGCCACCAGCGGACCCCGGTAGGTCTCGGTCGGCGTTCCAGAGGCCGCGGCACATTCACTCAACCCAACCAGAACCGCCACTGCGGCGAGCACAATTTCGGCCATCGACCGGAATGCTTTCATCTGTTTCCTGCTCTCGTAGCGGAATTTGGGGGGCTTGAAAAGCCCTATTCTATCCGGTCCCGGAATGCGAAGCTACGAAAAAGGCGGGGCGAGAGTTGCTGATTCCTTGCTTCATGCAGACCCAAGCCGGAAATGGAGAGTGAAACTCAGCCGCCCAGCCGCGCGAGGGCCTCAGCCGTGCGCAGGCGCCTCTCCAGGTGCCGTTCCAGCGACTGCAGCGTGAAGCGGCGAAGATCCTGCCCGCGACGCCGTGGCCACAGCTCTGCGGCAAAGGCCGAGACCGGCGCCCGCAGCATCCGCTGCGCCAGGTCCCAGGAATCGGCCGACAGGTTGCTGGCCGCGCCGCCGCGGTGCACATCGCAGAACAGCCCGTCTGTTGCCCCGTGGAACCATACCTCTGTCGCCCGCGGAACTTCGCCGCACGCCGTGCAGTGCCCAATGTCGGGCAGCAGTCCCATCAACCGCGTCATCCAAAGCGAGAAGTAGGTCAGCGGCATCCACGGCTGCGCCATCGTAGTCTGTTCCAGCACGGACAGCAGCAGCCGGAACACGGCGTCCTGCGGATCGTGCTCAGGCAGCGCCTCGTCCAGCACCTCGGCATAAAAGCTGAGCACCGCCATGCGGATGTGGTCAATGGGCGCCGAAAGCGGCGAGCGGATGATTTCAAGCTGATCCAGGCGGACCAGCTCCTGCCGCGGCTTCTCAGCAAACCAGGCGCGAGCCACCGTCATCGGTTCCAGCGCCCCGCCAAAGCGTTTGCGGCTCTTGAGCGCAGACTTGGCCACGCCCCGCACCCGCCCGTAGTCGCGCGTGAAAAAGCTCACAATCAGGTCGGCCTCATGTACCGGCCAGGTGCGCAGAACCACCGCTTCTGAAGTGAGCACGCTCATGCGACTTCTATCTTCGCATTTGCAGGTCTCTTCTGCTCCATCGCTAAGCAAATGCAGACTTTGCGGCCTGCCTGACTGCGATCTCCGACCGCGCCACCATCTGTGGCCGAACGGCGATATTTGACCGCATCGCCGCACGGAATGCGGGGATGCACCTGCTGGCCTGACGCCACGAAATCCACAGCCTACGCCGTCTTAGTTGAACTTTCCCCGCCGTTGGAGCATCGAACGGGTAGAATGAGGTCAGAGGTCTCACATGCCTTCCGCAATGGTCACCTTCAACGGACGCATCACACTTCCCCCCAATGTACGTAAACAGCTTGGACTGAGAACCGGCGACAGGGTTGAATTTGTCGAGATCGGCAATGGGCGTTTCGCCATTGCTTCCGGTGCAGGTTCTGAAGCCGAACCAGACAGCGAGCATCGGGGCTGGATTCCGGAATTGGACTTCTCCCCCACCGAAGATGAGCCGCGCTTCAAAGAACTGGACGAAGTTCTCCAGTAGGGTTTCGGCTCTCCAATGGGACTTGGCTCGCTCAGCGCGCCGGCCAAGCACCGCCTCCGCTGAGATTCTGGGGTTTCGTGCGGCTCTGAAATGGGCGGCGAACCCCGGCATCCCCTGCCTGCATTCGCTCCGCACTGGTCTGGTTTGTAACGTCTCGCCTTCCAGAACTTCGCTGGCCTACTCACGCACAAGCGCCCACGCACAAACGCGCGCTCCACCGCCGCAATGGGCAAATGGAACGCGCGCGTCGTAGAAGTTAACGCCCCAACTTGAAGACAGCAAACGCTGGGAGCTTAGCGGCCGAAGTGGGCGGCGTTCTTCTCCGTGAAGTGAGCCCACTTCTCCGGCAGGTCGTCCTGCGCGAAGATGGCCGAGACCGGGCAGGCCGGGACACAAGCGCCGCAGTCGATGCACTCGACCGGATCGATGAAAAGCTGATCGGACTCACCGAAACCGTCTTCGTCCTTCTTGGGGTGGATGCAATCGACCGGACAGGCGTCCACACAGGCGGTGTCCTTGGTGCCGATACAGGGTTCTGCAATGATGTAGGCCATCTTAAGATTCTCCGTGGAGACTAGCTCTCGACGCTGATAGTAGCACAGCAGCCCGCGGGCTGACGTGTCGCACAATCCACAAGTTTTGCCATGCGGGAAGCCGGCGAATCGCGCTTCTCAGACCTAAGGCTTTTGGCACGCAAAATTCGCGGCGTCGCTGGAATCCCCAGAACCCTTGTACGTCGCCACGGCCGGATATGCGCAGAGCGGCCGCGTTATCACCGGCTTCATGGCGCCGCTGGCGTCCGGGGCATACTTTGTCGCCACCACGTTCTCGTCCGGGGAGCCTTTCTCGACCCAGTCCTCCAGCGAATCGAAAAGCCCAAATTGCGGTCCCTTCACAGTGCCCATCCCAAATTGGCCAAAGGCGCTCGCGCCCGGGCCGCCCACACAGTGTT
>Ga0182030_10022418_pt1 | contig 11751 bp, 13 predicted proteins | sample 812S3MmetaG_FD_121299 | JGI IMG/M metagenome (GOLD analysis project Ga0182030, IMG submission 121299) | Permafrost microbial communities from Stordalen Mire, Sweden - 812S3M metaG (Illumina Assembly) | ecosystem: Environmental > Terrestrial > Soil > Wetlands > Permafrost | place: Sweden... | reverse complement strand
TTGGTATATTTTTCTTTGAGAGGATCCTACCACGGAGAAAGAAACTATTTTCACTACCAAGTGACCCTGATATACACCTGTCTCCAGAGATAGTTGGTTCCAGCCTTCCGGTTGAGCCATCACCTATTAGCTATCCTAAGGAGGAACCAGTACCATTAAGCTCAGTACCACCAATCACGAACCCGCTACCGACTGATCCTATCCCAGCTACATCACCACAGCCAATAGAGCCAACAATAATTAATCCAACAAATTTACCCCCAAAGCCACCTAAAGGATAATATATTAGTTAAAATAAGATCTATTTTAACAATTGTTTATGCCCAGCAACATCATGAACTCGAAGATATTCAGCCCCACTGGCAATGGCAACTCTACCGGCCTCTAAATTAGGTTCTAAATCCATACGATCTTCTCCCAAGAAACGTTTCCTGGAATAGCCAATCATAACTCTGTATCCAGGGACTTCCTTGCCGAAACTCAGTAGCTGAGAGTTCAGGTCCATAGTTTTACCAAAGCCAATACCAGGATCAAGAATAATTTGATCACGCTTTAGCCCACTATCTTCCAGTAGTTTGACTCTAGCTAGTAATTCTTGCTTTACTTGATTAATACTGTTAACTCGCATTCGCCGGTGAGCCTCCTGAATATCTACCCCAGGCAAGTGGCTAATAATGACAGTTGGTTTTAATTCTGAAACTACAGCTACCATGGCTGGGTTGTTCATCCCGGTGACATCATTGACGATTACTGGGCCTATTTCAAAAACTCGTTTAATGTTCTCTGGATGATAAGAGTCAAGCGATATTTTGCCAGGGTAGAGAGGTAATAATACTTTCAGGATTGGTTCTAAACGTTGCCATTCTTCATCAGCTGTCAGTACAGTTGCGTCCGGTCTTGTAGATTCTGCGCCAACGTCGACAATGCTAGCTCCGTCTGCAAATAGCTGCTTCGCCTGCATAATTGCTGCTTTAGGGTCTAAAAATTTACCGCCATCACTGAAGCTATCAGGAGTCACATTTAAAATACCAACAAGTTTAACCATTGTCATATAGTAACAAAGGAAAGACATCCGTGTCATAAATTCGAACGCTATACTGATACAATCTTAATATGCACAAATCTCATGAAGCATTACAGGGCGAAATAAATGAAGCCACCAAAAAAGTTTCAATTGGGGGTATTTACTACCACTACAAAAATCCAAACAGGAATTACAAAGTGTTACATTTAGCAGTTACAGAAGCTGATGATGAACTTAGTGTTATCTACCAAGCCCAGTATGGCAGGCAGTTGATATTTGTCCGTTCACTAAAGAGTTGGCTCTCGGATGTTGAGCTAGACAACCATGTAGCCCAGCGCTTCACGCTCATACAGTAAGTAATCTGGTGAACTATAGTTAGATAAATCAAACTACCTACAATATTAATTTGTAGGGGCAGCTTGTATGCTGCTTGTGATTATTTCAAATGCACTGTCTGTTTCGGTTTGTAAGTTCTGACTAGTTTGAGATGAACTGCAAGCAGCTTGAGGGTGAGTATACAGGTAATAGTAATTTCCTACGTGAGAATATTCCGCGCTTGAAATATCGTACTGTGAAAAATACTGCGAGGGGGTTAAACCAGAACTACCACCCTCGTCCTGGACTATGTCAGTGGATGCATAACGGGTAATAATACCTCCATAATTGCCGGCACTCTGACAAGCAGGATCAGATGCGTCCAGTTGACTTGAACTTAGAATAGCGTAACTTTGGCCACCACTCGTTGATATCGTGTACTCCAGGGTTAGACTTCCACTATATGGCGCTCTAACTCCCCATTGAGTAATAGTAAAGTAACTTACAGATTTCTTACTACTACTGGAGGCAGTTTTACTAGTAGTTGTATTACTAGGCGTTGCTTTGTGGTCAGTATGGTATATATACCAGCCTATAAAACCTAACAGGATTACAATTATTATTACTAGTAATAACTCAACAACACTAAAACCAGATTCATTATCTATTTTCTTCATATAAATTAAGCATAAGCTTGTAACTGTTAGTTTGCAATAAAATAGTTATTTTCAAGATACTACAATTCCTACAGTACGGCATTATAGGCGAGGTTAGAACTATCTGCATGATCTATAGTAGCCTTATAATGCCAAGGCTCTATATTGAACCATTACGTATCATTGACTTTATATTAGTTATATGCTACAATACTGTTCATGCAACATTTCAAACCAAAACGCGGCATTGATGACATTCAAGAGATTAAGTCACGCGGCCCTTGGAGGTCCAAATCTGGTGGCGACTTGAATGTTTTGTTTGCCTTACCACAAGAACAAGTTAGCTCTTTTCTCGATTTTGAAAATCCTGAGTTTGATATAACACAAGAAATATCTGGTCACAACATACGTGGTTTGCGGTCATACACGGTAAGCGACATTCCTAAAGATAGTGTAGGCGGCAAAGAATGGCATCGTGCCCGCACTGAATATGTGTCAGCTCTCGCTGGGTCAGTGGTTTGGCAGTGCGTTGATTTTGCCGGAAAAGAGCGTGAGTTTATCTTGGACGGCCGCTCTGGCGTCATCATTCCTCCAGGCATATTGCACACCTATGTTGGACTCGAGGATCAAACGACCCTACAAATTATTTGCAATACATTATTTATCCCTGAAGATTCTCTCACCCATGACACCTACTCGCGTGAGAACTTCCACGAGCAGCAAGATATACAATAAAGACTCGAAAAATACGGTTTAGTACGGCACCATTGTTGAGGTTAGCACCATTCTAATACGTTCTCAGAGAGCTTATTAACAAAAATTATGGTTCTTGTCGCTAAGTATTTCTCTGATAAGTTTCTTGTCCTGATAGTAATGTCTAATTGCTTCTAGGCTAATCATAATGTTAACTCCTTAACAAACCCAGCTTAGCCCTTATTTGTAATTAATTCCGTATGCATTATCACATCTAGACTAATGGTACGGCAGCATTGTCGAGATTAGAACGATTTTAGTTAAACAATAGTTAGTTTAAACGATTACTTAGACTTATATCTTCCAAAAAAACTTGCTTTACCAAACCGTCTATATTAGCTTTTACAGCATCACTCCCCGTAGCTGCAAAGAGCGTTCTTATATCCCAAATTCCTATGTTTGGGGTAAAAATACCACCCACAAAAGATTGACCATCAAAACATTCCCATACAAGTCTTATGGGATTATCGGGAAGATCATCTTCATGAGTTTGCCATAATGCTTCTCCGAGGACATAAGTGCAGTCCATTCTAACTACTTCGGGTACTTTTGTTCCTGCTTTGTCCATAGCTACAAGGCTATCTATACTCATTTCTATTCGTGATGCTGGTCCATCAGTAAATGCAATAGGCGGAGTTTGCTCAATACCGAGAATTTCACAGGTAGAATTTAAAAATTCACTTGGCTTTAGTGTGGTTGGCCATGACAACACTGCAACCTCTGGCAAACGCCGGAAAGAAACTGGATTTATGTCACCAACCTCCCAGTCTATCACTTTGCCCATGCCACTCGCTTCATATCGTAGAATACCTAAGGGGATACCGTCACCGGCCTCGCTAAATTGCTCTGAAGACATAACCTAACTCCTTATTAAAATATATTATACCCTAATATATTAATATTTACAAGGAGAGATATTAATTTATATAGGAGTATCCAGAAGAGTTTTTCATAAAGCTTATGCTTGGTACGCCATAGTCCGAGAAGTCAGAACCTCAATCGTAGTTGATTTAGCGTTTTTTCTTCCTTTGAGTTTTGCTAACTCCGAAAACTAATCCTGTAGCTATTATTGAAATAATTATTTCGTTTCTTGCGATGCCTAACGCGTAAACAACTGCCGGATATGAGGAATCTCTATCTTTAATATAAATTACGTAGGCTGCGATAGATGGGTAAGCAGATGTTTTTCCTATAAGGTTCGTATTGCAGATAGTACAGTCACTAATACAGGTCTCGTCACTATTCCTCGGCCCATTATAACCACACTGTGTGGCGTTATAGTATTAAGTCTTATTGGGGCTATAAGAGATAGCAATATAAACAATACTAAAGCTATTCCTATATTTTTCTTCATACCCAGAATTTTAACATAAGCATTATGGTACGGTACTATTGTTGAGGTTAGAACTATTTTGTGGCACGCATTTTAGGGGTTTTGACATTAGACGGGCTATTTTTGCTATGACCGTGAATGGTTAAATAAATTGGCGTTCCGACAATAACTAAGAGGGCTACAATAAAAGGTATTGGCCAATAACCCTTAAACCAACCTACCTGATTGCCATTGAGCTGGGGGTGATTATCTAAATAAGTCATAGAGTTCAGGATATTTATGAAAAAAGCCACGAGAAAAAAAGTGCAAATCGTCATAGGTATAAAAGGTAACCAACCCAAAGACCTAAACTTAACCGCGATTACAACAAACGATACAATGATTATTAAAACAATTAAATCCATATCAATAGTATAAAGCTAAAGTAAAGTCTAATACAGTGTTTATGTTTGGTACACCTTCCGGTTTTGGCTTGGAACCATCTCAAGTCAGAATTGATACGATGGCACAAAACATTCGAGGTATCACCTCTGCCAAGTCTGGCAAAGTAACTACCGTAAAGGATTAGAACCGATATATTAGCTTAAACGTCTTTACATTAGTGATAGTTATCACTTAAAATATTGTTGGATATTAACTGAGGGAAAGTTTTGGATTTACATCGTGCAACCAATCTTAGGGCAATGGCTGCGATTGCGACGTTCTTATTTATTGCCATCTTAATAAACTTTTTGATTATAAAACCAATCGCTTTCGCCGCTTCTGGGATTAACGAGATAATCAACTTCCAAGGAAAAATTGTGACTGCGAGCGGGGTTAATATCCCCAACGGAACATATAATATGGAATTTAAAATCTACGCTGGAGGGACAGATACAGGTGGAGGTACCCTGGATTGGACGGAAGACTACCTAGTAGGTGGCTCGGGAGGAGGTATAGCGTTTAGTGGCGGCACTTTTGATGTGGGGCTAGGTTCGGTGTGCCCATTTAATGGTGGTTCGTGTGAGACCTATACGAACACTACTATAGATTGGAACACTTACCCATTATATCTATCTATTCAAGTAGGAAACACATCTAGCTGTACAGTATCGTCCAATTTCCATACTAATTGTGCTGGTGATGGCGAGATGTCCCCATATATTCTTTTAACATCTACGCCTTATTCATTTAATTCAAACGAGCTGGGAGGTATAGACAGTAGCGGCTATGTGCAGATTTCTCCTGGCTCAGCTCAAGCCGGAAACATAAATATCGGGACAGGGACAATAACTTCTGGTGCGATTGACGGACAAACCATTGGGGGTGCTTCCGTACTAAATGGTACTCTTTCAATCCAGGGTGCTAGTGCCCTAACCCTTGGCTCCGGAAGTAATGATGGGTCTGAAATATTTGTCTCTTCAGGAGGGATTAATACGGTTACTCTTCAGGCACCAACCACAAATCCAATCTCTTCATATGTTTTAAGTTTACCGACCACTGCTCCTGGTACGAGTCAGTGTCTAGAAAGCGGTGCTTCAACAGCAACTCAGCTAACGTTTGGTGCTTGTTCGACATTACAGAGTGCGTATGATGCTGGGTCATCAATCAACACCACTGCAGGGGGCACATTAACTATTAATGCCTCAGCACCACCAACTGCGGATATAGTTTCTATTAGCAACTCAGGTCAGCCCACCACTACAGATAACGCCAACGGACTTGGCATAAATTATAACGGTGGGAATGCTTCAGTAGAAGGTGCTGGTCTTAGAATAGATTACACTCCCGGGGGAACGTCAGGAGGGACATGGGACGGGCTTAGTATCGTAGCCAATTCAACTGGCCCAGTTAGTGGAGTCACTTCTTACGGCATAAAGCTCGTTGGGCCAAGTTCAGCTGGAGCTGGAACGAGCGAAGGTGCCTACATAGGTACTGGATGGAATATTGGTTTAGACATTCAATCGGGAGGAATCCAGCTGGCTACACAAAATACTCCACCTACCCCTACAGCAAATAATCTTAGGATATATTCACAGAGTATCGCTGGACGAGTACTACCCATGTGGGTTGGCCCGAGTGGAATCACAACACCCTTTCAGGCTAGTCTAGGCTTTAACCGTGTCTCAATAGTAATGCCTGCTGGTGGCACTACCCTTACTACCTTTGTTGGTGGTTTTGGCTCTACATTCACGAATACTGGGACAGCAAACAACCCCACCCCAACGAGTACGAACTTATTTACTTCTACCCGACGAGCGACATTCAGCACTGGTACTACGGCTGGCACTGTTGCTTCACATCGTCAAAGTGTATTGCAAGTGTGGCGAGGTAATGCGGCTGGCAGGGGAGGATTTTTCTATACAATTCGATTCGGGACAGATACGCTTGTTAGTGGTAACAGAGCATTTGTAGGAATGGCCGATTCAGTTTCAGCACCAACAAACGTGGACCCAACTACCTCAACTACACCAGGTAAGATAGGGATGGCAATCAATTCCAACACGGGCGATTGGAACTTTGTTAATAATATTACTGGAACAGCACCAACGGTAACAAACCTAGGGGCTAGTTTTCCAGTTAATACTACAGACTTATATCAGCTTGTTATGTTTAGCCCCGAGGACGGAACGTCAATAACTTATAGTGTTACCGATATATCGACTGGAGCGACTGTTACGGCATCCGTTTCAACTAATATTCCATCTAACACGACATTCTTAGCTCCAAATTTTTGGATAACTAATAATGCAACTGCAGCAGCTGCAATCTTAGATTTTGGTGGCTGGTACATGGAGAGTGATAACTAAGATGCCTCAATTGGGCTCTGGTGCTAAAACAATTGATGGGATTAAGCCAAAACCTGCTTCTTTGCCTCAGCTGGGATCACGGCATAAATCATTAGGTAGAATTAAACGATACCGTTGGTACATTGTAGTCTTATTTATACTGGTTGTGATGCTATGTGTTGGATGGTGTGTGTATCATCGACATCAGATAGATACTGCTACTGGCATCAACGAGCTAAGGATCGTAGAGGCTGAGGTATCGAAACACTATCTTTTGCCAACGAACGAAGTCCCTGCATTAGCTACAGTAACAAACAATACCCAGCTTACTACGCCGTTCTTGAAAAATGCTAAAGATGGCGATGAAATTTTGATTTATGAAAAGAACCAGATTGCGATAGTTTATCGACCGAAAATTGATAGAATTGTCGCTGTCGGTCCTGTCAATATAGTCCCTCCGACGACCTCTAATTAATCTCCATATAACGTCCATATTGTAATGGAACCAACTTCTTAAACTTAAATCTCAAATAAAATATCCTTTGTCCAGATAACGGTGGTGAAAATGCTTATGGTACGCCCGGACGGATTCGAACCGCCGACCCCTTGTTCCGAAGACAAGTGCTCTAATCCGCTGAGCTACGGGCGCATATCTGCAATTATAACAGATATCGTCTCAAGTTCTTCCCTGTAAATTACCGAAACTATAACTAGCTTCAGTTGTTGTTTTAAGTCTTACTTTTAGATTTTTTATTTTTTGGGATTTTTCGTGGCTTTGAGACCATTAGTCTTTTTTGGACAGGTGGAGAAGAACCATTTACTAAAGATTGGTGCAAGGATTGTAATAAGTCTTTAGCCTGCTCATGGCTCATTCCAATTCGGGCAATCGGTATTTGTTGATTAGCCTGACCGCTTTGCTGTAGAAAATTAACGACTACGCCTTTTTTATCAGTACTAACTTCAACATTATCGCTATAGAGAATACGACTATCCAGAGCCATCATGACAACTAATGAGCGATTAAGGTCGTTGGTCGGAGGGTTTCTATCAATATTAGTCTGGTCAAAGTAGTAACCAGCTGCTTGCCATAAACTCAAAGACTCTTCCTCGTCAATATCAAAATGACTAATCAGTAATATTAAAAGATCTTCGCTGGGACGCTCTTGGCCGCTTTCAATCCGCTCTAAAAATTCTATATCTATCTCTACAGCTCCGGAGACTTCCGCCAGACTCTCGTGGTGCTTTTGCCTAATATCTTTTAGTTCTTGACCCAACTTCTGGAAAGGTATCTGCATAGCCTATATATTAACTATTAACTGGCTTCTTGTCTACTAGGCAAGACCATGCCTTCAACTGGGGTATAATAGTATCAAATGAAAATTATGCATGATGTTCCGCTGGCTTTGTACTCGACGATGCGTCTGGGCGGCACAGCTAACTCCGTAGTCCATGTTCGCGCTAAAGAAGAGCTTCTAGAAGCTTTAGAGTGGGCTAAGAAAAATAACTTAGCGGTTGTAATGATTGGACTTGGTAGTAATATTGTCTGGCGTGACGAAGGTTTTGGGGGCTTAATCATCGTTAACGAGTTTCCGGGCTACGAGGTTACTCTCGATGATGGTGAAAATTACTATATTAGTGTTGGCGCTGGTGAGAACTGGGACTCGGTTGTCGAGCGTAGCGTAGCTGATAAAGCCAGCGGCATTGAAGCACTCAGTTTAATACCCGGTTCGGCTGGGGCAACACCAATCCAAAATGTTGGAGCTTATGGTCAAGAAATTGCCGAAACACTCTTTAGTCTTGAAGCTTATGATAATACTAAGAAAACTTTTGTTGTTCTTGGGAATAAAGACTGTGGTTTTAGTTACCGTAGTAGCATTTTCAAAGAAGCTAAAAAGGGCAGATATTTTATTACTAGCCTAAACCTCCGTCTGCATAAAACCCATCTTAAACTACCTTTGTACCAATCTCTGCAGGACTATCTGAATGAGAACGAAATTACTGATCATTCACCCTACACCATTCGTAAAGCCGTGATCGCCATTCGCTCGGCTAAATTACCCGATCCAATGCTTATTGCCAATAACGGTTCATTTTTTGCTAATCCAGTTATAGGCAACGATTATTTTGCTAAATTGAAACTGGTTCACCCAACTATCAAACACTGGCCAGTAGGTAAGACTAAGCAAAAACTATCGGCCGCTTGGTTAATAGAAAAATCTGGGTTTAAAGATATCCACGACCGCGATACTGGCATGGCGACTTGGCCAACGCAGCCACTAATTCTAGTTAATGAAAAAGCCAAAACAACTGCTGATCTAATGGCATTTAAGAAAAAAATAACTGACGCGGTTAAAGAAAACTTTAACGTAAACCTAATCCAAGAACCGGAACTACTACCCTAGCTATCACTGGGAAGGGGAAATTGTCTAGCAAAGACTACTACTTCAGCGCGAATTGCAGCTAGTTTTTTAGGATTGCCGTGGGCTTTGACGGTTTGGAGTATCCACTCAGCAATTGTTGCCATATCGTCTTCTTTTAGGCCCCTAGTAGTAATGGCCGGCGTGCCCAACCTCAGGCCGCTAGGGCGGTAGGGTGGTAGTTTGTCGTCTGGTATCGCGTTACAGTTTGCTGGTAGACCGACAACGTCTAAATCATCCTGTGCTTCACGGCCGGTAATACCATAACTACTAAACATATCGATCATAATCATATGGTTATCCGTGCCGCCACCAACCAATTTAAAACCACGCTTTAAGAGCTCATCAGCTAGTCGCTTGGCGTTTAGTAAGATGTTCTTCGCATAAACCTTAAATGACGGGTCTAGGGCCTCTCCAAAGGCCACTGCTTTAGCCAAAATAGTATTCATATGTGGCCCACCCTGTGATCCGGGAAAGACTTCCCGGTCAATAAGCGTTGGTAGATTTTCAATGGTTTTTTCAGGTGCACGAAGCGGATTTCCAACAATTCCTTTTGACAAGATTAATCCGCCGCGTGGCCCGCGCAATGTTTTATGGGTGGTAGTCGTAATAATATGGAAACCAAAGTCAAAAGGATTGGGTAATAATCCAGCAGCGATCATGCCGGCAATATGAGCCATATCAGCCATTAGTACGGCTCCAACTTCCTGACCTATAGCCGCAAACTTGGCGTAGTCAAGGCTCCGCGGATATCCACTGAAGCCAGCTAGAATAATTTTAGGCTTTTCTTTTAAAGCGACTTTACGCATCTCATCGTAGTCGATCTCACCAGTTTCAACGTCCTTAACACCGTAGCGGACAAAATTATATAGTTTGGCACTAGCTGTCACTGGTGCACCATGGGTTAAGTGGCCACCGTGGTCTAGGCGCATTGCCATAATTGTGTCGCCGGGGTTTAACCAAGCCTGGTAGACGGCAATATTAGCCGGTGCTCCAGAGTGTGGCTGGACATTAGCATGATCGGCTTTAAATAGCTTCTTAGCCCTATCAATAGAAATATTTTCAACCTTGTCGGTGTTTATTTGGCCACCATAGTAGCGTTTCCCAGGATAACCTTCAGAATATTTATTGGTAAAGACACTCCCCAGAGCGTTTAGTACATCGCGGCTAACATAGTTTTCACTAGGGATTAGCTCGAGTTCATCGCGTTGACGATTCTCCTCAGCCTCAGTTAATTGTTGTAACTTAGCATCTTGTAATTTTTTCATAACGTCTCTCCCTGGTTAGTGTTTACTAACTTGTATCAAGATGAATTATATAATTAATTGTAGCAATATATTGACGCTAGGCATATAATATTTATTACATCTGCAAAAACAAAATAAAAATGGACATAATGTATCACATATGATATATTCGACGGACGAATGATTGACGCAAACGCTAAAATCGGTAATTTAATCTCACAGATCAGAAAAGAGCGCGGCTTAACGCAGGCTGAATTTGCTAAACGACTGCATACCTCTCAGTCAGCCGTTAACCGTATTGAGCATGGTCGCCAGAATCTTAGCTTAGAAACATTAGGTCGAATTAGTGATGTTCTAAATAAACCGCTTATAAGTGTTAGCGATTCTTCTATCAATTTACGCGTTGAGGGTGGTCATAAGCTTCATGGCACTATCGAAGTTAAGACTTCAAAGAATGCCGCTGTTGGTTTACTGGCAGCCAGTTTATTAAATCAAGGCACTACCAAACTTCGTAATGTCCCAAAGATTGAGGAAGTAAACCGTATTATTGAAGTGTTAACCAGCATTGGTGTAAAAATTCGTTGGGTAGGCAAGGATCTTGAGATAAAGCCTCCGCTGAAGCTGAACATGGAGAATATGCACAAAGAAGCGGCTCGAAAAACCCGTAGTGTAATTATGTTCATTGGCCCACTAATGCATGTTTTAAAAGAATTCCAGATACCCTACGCCGGTGGTTGTGAACTAGGCAGGCGAACAGTTCTTCCACACCTTTATGGGCTAGAGGAATTTGGCGTCGATGTTATTACTCGCAGCGGTAACTACAATATAACTGTTAATAAACACTTGCCAAAAAGAACCGTCATTCTCTATGAGTCCGGTGATACCACTACGGAGAATATTATTATGGCTGCTGCTAAAACTCCTGGTGAGACAGTTATTAAAATGGCTAGCGCCAACTATGCTGTCCAAGATGTCTGTCTGTATTTACGTAAACTTGGGGTAAAAATTGAAGGTATTGGTACTACAACGCTGCATATCCACGGAGTCTCTGAGATTAAAAAGAATGTTAGCTATTCACCGGGTGAAGATCCCGTCGAGGCTATGACCTTTATTTCCGCGGCTGTCACCACTGACTCCTCAATTGTTATAAAAAGAGCTCCTCAAGAATTTGTTGAACTGGAGTTACTTAAGCTAGAAAAAATGGGTCTTAAGTTTGATGTTAGTGAGTCATATAAGGC